>Ga0207416_1000759_pt1 | contig 49811 bp, 47 predicted proteins | sample PaiPotPPM11metaG_FD_184107 | JGI IMG/M metagenome (GOLD analysis project Ga0207416, IMG submission 184107) | Iron sulfur acid spring bacterial and archeal communities from Banff, Canada, to study Microbial Dark Matter (Phase II) - Paint Pots PPM... ... | reverse complement strand
GTGGCGCTATCGTCTTCAATCAGCAATACGCGCATGCCAGTCCCCTTCCTCGCCGCGCAGGCTCAAGGTCGGCGCCGCAGCGGCGGCCCCTGGAAAACGCCTTTCACAAACTGATTCGGGACACTAACGGCGCTATGGTTAACAAAACCTGATTCTCTCGCGCAAGCATTACCTGAGCAAATTCTTGCGAATCGCCTTAAGATGTTGCGCGATAGTGAGTTTTTGGCCACGTCCGCGTTCATGTCCCAAATTAAGTCTCGGCGCTAACCGATTCATGCGACTCACCCATCCGTTCTGGCGGGAGAGCCTGCCTTGCCCCTAAGGACGACTGCGCAATGATTAACGGCCCGGGTAAACAAGCGATTAATAAACCACTGCGGGAAGTAACCATTCTTGCGTGGAAATGCGGAACATCGCGGTGGTGTGGCCAAAATGGTAACCTGGGAAGGTGTCGGAGCCTGCCATGAAGGCGCTCGCCGAACAAATTAATGAACTCGACGGCGTCGAGATCTACGGCCGCGTGGTTGGCGTGCGCGGTCTCATGGTCGAGGTGGCGGGGCCGTTGCATGCGATGTCGGTTGGCGCCCGCGTGGTTATCGAAACTCCCGGCAAGAACATTCCCTGTGAGGTGGTCGGCTTCTCCGGCGATAACGCGCTGCTGATGCCGTTCGCGCTCCTGGAAGGCGTGCGGCGCGGTTGCCGGGCGCTGGTCACGTCGGTCGCCGGCGCGGTACGGCCGTCCGCCGGCTGGCTCGGCCGCGTCGTCAATGCCTTGGGCGAGCCGATCGACGGCAAGGGCGCGCTGCTGTTCGGTCCGTCGCCCTATTCGTATCGCAATACGCCGCCGCTTGCGCATGCCCGGCGCCGGGTGGGGGGGCCGCTCGATCTCGGCGTGCGGGCGCTCAATACCTTTATCACCTGCTGCCGCGGCCAGCGGATGGGCATCTTTTCGGGCTCCGGCGTCGGCAAATCGGTGCTGTTGTCGATGCTGGCGCGCAATGTGGCGGCCGATGTCACCGTCATCGGGCTGATCGGCGAACGCGGCCGCGAGGTGCAGGAATTCTTGCAGGACGACCTCGGCGAGGCCGGCTTGGCCCGCTCGGTGGTCGTGGTCTCGACCTCCGACGAACCGGCACTGATGCGCCGCCAGGCGGCGCATGTAACGCTCGCCATCGCCGAATACTTTCGCGATGAGGGCAAGGATGTGTTGGTGCTGATGGATTCAGTGACGCGCTTTGCCATGGCGCAGCGCGAGATCGGGCTGTCGGCTGGCGAGCCGCCGACCGCCAAAGGCTATACGCCGACCGTTTTCACTGAACTGCCTCGGCTTCTGGAAAGGGCGGGGCCGGGCACCGAGCAGGGCACCATCACGGGTATTTTTACGGTGCTGGTGGACGGCGACGACCACAACGAGCCGATCGCCGACGCCGTGCGCGGCATTCTCGACGGCCATATCGTTATGGAACGCGCCATCGCCGAACGCGGGCGCTATCCGGCCATCAATGTCCTCAAATCGATCTCGCGGACCATGCCCCGGGCGGCCGATCCGGCTTACTTGCCGGCCCTGACCAAGGCCCGTCAGGTCATGGCGACCTATGCGGATATGGAGGAACTCATCCGGCTCGGAGCCTATCGCGCCGGAACCAGCGCCGATGTCGACGAAGCCATCCGCCTGCACAAGCCGCTCGAGGATTTCCTGCGCCAAGGTAAGGAAGAAGAAACCAGCTTGGCCGAAGGATATCTGCGGTTGGCGCAAATCGTGGCAAGCGCGGAAACCGAACGCTAACGTTATCATGCCACGATCTGAGCCTTCGGGGACGCCGCTCGACCAGTTTTTGGGCGGCGTACGGTCCCGAGCTTAAGTGACATGGCTTCGGGGGAGTATGTAGTCGATGAAGTCCCGTGAGACGCTCATTCGCCTGAAGAAGTTTCAGGTCGACGAGAAGCGGCGCAAGGTGGCGCAGATCGAAACCATGATCGCTGAGTTCGAGCGCATGGGCGGCGATCTGGAGCGCGAGATCAAGGTCGAGCAGGATCGCGCGGGAATCCACGATCCCGGCCATTTTGCCTATCCGACCTACGCCAAGGCGGCGATTGCGCGGCGCGAAAATCTCAAGCGCTCAGCCGACGAGCTGCGTATCCAGCTCGACGACGCGAAGTCGGCGCTCGGCGAAGCATTCGACGAATTGAAAAAGGTCGAACTGCTCGACGAACGCGACCAGATGCGCGAGCGCGAGGCGGAAGATGCCGCCGAGCAAGCCGAGCTCGATGGCATCGCGCTGTTGCGCGTACGCGGCGCCGCTCCGGCGTAAGGCCTAAAGCCTCGAACTCACCTGCCGCCCACCGCGGTTGAGCCTCCGATCTGGGGCTTTTCCTCCTTGCGCCCCATATTCCGGCGAATGAGACGGCCCCGACCTGTCTCAAAATGCGACGCTATTGCCGGCAGTTCGGTCGCTTTGCCCCTCGTTTCGCTCTCGACGAAACCTAGCCTCAGCGGCGATAATCATCCGGGGTAGGGTCTGCGGGGGCCGGCTCTGCGAGGGCTGGGGCAATCATGTTGATGCAGACGGAACTCGTCTGGCTACTCGGCGCCGTCGCCAAAGGCGACGAAGCCGCGTTTGAGCGCCTCTATTCGGCAACCCGCGCGAAACTCTATGGGGTGTTGCTCCGTATCTTGGGTAGGCCGGCATTGGCCGACGAGGTCATGCAGGAAACCTATCTCAAGGTTTGGAAGATGGCTGACCAGTTCGACCCGCAGATCGCGAGCCCGATCACCTGGATGGTGGCGATAGCGCGCAACCGGGCCATCGATATCGTGCGCAAACGCGGCGATCTCTCGATCGAAGATGAGCCCGAAGCGCTGGAGGTCGCCGCCGAAACGCCGCCGCCGCTCGCCCGGCGCGAGATGACGGAAGAGCTCAAGCGGCTGCTATCCTGCCTCGGCAAGCTTGATCCCGAGAAACAGCGTATCGTGCTGCTCGCCTATTACAGCGGCTGGAGCCGCGATCAGCTCGCACAAAAACTCGATATTCCGGTGAACACGATCAAGACGTGGCTCCGCCGCAGTCTGCTCGAAATTCGCGAGTGTATGGGGCCAAGATCATGAACCCGAAAACTCGCATGATCCCGAAAAGTGGCAGCCGGTTTTCGGATCAAATCATGCTCAAAGAAAGCGCGCGCTTGAGGTAGCTATGTACGACGACGACAGAGATGCGCTTGCCGCCGAATACGTTCTGGGGACGCTGTCCGCTGACGAACGCGACCAAGCCGAGGCGCTGATCGCCATCGACCCGGGCTTCGCCGAGATCGTGCGCGTGTGGGAACGCCGGCTCGGCGAACTCAACGTCATGGTCGAGGCGGTCGAGCCGCCGCCGGAGGTTTGGGACAAGCTCAGAACTGAAGTCGTAGGTCCCGAACCGCGCCTGACAGCCGAGGAAGAATTCTCTTTCCCGCCGATTGAAGAGGCGTCGCTGCAAACGGCGCCGGAAATGACGGCCGGAACGCCGCCTGAACCGATCGCCGAGACAGCCGCAGAAGAAGAACCGGCCAAAACGGTCTCGCCGACCGCTTCACAGTCGTTGGAGGATCTGTTGGGCGAGCCGCTGCCCGAACCGCCGCGCGATTTGGACGAGCCGTCGGAGGTGCTCGCGTCGAGCCTGCTGCCGCCCGAACCGGGCGCTGAAACGAAGCCTGACCCGGCGAAGGAGCCGGATCCGGTGCGGGAGGAAGACTTTGAATCCGATCTGAAAGCGGTCGTGCTGCAGGACCTGGCTAGAGACTTGGGCAGAGATTCGGGCAGAGATTCGGGCAGAGATTCGGGCAGAGATTCGGGAAGAGGTCCGGTGCCCGAACCGTTCACGCAACTGGCGCCACCTCGGGCTGAGCGTAGCGCCGATGTGATCGTTCTCGCGCGCGGGGTGCGGCGTTGGCGCCGCATCACCGTTGCGATGAGCGCGATTGCGGCGCTGCTTGCTGTCTATGTCGCGGTTTCGCAGTTCGCGCCGGGCCTTATCCCTGTGAGCCGGCAAGCGCCCGCCACCGGGACGGCGCAAGTGGCGCCACCCTCGCGTCTTGTCGCGGTGCTGCAACAGGATCCGACCACGCCGGCATTTTTAGTCTCGGTCGATCCGGAGAGCCGAACGCTGACGGTGCGCCGCGTTTCCGCCGCGCCCGAGCCCGGCCGCAGTTACGAACTGTGGCTGATCTCGAACAAATACCCGGCCCCGCGCTCGCTCGGCGTCGTTGGCGCCAGCGAGTTCACCGCGCGGACGGTGCCGGCAAGCTTCGACGCCGACACGATCCGGACGGCGAGCTACGCCATCTCGCTCGAGCCCGCGGGAGGCTCAGCGACCGGCGTGCCGACGGGCCCGATCCTATTCAAGGGACGAATGGTGGAATCGCTGCCGGGTTCGGCGGGTTGAGACAGCCGACAAATATCTCTGGTCCCGCGCTAAGCACGGGCCCTCGGCACATCAGAAGAAGTAACTCTTTACCGGATGGTCGGGACTTGCCCGCTCATGGTCGTAGGTTCGCCGGCCTTGACCAACGGCGCCGTGCCGAGATCGAGGCCGCCGCCTACGTTGGCGAAAATACCAATCACCGCAACAGCGGTCGCGCAGACAAGCCCAATCACCACGATCTTCAAATGGGTCGCTCGGTCGGCGCTATACATGGAATGGTTCATTGCCACCTCCCGTTTCTGCCTATTAGTCGCGGCAGCCGGGTAAAGGGGTTCAGCTGGCCCGTAAAAATTAACCTGTCTCAACTCAGACAATTGGGGTGTGATCTTCGACACAAAAACGCGTCTTCACAGAAGCTTGAACTGACGTGATAACGGTTGATGTGGAGTTAGGTTCCGAATGCAGCTCCAGGATGAGCTTAAAGGGATCAGAACAAGCTGGCGTCTTATCGATACTTTTGGGGATGAAACCGTGAATCAGATCGTATCCGAACGTGCCGTTTCAGAGCTTGCGCCGACCGGCGTTCTTCGCGCCGGCATCAATATGAGCAACATGCTTTTGGTCACGGGGCGGACACCGTCCGGCGATCCGGCGGGAGTTTCGCCCGACATGGCAGCCGAAATCGCCAAGCGGCTCGGCGTGCCGGTCACTTATGTGAAATACGAGCGGCCTTCGACCTTGGCCGACGCCGCTGGAACAAACGCGTGGGACATCGGCCTCATCGGCGCCGAACCGGCGCGGGCTGAAAAGATCGAATTCACCGCGGCCTATTGCGAGATCGAAGCGACTTATCTCGTACCGGCGAATTCGCCGTTTAAGACGGCGGCCGATGTCGACCGCGCCGGGGTGCGTATTTCGGTGAAGCGCGGCACCGCCTATGACCTCTGGCTCGAGCGCAATATCAAGCATGCCACCGTATTGCGTTCGGACACGGCGGACGGACCGATCAATCAATTCGTCGCCGAAGGGCTCGATGCCATGGCGAGCTTACGGCCGGCATTGCTGGAGGACGTCAAGAAGGTCCCGGGCAGCAAAATCCTTCCCGGCAACTTCACGGCGGTGCAGCAGGCCATCGGCACGGCCAAAAGCAACAGCGCGGGCGCGGCGTTTCTTCGTGACTTCGTCGCCGAGGCGAAAAGCTCAGGCCTGGTGGCGCGTTTCATCGAGCGGCATCACGTTGTCGGCCTCTCGGTCGCGCCGTAACGCGCCGGACTTTTAGAGCATAATCCGGAAAAGTGGAAACCGGTTTTCTGAAAAGATCATGCTCCAACGAAAAAGCTAGATCATGATCCGATTCAACTTAATCGGATCATGATCTAGATACGCCGGACTTTCAGATACTGCCGACCGTCTTCAGCCGCGCACGCGGATGGATTTCGGACTGTGCCAGCACGCTCGTCTGGGCGCGGAAACGCTCGACGATACCGCGCACGAACGGCCGGATGGCCGGCGAGGTGACCAGCACCGGTGCGTCGCCCTCGCGCGCCGCCTGCTCGAATTTTTCGCGGACCAGATTGATGAATTCGGTGAGCTTCGACGGCTGCATGGCGAGGCTGCGGTCGTCGCCCTGGCCGACGATCGATTCCGCAAAGGCCTGCTCCCATTTCGCGGTCAGCGCGATGATCGGCAGCGTGCCGTCCATGGTCAAATGCTGGGCACAGAGCTGGCGCGCGAGGCGGGCGCGCACGTGCTCGGCCAGCATCGTGGTGTTGCGGGTCGAGGACAGCCCGTCGGCGATGCCTTCGAGGATGGTCGAGAGATCGCGGATCGAGACCCGCTCGGCGAGCAGGATCTGCAGCACGCGCTGGATACCGGAGATCGTAATCTGCCCCGGTACGATGTCCTTGATCAGCTCGCTTTGTTCCTTCGGCAGTTCCTTGATCAGTTTCTGCACCTCGCCGTAGGAGAGGAGCTCCGACATATTGGCCTTGATCAACTCGGTGAGATGCGTGGCGAGCACGGTCGCGGCGTCGACGACGGTGAGCCCCTTGACCGAAGCCTCTTCTTTCAGCGCTGCGTCGATCCAGGTCGCGGGCAGTCCGAAGGTCGGCTCGGTTGTGTGGGTGCCCGGCAGCGTCACCTGGTTGCCGGACGGATCCATGACCATGAACTGGCCGAACCAGACCCTGCCGCTGCCGGCCTCGACCTCTTTGATCTTAATGGCATAGGTGTTGGCGTCGAGCTGTATATTGTCGAGGATGCGCACGGAAGGCATGACGAAGCCCATCTCGATCGCCAGCGATCGGCGCAGCGCCTTGATTTGCTCCGTCAACCGGTCGGTACCGTCCGGCGCGTTTACCAGCGGCAACAGTGCGTAGCCGAGTTCGACCTTCAACTCGTCGATCTTGAGCGATTGCGTGATCGGCTCCTCGGCCGGCGCGGCCTTGGCGGCATCGGTCTTCTTGGTTTCGGCGACGACGGCCTGTTTAGTGCGGCGATCGATCATATAAGCAAGCGTTGCCGTGCCGCCGCCGAGCGCCAGGAATGGGATCATCGGAATGCCGGGCAAAAGCGCCATGACCAGCATGACGGCGCCCGACATGCCGAGCGCCTTGGGATAGCCGGAGAGCTGGCCGAGGAGCGCCTTGTCGGCGGCGCCGCTGACGCCGGCCTTCGACACCAGAAGGCCGGCCGCGGTCGAAACTATCAGCGCCGGAATCTGTGTCACCAGACCGTCGCCGACAGTAAGGAGGGTGTAAGTGCGGCCAGCTTCGGCGAAGCTTAGGCCTTCCTGTACGATGCCGATAATCATGCCGCCGATGACATTGATCATGACGACGAGAAGACCGGCGATGGCGTCGCCGCGAACGAATTTGGAGGCGCCGTCCATGGCGCCGAAGAAGCCGGATTCGTCTTCGAGGGTCTTGCGCCGCCGCCGTGCTTCCTTGTCGTCGATCAGGCCGGCATTGAGGTCGGCGTCGATCGCCATCTGCTTGCCGGGCATGCCGTCCAAGTGGAAACGCGCCGCCACTTCGGCGATGCGACCGGAGCCTTTGGTTATGACCACGAAATTCACAATCACGAGGATCGTGAATACGATGATGCCGATCACGAAATTGCCGCCCATCACGAAATGGCCGAACGCTTCGATGACGTGGCCGGCGGCGGCGGTACCTTCGTGGCCATGCCCCAGGATCAGTCGCGTCGACGCTAGGTTCAGCGACAGCCGCAGCATGGTCGAGATCAGGAGCACGGTCGGAAACGCCGAGAATTCGAGCGGCGTGTGGATGAACAGCGAGGTCATCAGGATCAGGATGGAGAACGTGATCGAAATCGCCAGCGCAAAATCGAGCAAAAGCGGCGGCAACGGCAAAATGAGGATCACAAGGATCGTCAAGATGCCAAGCGCGAGCGCGATATCGCCCCGCCGAAGCATTGTGCCGAGGTCGGCGAGCCGGGATAGGGCGGTGTCCCCGCTCTCGGCCGAAGTTGCGTCGGTCATGCCGGTCGATCGATTCCGTCTGCGGTCGTGTGATTCAAAGCTATGCGTGGCGGCAGAAATGCCGCTGGCATGGAGAATTGGACCTGCGCCTGCGTCCAAGGCTGGCCCCGAAGAGTGAGGTGGAAAGGGTTACGCCTCCCAGGCAAAATGTGCCGGGTTTATGGTTACCGGCTGGTTAACGGCGGTCTGCGCCATACATGCGAGAAGCGCTGGAAAGATGAGGGGGAATGATGTTTGTGCGTTATCGCGTGACCGGAGCCGCCGTTTTGTGGGTTTTCGCCCTGACCGCCCTGTTTTTCGTTGCGGCCTCGGCCGCTTTTGCCGACGGCATCGAACCCGGCCTTTGGAAAATCACCGCCCTGACCAAATCCGAAGGCACGGTCAGTCCCCCGCACGAATCGGCAAAATGCCTGACGGCCGACGAGACGCGGGATCTCGCCACGACGTTTTCGCCGATCCCGCGCACCATCAATTCGGAATGCGCGCCGATCGAGCGCACTCTCGACGGCGCGCATCTCAACTGGCATCTGGTCTGCAAAGGCCAGCTCAATGTGGAATTGACCGGTGCGTTCAACTTCGACAGCGCGCATCACTACACGGCGACAGTGCGCACCCATGCCAACATGGCGGGGCAGACGATTGACTCGCTGGATCTACTTGAGGGGCAGTGGATGTCGGCCTGCCAGTAGACCTGCAAGGGGACTTTTCGCGGCAGATGCCAGAACGAAATTTCGCTATTTTCGCACCGGAATAAGAGGCAAATTCAGATATAGAAATGCCGGCCCGTGCCAAGATGCTGAAATCCTCTTTTGCCCGATCGGTCGCACTGGTGGCCGCTTTCAGCGCACCAGCGGCAATCGCCCAAGAAGCGATTGCCCAAGAAGCGATCGCGCAAGGCGCAATCGCGCAAGAGGCCGTGCAGGAACGCCCCGCGGCATTCGTCGATGCCGCGACAATCGTGCCTGGGCTGATCCCCGAAATGCGCTATGCCGGCGCGCATAATTTCACCGGACGGCCGATCGACGGTTACGAGGCGCGGCGGTGCCTGCTGACGCGGCAGGCCGCCGAGGCGCTCGCCAATGTCGCGCGCGACCTCGCGCCGCGCGGCCTCGCCATCAAGGCGTTCGATTGCTACCGGCCGACGCGCGCGGTGGAGAATTTCATCCGCTGGGCGCGCGATTTCAACGATCAGGTCGCGCGGGCGGAGTTTTACCCGAATGTCGACAAGCGGACGCTGTTCCGCGACGGTTATATTGCGTCCCATTCCGGCCATTCGCGCGGCTCGACCATCGACATGACCCTGGCACGGGCCGATGGAACCGAGCTCGACATGGGAACGCATTTCGACTTTTTCAGTGCGATGTCCTGGACCGCCGATCCGACGATCAGCGCCGAGCAGCACGCCAACCGCATGTTGCTCGTGGCGGCGATGCGGCGGCGCGGCTTTCGCAACTATGACAAGGAATGGTGGCACTTTACGCTGACGCCGGAGCCGTTCCCGGACACCTATTTCAATTTTCCGGTGCGATAAGGGGAAAAACCGAACCGTTGGCGGAAGTCCGTCCTTCGTGGACACTCCTCAAGCCCAACCCTAAACTCAGCGCAATATACGGTTGGTCGAGGCAATCATCATGGCCGAGGAGCGCGTTGTACGGCGGCTTGCCGCCATCCTTGCGGCCGACGTTGCCGGCTACAGTAGGCTGATGGGCGCCGACGAGGAGGGCACACTCGCGGCCCTGAAGTCCCATCGGCACGAATTGATCGATCCGAAAATTTCTGAACATCGAGGCCGTATCGTCAAGACGACCGGCGACGGCTTGTTGGCCGAATTCGCAAGCATTGTGGATGCGGTGCGCTGCGCCGTCGATATTCAGCGTCTTGTAGCGGAACGCAATATCGCAGTGCCCGCCGACCACCGCATCGAGTTTCGCATCGGGATCAATGTCGGCGACGTGATGATCGACGAAGACGACATCTACGGCGATGGGGTCAACGTCGCTGCCCGCATCGAGCCGCTGGCCGCTCCCGGCGCAATTTGCTTGTCGGACGACGCTTATCGCCAGATTCAGGGCAAGCTCCCGCTCAGCGTTACCGACATGGGCGAACAACGGCTCAAGAATATCGCGCAGCCGGTGCGGGTCTATGCTGTTCGTCCTGACGGAAGCCCGCTGCGCCCGGCGCTGTCGCTTCCCGATAAGCCGTCCGTCGCGGTGCTGCCGTTCCAAAACAGGAGTGGCGATCCGGAGCAGGAATATTTTGTCGACGGCATGGTCGACGACATCATCACCGGCCTGTCGCGCATCAAATGGCTTTTCGTCATCGCGCGCAATTCGGCCTTCACCTACAAGGGTCGGGCGGTGGACGTGAAGCAGGTCGGTCGTGAACTCGGCGTGCGTTACGTGCTTGAAGGCAGCGTGCGTAAGCTGGCGGATCGTGTGCGGATCACCGGGCAACTCATCGATGCCGCAACTGGGGCGCATGTCTGGGCAGAGCGCTATGATCGCAAAGCCGACGATATTTTTGTCCTTCAGGATGAAATCGCAATATCGGTCGTCGGCGCGATCGAGCCTAGCCTGCGCCGGGCTGAAGTCGAGCGCGTCAAACGCAAGCGGCCGGACAGCCTCGACGCCTATGATCTTGTCTTGCGGGCTCAGCCCGACGTCGATTCGGGGATGCCGGAACGCGCGACAAAGGCGTTGGTGCTCCTGGAACACGCTCTCGGGCTCGATTCCACTTATGCGCTGGCGCACGCGTTTGTCGCGATGTGCCATCACAATCGCTTCCTGCGCGCTGGTTTGAAGGAAGAGAACCGAGCGGCTTCGATCCGCCACGCGCAGGCGGCGATCGTTTACGGCCAGGACGATGCGCTCGCTCTGACCTTTGCCGGATTTTCCATCGGCATGGACGGTCATGATCGCGCCGCCGCATTCGCCGCATTTGATGCAGCACTTGCCGTCAGCCCGTCAACGGCTCTCACCTATATCCTTGGCAGCGTTATTCTCGGATGGAGCGGAGAAGCCGAGCGCGCGATCGAATGGGGCGAACGGGGGATACGTCTCAGCCCCTTCGATTCCTGGGCATTTGCCGCTTTCGGCTCGCTCACGCTCGGGCATTTCCTGAGCGGCCGCTACGACGAGGCTGCCAATGCCGCCCACAAGGCCGTCCAATCCAATCCTGCCCACAGCATCAACTATGTGTTTCTGGCGGCGGCGCTCGTGAAGCTTGGGCGGCTCGACGATGCGAAAGGGGCTGCGGCGCGAGTATTGGAATTGCAACCTGCATTCCGGTACAGCCGCCAATTTTCCGGTGTGGATTGCGCGCCGGTGCTTGCGGCCTCGCTTGGCGAGGCGCTCCGCGTCACGGGGCTGCCGGAATAGCGCGAACGGCGGCCGAAGCTCACAGCCCCAGATAAAATTTCTTGATCAGATCGTTGTTGTTGAGCTCGGCGGCCGAGCGGCCCTCGAACGCGATCTTGCCGTGGACGATGACATAGCCACGATCGGCAATGCGGATCGCCTGATTGAAGTTTTGTTCGGCCATCAGCACAGTGAGCGCGTAGCGCTGCTTCATTTCGCTGATGGCATCGATCGTCCGGCTGACCAGGATTGGCGCGAGCCCGACCGACGGTTCGTCGACCAGAAGGATTTTCGGCGCCAGCATCACGGCGCGGCCGAGCGCCAGCATTTGCTGCTCGCCGCCCGACATGCTGCCGGCAAGCTGTTTGCGGCGTTCGGCAAGGCGCGGAAACGTCTCGTAGCAGACGGCAAGATTGCGCGCGAGCTCGCGGCGCGCCGTCTGACGATACGCGCCGAGCAGAAGATTCTCCTCGACCGTCAACAGTGGAAACAACCGCCGGCCTTCCGGCACCAGCGCAATGCCGAGGTCGACGATTTCCTCGGTGGTGCGGCCGACGAGATCGTGGTTGATGCCGTCGATTTCGGCGATGATCGAACCTTGGCGCGGCCGTACGATGCCCATGATGCATTTCATGAGCGTCGACTTGCCGTTGCCGTTAGTGCCCAGCAGCGCGACGGTTTCGCCGCCGCCGACCTTGAGCGAGACGTCGTCGATCACGCGCACCGCGCCGTAGGCGGCGTGAACCCCGGTAATGGTGAGGCTATTGGCCAAGATAAGCCCTCTCCACTTCCGGATCGCACATCACTTCGTCGGGCTTGCCGTCGGCGATCTTCTTGCCCGAGACCAAGACGACCAGGCGGCGCGAAAAACTCATCACCGCGCTCATGATGTGCTCGATCAGAATGACGGTGACGCCGTTGTCGTTCAATCGAACGAGCAGCGTCAAAATGTCCTCGACCTCGGAATGCGTGAGGCCCGCCATCGCCTCGTCGGCGATCAGGAGTTTTGGCTCCGCTGCCATGGCGCGCGCCAATTCGAGCTTGCGCATTTCGACTTGCGTGAGGTCGCGCGGCAAATGCCGTGACTTCGCTTCGAGGCCGACTTCGTGCAGCAGCGTGGCGCAACGCTCCTCGACGGCCTGCTTGGACAGATGAGTTCCGCGCGCCCCGAGCGTATAGAGGAGGGGAATGCGTATATTGTCGGCGAGATTCATGCTGGCGAAGGGCCGCGGCAACTGAAAGCTCCGCGCCAGGCCGAGATGGGTGCGCCGATGCGCATCGAGCCCATCGAGCTTTTTGCCGTCAAAGCGCACGCCGCCTTGCTCGTTGTGCAGCGTGCCGCAGATACAATTGACCAGCGTCGACTTGCCGGAGCCGTTCGGCCCGATCAGGCCGAGGCGCTCGCCGGCCGGGATCGACAGCGAAATACTATCCAGCGCGACGAAGCCGCCGAAACGCTTGCTCAGATTTTCGATCTCAAGGAGTGCTTCGCTCACGGTACGGTCTCCGGCGAGTCTGTCTCGACGCGGCGGCGGCCGACGAATTCATCGGGCTTGCGCTGAAAATATTTATGGACCAGCCCGACAATGCCGTTCGGCGCGACGATGACGAAACCGACAAGGAGGCAGCCGACGATCAGCAAATTGACCGCCGAGGAGATCGTGACTGTCGCAATTTGCTGCAGCGAGCCGAGCAGCAAGGCGCCGACCAGCGGTCCGATCCAGCTTGTGGTGCCCCCGATCAGCGGCATGGCGATCGAATTGACGGCGTAGTCCAGCCCGAAGGTCGACGACGGTTGCAGATAGCCGATGTAGTAGGGGAAAGGCGCTCCGGCCATTCCCATCAGCGCGCCGGAAATCGTTGTCGCGATGAGCTTTAATTTCAGCGTCGGCACGCCTGACGCTTCGGAGGCAAGTTCGTCGTCGCGGATGGTGGCAAAGCCGTAACCGAGGCGGGAACGTTCGATCAACCGCGCGATAGTGATCGCCGCGACCGCCAAGAGCAACATGATCAGGAACAGATACCGGATGTAATTCCCGAACGGCGCGATTTCCTCTGGGCGCACGATATAGGCGCCGCGCGATCCGCCGACATAGTCCCAGTTGACGATCAGTGTCTGCAACACGACGGCGAGCGCGAGTGTGGCGATGGCGAAAAAGGCGCCGCGCAGCCGCAGCGTCAGATAGCCCATGCCGAAACCGACCAGGCCCGACACCGCGCCCCCGATCAATATCAGAACCGGCATCGGTATCCGATAGAAGTCGTTTTCAGTGATGAACTTGTAGATAGCCACCGTCGAATAGGCGCCGAGCGCGAAGAACGCGGCCGAGCCGAAATTCACATAGCCGCAATAGCCGCCGAGAATGTTCCAGGCGGTCGACAGCACGACATATTGCAGCACGACGTAGCCGGCGAAAAAAACGTAGTCGTTGCCCGATGCGACCGCGAGGCCGAAAACCGCGGCGGCTATGCCGAGCCAGATGAGAAGGAAGAGCGGCGTGCGCACGGTTCAGCGTCCCAAAAGGCCGGCTGGCCGAACCGCCAGCGTCAGCAACAGGAATCCGAACGACACCGCGGGCGCCCAGGAGGGGCCGTAGAACGTCGCGGTAAGGCTTTCGACGATGCCGAGCAACATTGCGGCGATCACGGTGCCCGGCAGGCTGCCCATGCCGCCAAGGACGCAGATCGCAAAGACGCGGCCGATATATTCGCGGCCGACCGACGGTTCGACCGGCTGAATGATGATGAGAAACGCTCCGGCAAGCGAAGCGGTCGCGATCGAAATGCCAAAAGCGATGCGCTTGATGCGGACCGGGTCCACCCCCATGAGCCGCAACGCGAGCTGATCCTGCGCCACTGCCATGATGGCGCGGCCGATAAAGCTGCGCGTCAGGATCAGTTGCAGCACTGCGATCATCAGGAGTGAAACCAGAAACGGAACGAAAATTCGCAGCGGCACGTCGATCATGCCGACATGCAAGGTCGGACCGATATAGCGCGCGTCGACGTAGCGGTAATCGACGCCGAAATACAGAACCAGCGTCACTTCGGTGATGAACAGAAGGCCGAAGAAGAAGGCGAGGCCGCGCAGCGATTCCTGGCCGCGTTTCTCGAACGAAACGTAATAGACCTGATAGATGGCGGTGCCGAGCACGTAGAACAGCGGCGTCGCGATGATCGCGGCGAGGATGGGATCGATCCCAAATGTCGCATTGGCGATGTAGGCGATATAGGAACCGAGAATGATGAAGGCTGGGTGCGCGATGTTGACGATGTCGAGGATGCCGAACGACAGCGACACCCCCGACGTCACGGCGGCATAGAATCCGCCGATCAGGATGCCCGAGACGATGGCATTGATGAGAAGATCGAACGAAAAAATCATTACTCAGCTACTGAGCCGCACACGCAACGCGTGCCGGCCTTCCCCCTCTGGCTACACTGGCTTTTATAGTCATCATCCATACCGGCGGATGATCAGGTAACCTTTTTGGGCCTTCAGCCCTTTCGGGCTTTCGGCCATTTTGGTCGTACGCCTCGTTAGAGGCTTCCCCGCGACCTAGAATACTCGATGCCCCGCTTTCGCGGGGCATGCAAGCTCGCCGGACGTCACGCCGCAGCGCGGACCTTGTCCGGAATGGCGAGCGGCTTATTGGCACTATTGAGGAATTCGATGGTCATGAAGACCATTTCCTTGTCGCCGAGATTTTCGAGGTCATGGACCTTGAACTCGCCGAGGCCATAGGTCTCGTGACGGGTCTCGCCGGGCACGTAGCTATATTCGACGGTGGTGCCGTCGTGGATGTGCTGACGGCCGCGGCCGCCCGAAACCGCGGTCCAGAAATAATCGAGCACGTGGCGATGAAAGCCGATCCGTTCGCCGGGAGCGAGGCGGATGATCCAGACCCGGACCTTCTCGTTTTCCGAAAGCAGCGTCGAACCGACGCAGCCATTATTGTTCTGCCGCTCGTGCTCGAATTCTGCGGCAATCGCGGGCGGCCATGCCGACTTGTCGGCGCGGTCGGTCGTCTTGTCCAACATGGTCAGGGCCATGGTTTTCCTCCAAGGAATCTAGGCACAATATAGAAAACCTTTCCGGCTTAGGAAATAGTCGCAATAGCTCGGAAACAGCAGGATTTGAGGATGGTGAGGAAACGCCGGGCGCTCGTGATCGGCGGCTCGATGAGCGGGCTTTTGGCCGCCATCATGCTGATGCGGCGGGGTTGGGACGTCGATGTTTGCGAGCGCGCCGAGGACGAGCTTGCGGGCCGCGGCGCGGGTATAGTCGCCCAACCCGAATTGATCGCGCGGCTTAAGGCGCTGGAGCTCAATACCGGCGACCTCGGCGTTGCCATAACGACACGGAAAATCTTCGGCCGCGACGGCCGCGTCAGCGCCGTCAGCGAATGTCGCCAAGTCCTCACCGCCTGGGAGCGGGTCTATCGTATACTCCGTGATGCTTTCCCGCCGGAGCGTTATCACCGCGCGCGCGGGCTGAAGACGTTTTCGCAAGGTTCGGATGGGGTTCATGCCCACTTTAGCGATGGCAGTTCGGCACGCGCCGATGTGCTCATCGGCGCCGATGGATTGCGCTCGACGGTGCGGCAGCAATGCCTGCCTAAAATTGCGCCGCTCTATGCCGGCTATGTGGCTTGGCGCGCGCTCTTGTCCGAAAGCGATTTTCCGCCGGCGATCCATCGTGAGCTTTTCATGCTGATGACGTTCTGCCTGCCGCCCGGCGAGCAATGTCTCGGCTATCCGGTCGCCGGGCCAGACAACGAGCTTCGGGTGGGCCAGCGCCGCTACAATGTGGTCTGGTACCGGCCCGCGGACGAGGTCAACGAGTTGCCAAAACTTCTCACCGACAAAAACGGCGTTGCCCATTCGATCTCGATACCGCCGCCGCTCATCCGCGCCGAACCGATCGCCGCAATGCGGGCTGCGGCCGAGCGGCTGTTGGCGCCGCAGGTTCGTGAAATCATCCGTTTGATCGACGAGCCGATTTTGCAACCGATCTACGATCTCGAAAGCCCGCATTTGGCGTTCGGCCGCGTCGCCATTGTCGGCGACGCCGCCTTTGTGGCGCGGCCGCATGTCGCGGCGGGAGTGTCGAAAGCGGCCGACGATGCCGCGGCGCTCGCCGCGGCGCTTGACGGCGACGATATCGAAAGCGCGCTGCGCAGCTTCGAGGCGGCGCGCTTGCCCGACAACAGAAAAATCATCGAACGCGCGCGCCACCTCGGCGCCTATCTGCAAGCGACGCAGACGGTGGAGGAGCGCGCGCGATCGGCGCGGCACAGCATTCCGGAAGCCGTGCTTGCCGAGACCGCGATGATTGATTTCTTACATTAGGTCGCGTTGCGTCAGGCGAGCTTTGCGTCGAGCGTGATCTGTGCGTTGAGAACCTTCGACACCGGGCAATTCTTTTCGGCTTCGCCGGCAAGCTTCTTGAACGTCGCCTCGTCGAGATTCGGCACGCTTGCGTGCAAAGTCAGCGCCGATTTCGTAATGCGGAAGCCTTGGCCTTCGGGATCGAGGCTGACGGCCGCCTCGGTGGTGAGCTCTGTCGGCGTGAAGCCCGCGCCCTGCAGTTGGAACGCCAGCGCCATGGTGAAGCAGCCGGCATGCGCTGCGGCAATCAGCTCCTCGGGATTGGTGCCCTTCTCGTTCTCGAAGCGCGTCTTGAACGAGTAGGGCGTTTGCGCGAGCACACCGGAATCGGTGGACAGGTCGCCGTTGCCGCCGCGTCCCGTGCCGCGCCAAACCGCTTTCGCCTTGCGGATCATCGAAGTCTCCTAAGCTGAAAATGTTTTTGCCGGCGGCCGAGAAACGTCCGCGGCAGGCGTCTCAGAGAGGCTCAATCTATGGCGTCCGCGCGCTATTTGTCAGTGCTATGCGCGTACCTTTCGAGCAAAGGATCGTGAACGATCGTCTTGTCGCGATAGAGTTCCAGGATTTTCTCCTCATTCAATCCCAAAATGTCGCGCAGGATTTCCTCGTTATGCTCGCCAAGTCGATCCGCCTTGATGTCGGTTTCGGTCGTCCAACGCGAGAACTTGGCCGCCAGCCCCGGAATATCGAATTCGCCGATGTCGCGATCGGTGACGCGGCGCACCGTGCCGCGTTCGCGCAGATGCGGGTGCGCCATGGCTTCATGCAGGCTGAGCACCGGCGCGCATGGAACGCGCTCCGCCTCGAGCGCCGCAATGGCCTCATCGCGGCTTGCGAAATGGGTGAGCCAGTTTTCGATAACGTCCTTCAACGCCTCATTGTTATCGCGCCGCGCTCGTGCGTCGCGGAATCGAACGTCGTCGGCCAGTTCAGGCATGTTCATGGCCTTCACCATCAGCGGCCACTGATGCGGCATCACCATGATCGAGACGAATTCATCGTTGTGGCAACGAAAGACGCCGGTCGGGCCGCCATCGGGATGCAAAGAGCCCGTGCGCGGCGGGTGAAATTGCGCGCCGCGCAGCGACGACTTCGGCACGTTCACCTCGTGCATGTTGAAATAGGTATCGATCAGCGAGCAATCGATGTGCTGACCCTCGCCGGTGCGTTCGCGATGCAGAAGCGCAAAGCCCACCGCCATCGCAGCCGTTACGCCGGTGGCGCTGTCGCTGATGGCAATCGGCAATTGGGCGGGTCCGCGGTCGAACTCGCCGATGCACGAGGTAATGCCGGCATAGGCCGCGCCCATATAGTCGAAGCCCGGCTTATCGCTGAGCGGGCCGGATTGTCCCGCGAGCGAGATCGAGCACATGATCAGCTTCGGGTTAGTCGCGGATAGCTTGTCGTAGCCGAGCCCGGCGCGCGCCATCACCCCCGGAGCAAAGTTCTCGACCACGACGTCGACCTTCGGAATGAGCGCACAGACAAGCTCGCGGCCACGTTCCTGCTTGATATCGACGGCGAGAGATTTCTTCGAGTGATTGTGTTGAAAGTAATAGGTGCTTTGCGATGATTTCTTCAATTCCGGATCGCGCGGCTTGTCGCCGGAAAAGCGGCCGCGATCGCCGAACGGAGCAAGCTCGAGCTTGATGACCTCGGCGCCCAATTCGGCGAGGATGCGCGTGCAGGTCGGCGCAGCGACGAACTGGCCGATGTCGAGCACACGGTAGCCTTTCAGCATCGGAAAGTTATTCATCGCTCATCACCGTCATGTTGCGGGTGCGGCGCGAGGGCTTGCGATCAGCGCGCTTCAAATTGCTTTTGACCGAACAGAACGTCCCAGGACTCGCCCGCGGGCTTTTCCCGATTCTTTTCGAGCCGGTCCGCCATTACCGCCAGGCCGCGCTGCACGGCAGGGCGGGCGCGCACCGCGTCGTACCAGCGTTGCAGGTTCTGCCATCCCGCGATGTCTTGGCCCTGCCACTTATATGGCCGCAGCCACGGATAGACCGCCATGTCGGCAATGGAATAATCGCCGGCGAGGTACTCGGCTTCGCCGAGCCGCTTATCGAGGACGCGATAGAGCCTGGTCGCTTCGCTGGTGTAGCGCTCGATGGCGTAGGGGATCTGGTCCTTGGCGTAACGCCGGAAATGATGCGCCTGGCCGAGCATCGGCCCGATACCGCCCATTTGAAACATCAGCCATTGGACAACTTTATATCGCCGGCGCGGATCGGCCGGCATGAAGCGGAAGCCCGCCTTCTCGGCGAGATACATCATGATGGCGCCGGATTCAAACAGCGCGAGTGGCTCGCCGTCGGGCGCGTCATGATCGACCAGCGCCGGAATCTTGTTGTTGGGACTGATCTTCAAAAAGTGGGGATTGAACTGCTCGCCGTTGCCGATGTGAACCGGCACGACGTTATAAACGAGCCCGAGCTCTTCGAGCAGGATTGTGACTTTGTATCCGTTGGGCGTGGTCCAGAAATAGAGGTCCAGCATCGCGCGGCCCTTACACCGCCTGCTTGCGCGGCTGCTCGTGCTTGAGGCCGGCTTCGGTCAACCTGTGCTCCAGCAGACCCATGCGGTCGTAGCCCCAGAACGGCTCGTTCTCGAAATAGAACATCGGAACGCCGAACACCTGGTCAGTCACCGCGTCTTCCTGGGCGCGTTCGTAGTCCGCCGGGCCCCCACCGGCCAGATAGTCGCGAAAGCCCTGTACCGAAAGCCCGAGGCTTTCGATCACCGGTGCGACGGCGTCGGCTTCGTCCGCCGCAAGCTCACGCTTGAAGAAGAGGTCGAAAACCTTGTTTCCGTAGTCACGGAGCTTGCCGTGCTTCTCGGCATAGAGGCCGCCGATCAGCGCGGGAGTCGTGTCGAAAATCTTCAGCGGGCCGCGGATCATCAGGCCGCCGCGCATATTGGCCCAGCGCCGCGCGTCCATGTAGGAGTATTTCACTTTGTATTCGGAATACTGGCTGCGTTGCCCTTTTCCCTTTAGGCGCAATTGGAACGGCCTCCATTTCAGCGTGATGTGATATTTGTCCTCCAGCGCAAAGGCCGGGTCGAATGCCAGGAAGGCGTAGGGACTTTTAAAGTCCGAATACATTTTCACTTCGATCCGGTCGCGCTGCATGTGACCCTCTTTGCCTTTCGCGAGTTACGCGGTCCGCCGCTTAGGGCGGCCGGGCGCCTTTTGCGCGCCGATGAAAATCGCGTTGCGATAACTTTGACAGGCCGGTGGCTTCAATGTCAATTTGAAATGAATAACGATTTTTTATGCGGATATTGCATGGATGGGAGGCGTTATGGCCGATCTGCAAGATGTTCCCAACTTGTCGATGAAGCACCTGCGCACGGTGGTGACGCTGGCGCGGTTCGGCAGCTTCATCGCGGCGGCGTCTTACTTGCGCATGTCGCAGCCGGGCGTGAGCCGGATCGTGCAGCAGGCCGAGGCCCGATTGGGCGTCAAGCTCTTCGCGCGCGGCACGCGCAGCGTGTCGCAGACCGAAGCCGGACGGGAATTCATTCCGGCGGCGGAACGGCTGCTCGGCGAATTCCTTCAGCAGTCGCAGAAAGCGCGGGAGCTCGACGGTCAGATGCGCGGACAGCTCATCATTTCGAGCCTGATGTCGATATCGCATCGTGTCCTGCCGGCGGCCTTAGTGGCGTTCCGCAAGAAGCACCCGAAGATGCACGTCCAGATCAGGGAAGGTCTGACCAGCGCGGTCGCGGAGGATGTTCGCAGCGGAGTTGCCGATTTCGGCATCGGCAACGCGATGGGGCTTGCCGAGGGCATCGTCGCGGACTCTATCGTCAACGAACCTTGCTACGTGGTGGTGCCGAAACGCCATCGCCTCGGCGCCGTACCGTTCGTCTCGCTCAAGGATATCGGCGACGAACCGATGATTTCGATGCCGAGCGATTCCGGGCTGCGGCGCACGCTCGACATCGCCGCCAACGACCGCGGCGTCGTATTCAACCACAGCATCGTCACCAATCAGTTCGGATCGCTGTTCGATTTCGTGGCGCGCGGGCTTGGTGTCGCCATCGTTCCCGCGTCGGCTCTGCCGCCTTCGAATGGATCTTCGATTACAGTAAAGCCGCTGCGGCCCGCAATCACCCGCCGCATCGGCATTCTTCGGCTCGCGGACAAGACACTGATGCCCGCTTCGCAGGCGTTCTTGGAAATCTTTCAGCCAAGATTCCTCGCTGCCGCGCGGGGCGGACAAAGCCGGTCACATTCGGCGCGCTAACCTACAAATATTCGGCGCCGGCCCCCGCCGCGAATTTTGCCGGCTCGCCTTCCCAAACGATGCGCGCGTGTTCGAGCACATAGACGCGGTCGGCGTGGGGCAGGGCGAAGGTGACGTTCTGCTCGCCGAGGAGCACTGTGATGTCCGTGGTCTGCCGCAGTTTTTCCAGCGCCTTGGAAATCTGCTCGAGAATGACTGGCGCCAGGCCGAGCGTCGGCTCGTCGAGGATCAAAAGCTTCGGCTTCATCATCAGCGCGCGCGCGATGGTCAGCATTTGCTGCTCGCCGCCCGATAGCGTACCGGCCGCTTGCTTCTGGCGCGCGTTTAGGATCGGGAACAGTTCAAACAGCCACGCGATCTGCTCGGCGCTTTGAGCGGGCGGCAGATGCTGGCCGCCGAGATCGAGATTCTCGCGCACCGTCATGTCGGTGAAAAGCTCGCGGCCTTCCGGGCATTGCACGATGCCGTTACGCGCGATTGTTGCCGCGGTCTGGCCGCGGAGCCAGGCGCCTTCGCGGCGAATGTCGCCGGTGTAGGGCAACAGGCCGGAGATCGCGTTGAAGAGGGTGGTCTTGCCGGCGCCGTTCAGCCCGACAACAGACACAAACTCTCCCGCGTGGACGTGGATCGATACTTTCTCCAGGGCCTGCGCCTTGCCGTAGAAGACGCTGACATTGTCGACTTCGAGAAACGGCGTGGTGCGGTCGCGGAATGAGGATTCCGGCCGCGCCGCCGTTTCCATGCTGCCGCCGAGATAAACGCGCCGCACGGTTTCGTCGCGCATCACCTCCTCGGCGGTGCCTTCGGCGATGCGCTCGCCGACATACATCGCGAGCACGCGATCGACCAGGCGCGAGACGCTCTTCACGTTGTGATCGACAAGAAGAATGGCGCGGCCATCGTCGCGCAGCTCGCAAATGAGATCGGAGAACGCAGTCGTCTCCGTCGAGGTGAGGCCGGCAAACGGCTCGTCGATTAACAGCACTTTGGGATCGCGCGCGATCGCCTTGGCGATCTCGATCTTGCGCAGATCGGCGAACGGCAGCGTACCCGGGCGGCGGTCGAGCACATTGTTGAGGCCGACGCGCGCGGCGATGGCACGGGCTCGCTCGTCGGTGTTGGGATCGGCGAACAGGCGCGTGAGCTTGTCGGGCAGCAGCGCCAGCTTGATGTTCTCAAGCACGGTCTGGCGATGAAGCGGGCGCGAGTGCTGGAACACGATGCCGGCGCCCATCCGCGCGATCTTGTGCGACGGCCATCCGGCGACCTCGACGCCGGCGATACGCACCGAGCCCGCGTTAGGGCGCTCGATACCCATGATGAGCTTCATCACCGTGGATTTACCGGAGCCGTTCGGGCCGATCAGGCCCAAAATCTTGCCGGCCTGCACGCTGAGCGCCATGTCCTTGACGGCGACGAGGCCGCCGAAGCGTTTGGTGAGGCCGGAGACCTCGAGTTGCGCGCTCTCCGCCATGCTCACGACGGCTCCTTGCTGCGCGTGAGCAGGCCAAAGAAACCGCTTGGAAACAACAGCACGACGACGAGCGCCATGGCGAAGACGACGAAATTCGACAGATCGCCGAGCGGACGCAGTGCCTCGCTCATGGCGATGAGAAAGACTGAGCCGAGCACCGCGCCGAGGATGGTGCGCCGGCCGCCGAGCACCGCGGCGATGATGATCTGGACGCCGACCGTGATGTCGACCAACGTGCCCACCGAAGCCGAGCCGAAATAGAAAACAAGCATTGCGCCGGCGAGACCGGAGAAGAACGCGCTGATGATGAAGGCCGCGAGCTTGTGCTTGGTCACGTTGAAGCCGAGCGCGCCGGCTTGCACGGCGTCCTGTCCGCTTGCCTGCAAGATGAGGCCGACCGGCGAGCGCGACAGCGCGAACAGAATGGCGCCGCTTATCGCCATGAACCAGAGCGCGATCTCGTAGTTCTTGGCGTCGCTGATCGTGATCACGTCGGGCACGGTGAGGCCGATCTCGCCGCCGGTCAGGCTCGCGTCGACCACGATGAAGTTTTGCAGCATGAGGACGGCGACCAGCGTGGTCAGCCCAAAATAGGGCCCGCGCACACGCAGCGCCGGTAGCGCCAGCACGACGCCGCCGGCCACCGCGGCCAGCGCACCGGCGGCAACGCACAGCCAGATCGGCGGCTGATAGAGGTTATCGAGAATACCCGCCGTATAGGCGCCGGTGCCGATCAAGAACGTCGGACCGAAATTTACTTCGCCGGCGAAGCCGAAGAGCAGGTCCCAGGCCATCGCGAACACGCCGAAATAATAGGCGATGGTGAGAAGGCCGAGAATGTAGCCGGAGACACCGAGCGGTAAGAACGACGCCAGCACCACGACGCCGAGCGCGATCAGAAGAATGCGCGTGGTGGAGAACGAGCCCATCTAGCGCCGCCCCAACAATCCGCGCGGGCTGACATACATCACCGCGACGAGGAGCAAGAGAGCGGGGATGGTGCGATAAGCCGGCGAGATCAGATAAGCGGTTATGGTCTCGAGATAGCCCACGACGTAGGCGGCAATCAGGGCACCTGAAACGCTGCCGAGCCCGCCGAGGACCACGATCGAGAACGCGCTCGCCGTCAGCGGCCCGACACTGTAGGACGACACCCCGAGAAACATGCCAAGCAGCACGCCGGCGATGCCGACGAGCACGCCATAGATTGCCCACACCGCGATGTAGACCTGCGACAGTTCGATGCCGAGCAGCGTCACCCCGCGCGGGTTCATCGAGGCGGCGAGCACCGCTTTGCCGGCGCGCGTGCGGTTCACCAGAAGCCACAGCACGCCGATCGAGAGCCAACACACGACCGCGGTGAAAATCTCGTTTTGCGGCGTGCGCACGCCGGCGATGGAGATGACGCCGTTGACGATCGGCGCCACGGTCTTCGCATTGTTGGTGTAAAGATACGCGATCAGCTCCTGGATCATGATACCCCAAAGGAGTGTCGCGGTGAGGATGAAGATCTCTTTCTCTTCGTCGCGGATTTTGCGCGTCTGCTGCAACGGCCGCACGATGATGAAATAGGTGAGGAGGGAGGCGCCAAAGCCAACACCGACGCCGAGCGCAGCGCCGACGTAAGGGCCAGCATGCAAGTCGTTGCCGGCCGCCCAGGCCGCGACAACGGCCGCGACCATCAGCGCGCCGTGGGACAAATTGAGGACGCCGGAGACGCCGAAAATCAGAGCAAAGCCCGTGGCGCCGAGCGCATACAAAGAACTGATCGCAAAGCCGTCGATCAGAATTTGCCAGAACAGCATCGGTCAGACCACGCTCACGCACTGGGCTTTAGAAATTTGGCTTCGAAATCCTGGTTCGCATGCGCTCCCATCAAACGTCTCCCGCCGCTGGAGCGGACGGAGAGAGAATGGTTGGTCGGATCATCCGCTCGCTAGTTGGCTGAGCCGACCTTAATGAATTTCGGGAACTTCAGCTTGCCGTTAGCGACCTTGGCAGGCCACAGATTGACCTGCTTGCCGTCCTGCCATTGCAGCATGAGACCGGTGATGGTCGCCGGGCCGACCTTTAGGGCGTGCGGATTCGGCGAGTCTTTGCCCTTGAACTGGACGCGGCCGATCGTGCCGACATAGTCGGTCTTCTCCAGCGCATCGACGAGCTTGTCCGGATCGGTCGAGCCGGCCCGTTTGATGGCGTCGGCGATGTAATAGACCTCGTCATAGGCGGTGTAGCCGCAATAGGACGGGAAATTACCGTATTTCGCCTTAAACGCTTTGACGAACGGCAGCGTCTTTGGCGTCACCGCGACATCGGGTCCGGAAACACCTTGATAAAGCACGCCTTCGACCGCGCCGTTGGTGTCGTTCCAGAAGCTCGAATTCGTCGCTTGCGACGAGATGCCGAGCATTGGGACCGGGACTTCCTGCTGCTTCCATTGCACCGTCGGCTGCACGCCGACATGCGAGATTCCGGTGATCATCACGTCGGGCTTTTCACCTTCGATCTTGTTGAAGATCGGCGTGAAATCCGTGGTGTCGGGTGACACGCGGATATGGTCGAGGACTTGCAGTCCGATCGTGGGCAGGCATTTGATGTATTCGGCATCGAGCGGCGTCGTCCAGGCGGCGTCCTCGCTCATGACGACGGCGGATTTCATGTGCAGGTCGTTGACCAGAAGGTCTTTGGCGGCAGAGCAAACTTGGTCCGCCAGGCTCGTCGACGTCAGATAGCCATGGAATGTGTATTTGAGATTGTTGTAATCCTTTGCGATGTTTTGTGTGATGACGTCGGAAGCGGCGCCCGGTGTGACCATCACGGTCTTGAGACGGCCGGTCCACGGTTCGAGCGCGAGCACGACTTCGCTGATATAGCTGGCGATGACCGCATTGACATGATCCTCGGTCGCGGCGCGCTGAAATGCGCGCACGGATTCCGCGGCGGAGGAGTGATTGTCGTAAGTAACGATCTCGATCTTGCGGCCGTTGACGCCGCCTTTGGCGTTGATCTCGTCGGCGGCGAGCTGGGCGGCTTGCGGGATCGACGCGCCGGCGACGGCCTGCGCCTCCGCGATGACACCGATTTTGATGGGGTCAGTCGATTGCGCGAAACTGTGCGTTGCGAGCGTAAGGGCTGCGACGGCGGCGCTTGCCGCTAACACCGCGCGCAGACGCGTGGATGCAGTGCTCCTATCTGATTTGCTCATTGCCATACTCTCCCTGGAATAATGCCGTCTTTTGCTTGAAATCGACGGCTTGGGGGCAAGTCTATCCCAATGTCCTCGGACGGCAAGCCGGTTCTTCTCAGACTAAAGGCGGTGCGACGCCTTAACATTTGCCGCTGACGGCAAATGCGGCCGTCGCCTTAGAGCATGATCCGGAAAAGTGGAAACCGGTTTTCCGATAAGATCATGCTCAAACGAAAATCTAGACCCTGATCCGATTCAATTGAAATGGATCAGGGTCTAGACGTGCTGGCCGCCGTTGATGTGGATTTCGGCGCCGTTGACGTAAGACGACGTGTCCGTGCACAGCACGTAAATGATCTTCGCCACTTCGTCCGGCGTGCCGAGCCGGTGCATCGGAATATTCTCGACGATCTTTTCCGTGCCCGGCGACAGCATCGCGGTGTCGATTTCGCCTGGCGCGATGGCGTTGACGCGGACGCCGACCGCGCCGAAATCGGCGGCCATCTCGCGCGTGAGCGCGGCGAGCGCCGCCTTCGAGGTGCCGTAAGCGGAGCCGGCGAAGGGATGCACGTGCGAGCCGGCGATCGAAGTGACGTTGACCACGGAGCCTTTGGCGGCTTTCAGCTCGTCGAGGAGCCCGCGCGCCAGCATGATCGGTGCAAAAAAGTTGACCTGAAAGACGTGATGCCAGTCCTCGCGCGAAGTCTCGATCGATGACAGCCGTTTGCCGCCCGCGGCTTTGGGCGAGATCGCCGCGTTATTGACGAGAGCGTGCAATTCGCCATGCAGCCGATTTTTGGTTTCCAGGATCGCCGCTTCGGTATTGGCCGGATCGGAGAGATCGACCTGAATGTGATCCTCAGGTCCCGCCTCCCACGGACAATTTTCCGGAAACGGATGCCGCGAGCAGGTGACGACGCGCCAGCCGGCGGCGGAGAAGCGCTTCACCGTCGCGTGGCCGATGCCGCGGCTGGCTCCGGTCAGAAGGAGCGTGCGCCGCGGTTGGTTGCTCGTTGCCATAGGTTCTGTGCTCGTGGTTATGGATAAAGCCGCGTCTTGGTCCACGGCGTGTTCAAATTCGGACGCGCGAATACAACGCGATCATGCAGCCGGAATGGCCGCTCCTGCCAGAACTCGATCTGGATAGGCGCGATGCGGAAGCCCGACCAATTTGATGGGCGCGGCACGGTTCCGATCGCGAATTTCGCGGTCTGGATTGCGATGGCCTTTTCGAAGGCGAGGCGGCTTTCCAGCGCCGAGGATTGTTTGCTCGCCCAAGCGCCGATTTGCGCCATGCGCGAGCGCGAGGCGAAATAGGCGTCGGCTTCGTCCTTGGAAACCGCCTCGACATTGCCGCGCAGCCGCACCTGGCGCTCCAGCGATTTCCAATAAAACGTCAGTGCCGCCTTTGGCGCGGCCGCGAGCTCCCGGCCTTTGATGCTGTCGAGGTTGGTGTAGAACACAAAGCCGCGCTCATCGAACCCCTTCATCAGCACCATGCGCGCGTCGGGCATGCCGCCCGCATCGACGGTCGAGAGCGTCATGGCGTCCGGATTGACCGGCTCGGAACGCTTGGCCTCGGCAAACCATGCGGCGAACAGGCGCAGCGGCTCATCGGCTTCGGTGAAGTCACCGCCCGTTAACCACGCCGGGTGTTCAATAGGCGCCGCGTCGGACATTCTCGGAGTACCCAAGTGTGGGTGTGGGGTGATCGGGAAGCGTGCCGCCGGTCTCTATATAGTGGAACAGCGACGTTACGCCTATGTGGGCAGTGGCATAAGCTTTCGTGTGTGATGGCGGTGCTGAGTGGTCTCGCCGTTGTCGGTTGTTCCTACCGGCTGTCTTCCCTGAATTCGAATGATGACGTCGATCCGCCGGCGACCGGTTCCATCGGCACGCCGGTCGGGCAGACCGTCCAAGCCAGTAGCGCCTCTCCCCGGGCAGAGGTTGACTTGGCCTATGCGCGCGCCGCTGCGACCGACGCGTTAGCCCGTGGCGGCAAGGACGCGAGCGTGCCTTGGCAAAACCCGCAAACCGGCGCCGGCGGCAATATCACGCCGCTTGCCACCTCTTATACGGAGGGCGGTCAGCCGTGCCGCGATTTCCTCGCAAGTTATGTCCACGGCGGCTCGCAGGATTGGCTCCAGGGCGCGGCCTGCCGCACCACGGCTGGGGCTTGGGAAGTCCGGCGGCTCAAGCCCCTTAATCGCGGTTGAGCGGCTATTATCGCGCACGCCGTGCCGATTCGTCTGTTGGATTCGGCTGTTGCACAGCTTTTGCTGCATTGCGTGAAGGCCACTTTATGCCCACATTGAAACCAACTGGGCGGGCGGGGCCGGCCCCAAAAGCTTATTCGGAGTCCAGCGGGGATGCGTGACCCCTATGAAGTTTTGGGTATCGATCGCAAAGCGAACCCAGGCGACATCAAGAGCGCCTATCGGCGGCTCGCCAAAAAGCTGCATCCCGACGCCAATAAGAACGACCCCAAGGCGGCGACGCGCTTTGCTGAGCTCAATGCCGCGCATGAGCTTCTCGAAGATGAGGACAAGCGCAAGGCGTTCGACCGCGGTGAGATCGATGCCGAGGGCAAGCCGCGCTTTCAAGGTTTTGGCGGCGGCGCGAGGCCGGGCGGAGCAGGTGCCGGTTTTGGCTCCGATGCGAATTTTGAGAGCTTCAATTTCGGTCCTGAAGGCTTTACCCGCAGCACCCGGCGTGGGCGCGGCGGTGGCGCGGGTGGCGGCGGGTTTGCCGGCTTCGAGGATATCCTCAAGGAAGCCTTCGGCGCTGCCGGTGCGCGCGGCGGCCGTCCGGGCGCCGGATCGACATTCGAGCAGGAAGATTTCGGCATCGGCGCCGATGTGCATGCCGCTTTGACGATTACGCTGCCGGAGGCGGCGCGTGGGGTCACCGAACGTTTGCGCCTGCCGACCGGCAAGGACGTCGACGTCAAAATTCCAGCCGGCGTCACCGAGGGGCAGCAGGTCAGGCTCAAGGGTCAGGGCATGGCGGGCCAAGTCGGCGCCGGCGACGTGCTGATTACGATTTCGATCGCGCCGCATGCCGTGTTCACGCTCGAAGGCACGGACGTGCGGCTTGATCTGCCGATCACGCTCTACGAGGCAGCGCTCGGCGCCAAGGTGCGCGTGCCGACGCTCGACAAGCCGGTCGAGATCACGATCCCGCCGTGGACGTCGAGCGGACGCACATTCCGCCTCAAGGGCAAAGGCTTTCCCGCCAAAGGGACTCACGGCGACCTCCTCGCCACGGTGCGCATCGCGTTGCCGGAAAAGAGCGACCCAGATCTCGAAACGCTGATGAAGAAGTGGCAGGCAGAAAAATCCTACGATCCGCGCAAGGACATGTGACCGGACACGGGCGCCGCGGCGGCAGCCCCCTCTTTGCCGACAATTTGGACCTTGTCGCTGCCGCACTTGAAATTGCGAGCGCTGTCGTTGGCGGCAAGCGCCCCGCCGATCAGCGCGGGAATTGCAACCATTGAGGTGATATGTCCGCGCATGCACTGTCACTGCTGCCGATTTAATCCAGAAGCTGGACGCCGGTTACGCTTTCGGCAAGGCACGCCGCGCGTCTTTGGGGAGGAGGCGCAGAGGCTGATCCGCGCCATCGCGCTGGTCTGCCGTACCCGCTGGTCTTACAGCGGCGTGCGCTGATCGATCTGATCGTAAGCCGTCTTTGCGATCTCGTGCAGCCGGTCTTGCTGGGCCGGTCCGCTGAGCACATAGGCGACATTGCCTTCGACCCAATAATAGGCGGCGTTGCGCTCGCCCGCGGTGTAGTGCAGCGCCGTCTGCTGATCGCTGATGCGTCCGCAATAGAGCGTGAAACGCTCGCCCGATGCGCCTTCATACATAAAGAACGCAGTCGCTCCGGTCGGCCCCGGCAGGAGCCGGCCGCCGACGAGCTTCAGCCCAAGCTTATCGAAGTCGGGGGCGCGCAATTGCGAGCCGACGCGCTTCGATAGCCAGTCCTGAAGATGCGGCCGCTGGTCGCCCGGCACTTCGACGGGATGGCGGACTTCCACGGTGTAGAGACGATAGGCATCGAGCGCGTCGGTGGTGAAGAGCGCGAGATTGGACGGGCTCGCGGCCACGGCACCTCGGGCAGTCCAGCCGGCAGCGCCGCCGACGAGCAATGCCGCCAGCGTTGCAGCGACGCCTGCCGCCAGCGCGCCATAGCGGCGGCGCGTCAGCCGATCGATATTGAGCCGCTGCGGCGGCTTCTCATTAATCACGGCGCCGTAGCGCGCCCGGATGAGTTCGGCTTGCTGGCGCCAGGCCGCCACTTTCATCGCGTCATCCGGATGGCTCGTGAGCCACGCCTCGACGGCGCCAAGGCGCTCGGCCGGTAGCTCGCCATCAACATAAGCGTTGAGCTCGTCCTCGCCCACAATATTGTCTCGATCAATCATCGTTCGCTCTTTTCATCATTTCACGCGGCGCAGCGCTGGACGCTCGCCGTCAAGAAAGGCTTTGATTTGTGTGCGCGCACGCGCGAGACGCGACATCACCGTGCCGATCGGCACGCCTTGGATCTCGGCGACCTCGCGATAGGTGAGGCCTTCGAGTACAACGAGCAGGAGTGCCGAGCGCTGATCCTCGGCGAGGTCGTCGAGTGCGCGCCCGATATCGCGGCCGCCGGAGTCCGGTCCGCTGGTCGCCGCGTCGTTGTCGTGGATCTGCGTCAGCACCGGCCGCCGCGACAGACTGCGCAGGCGGTTGCGATTGAGGTTGGTCAGGATGGTGTAGAGCCATGCCCGCGTATCTCCGCCATGAAACAAATGCTCGGACCGCAATGCCCGCACCAGCGTGTCCTGAACGATATCGTCAGCGGTTTCGGCGTTGCGCGTGAGCGCGCGCGCGTAACGGCGCAACGCCGGAATTGCCGCCTCGATCTGCTCCCGGAAATCACTCAAGCATGCCACCCATTAAGGGACATTAAGTCTTGTCGCGCGCCGATCGGTTCGCTCGACATGCTCATATTCAAAAACCCCAGCGGCGGCTTGCTATTCCGCGGCGCGCTGCCGCAGGCCGGCTTTGCTGTGCATGACCGCCAATTCTTAACGAAGCCGCTCTTAACGCGCCCCGTTTGACGGCCAGCGACGACTGGGCGAGGGCTAACAGGGCCTATGCTTGATGGCCCAATGACCCTATGCCATAGGAGGCCGGGGCTGGAAATCGCGCCACGGGGTTATAGGAAATGCCAGAAAACTCCGGCCTCATGCACGGCAAACGCGGCCTGGTTATGGGGGTCGCCAACCACCGCTCACTCGCTTGGGGCATCGCCAAGGCCTGCCACGGGCACGGCGCCGAGCTCGCTTTCACCTATCAGGGCGAGGCGCTCAAGAAGCGCGTGGAACCGCTGGCCCATGAGATCGGCGGCATCGTCGTCGGCGATTGCGACGTCACCGATGCCAAAAGCATCGACGCGGTGTTCGCGGCTGTTCAGTCGGCCTGGGGCGGGATCGATTTTCTGGTTCACGCCATCGCCTTTTCCGACAAGGATCAGCTCGACGGGCGCTACGTCGATACGACGCAGGAAAATTTCACCAAGACGATGCTGATCAGCTGCTTCTCGCTCACCTCGATCGCCCAGCGGGCCGAGAAGCTGATGCCGAATGGCGGCTCGATGCTGACGCTGACCTATTACGGGTCGGAGAAGTGGATGCCGCACTATAATGTCATGGGCGTCGCCAAGGCCGCGCTCGAGGCCTCGGTGTGGTATCTCGCCGCCGATCTCGGCGTGAAGAACATTCGCGTCAACGCCATCTCATCGGGCCCGATCAAGACGCTGGCTGCGTCCGGCATCGGCGACTTCCGCTACATTTTGAAGTGGAACGAGTACAACGCGCCGTTGCGCCGCAACGTCACCATCGAGGAAGTCGGGCAGGCGGGCGCCTACCTGCTCTCGGATATGTCGCGCGGCGTTACCGGCGAGATTCATCACGTCGACGCCGGCTATCACATCGTCGGCATGAAACATCCCGACGCTCCCGACATCGCTGTCGGCAAGGAGTGAGCGGGGGCGGCCCGAAAAAGCATGCCGGTCCTCTATTACATCCGTCACGGCGAGACCGACTTTAACGCTGAGCAGCGTCTGCAAGGCCGCCAGGACACGCTGCTCAACGCGCGTGGCAGGTTGCAGGCAAAGGATTGCGGGGAGTTGTTGCACGATCTGTTTGTGCGCGATCGCCGTGGCGCCGAAGACTTTGTCTATGTATCGAGTCCGTTACGGCGCGCGCGCGAAACCATGGAAATCCTGCGCGCGACGCTTGGGCTCGATCCGCATGCATACAATACCGACGATCGACTTCTGGAAATTTCCTACGGTGCGTGGGAGGGGATGACGCTGCCGGAAATCGACGCGCGCATGCCCGGCATGCTGGTGGAGCGCGAGCGCGATAAATGGGATTTTGCCCCGCCCGGCGGCGAGAGCTACCGCGAGCTCACCGCCCGTATCGCCGAATGGTATGCGGCGCTGACGCGCGACACTGTAGTCGCGGCGCATGGCGGCGGGGTGCGCGCGCTGATGGCGCTATTTCACGTAATGCCGAAAGAGGAAGCGACGCACGCGCAAATCGCGCAAGGCGTCGTCTATGTTTTCGCCAACGGCAAGATGGCGCGCTACGGGTAAGCGCTGAGCGCGAACAAACAACAGCAAAAATCGGAGCCCAAAAAAGAAAGCGGCCGAACCTTGGTCCGGCCGCTATGCGAGATCACGAAGACCTCGCGAAATCCGAAGCTGATCGCGCTACCCCAATACGAGGCCCGCGCAAATCATTTACTTCGACTTCTTCTTCGCTTTCTTCTTCTTCGCGGCCATGATGGCGATCCTCGATGTTTGTGTGATGAACCTACGGCAGGGTTGGTTCAGTCAGGTTGATCTTCGATCTCGGTCCCTGGGCTTCAGCCCCCTTACCGAGGATGACAATGACACACAGTGTTGTCGGGCGCAATCGGTAAATGGCAAAAAACCTTTATTTTTCCGTAGCTTAACGGTTGTTCAGGTTTTCATTAATCGGCGTTCAGCGACATGAATGCTGCATGAACGGCCCGACCCATGCGCGCCGAATGCTGCGCATTATTGCGGCAGAATTGACGAAAAAATTTTGCGGGCGCGAACGAAACATACGATTCCTGCCGCATCTGCGAACGCAACCGCGTGCAGCGCGAAGCGCATTTGACCCAATGGGACGCGCGGGCTACCAAGCCTCACCTCAAGTTCTTTCAATCCTTCGTCACACGCGCGTCATGTCGTTCAACACTTTCGGCCATTTATTTCGCGTTACGACCTTCGGTGAGAGCCACGGGCCGGCGATCGGCTGCGTGATTGACGGCTGCCCGCCGCGCATTCCGCTTCGCGAATCCGACATTCAGCCTTATCTCGACCGCCGTCGGCCGGGCCAGTCGCGCTTTACGACCCAGCGCCAAGAGCCTGACTCCGTCAGGATTCTCTCGGGCGTGTTCGCCGACGAACAAAGCGGCGCGCAGGTGACGACGGGAACGCCGATCGCACTTGTTATCGACAATGTCGACCAGCGCTCGAAGGACTATTCCGATATCAAGGACAAATATCGTCCAGGCCACGCCGACTTCACCTACGACATAAAATACGGCCTGCGCGATTATCGCGGCGGCGGACGGCAGTCCGCGCGCGAGACAGCAATGCGTGTCGCCGCGGGCGCCGTGGCGCGCAAGGTCGTGCCCGATCTGAAAGTCCGCGCAGCGCTGGTGCAAATGGGTCCGCACCGTGTCGACCGCGCGCGTTGGGACTGGGCCGAAGTCGACAAAAATCCGTTCTTCTGCCCCGATGCAAAACTCGCGGCGATGCTTGGCGACTATCTCGACGGTCTGCGCAAAAGCGGCTCGTCCATCGGCGCGGTGATCGAGGTTGTCGCCGAAGGCGTTCCACCGGGTCTTGGCGCGCCGATCTACAACAAGCTCGACGGCGATCTTGCCGGAGCGCTGATGAGCATCAACGCGGTCAAGGGTGTCGAGATCGGCGCCGGCTTCGGCGCGGCCGAACTCACGGGCGAAGAGAACGGCGACGAGATGCGCGCGGGCAATGACGGCAAGCTGTTGTTTCTCTCCAACCATGCCGGCGGCATCCTTGGTGGGATTTCCACCGGGCAGCCCGTTGTGGCGCGCTTTGCCGTCAAGCCGACCTCGTCGATCCTCAATCCGCGCCGCACCGTCGACCGCTACGGGCGTGAGACCGATATTTCGACGACCGGCCGCCATGATCCTTGCGTCGGCATCCGCGCCGTCCCGATCGGCGAAGCCATGGTAGCATGCGTGATCGCGGATCATTATCTACGTCAGCGAGGGCAGGTCGGCGAAACGCCGGTTTGGCCGTTTGCGCCGCCTACCCGCTGACGGCGCACCCGGGGCAAAGATCAGGAATGGAAGACGCTCACGAACGTATTCGCGCCGCCATCGCAGCATTCGCGCGCGGCGAAATTGTCATCGTCGCCGATGACGACGACCGCGAGAATGAAGGCGACCTGTTTGTCGCGGCGAGCCTGTGTACGCCGGAAAAGATGGCCTTCATCATCCGCCATACCTCCGGCATCGTCTGCGCGCCGCTGGCGCTGGAGCAGGCGCGGCGGCTGCATCTCGACCCTATGGTGGCGCTTAACGACGCGCCGCTCGGCACCGCTTTCACTGTTTCCGTCGATGTTCGCCACGGCCTAACCACCGGGATTTCCGGCGAGGAGCGCTCCAATACTGTGCGTGCGCTGGCGAATGGCAATTCCGGTGCGTCCGATTTCGTGCGGCCCGGCCACGTCTTTCCCCTGGTGGCCAAAGAGGGCGGCGTGCTGATGCGCTCCGGCCATACCGAAGCTTGCGTCGATATGTGCCGGCTCGCCGGTTTGCCGCCCGTCGGGGTGCTGTCGGAATTGATGAACGACGACGGCACAGTGATGCGCGGCCCCGAGCTTGCCGTTTTCGCCGAGCAGCACAAGCTGCAACGCATCTCGATCTCGGAACTGATCGCCTACCGGCAATCGCGCGACAAGCTGATCGACCGGGCCGGCGAATTTCCGGTGCAGACCGAAATCGGCACGCTGGCCGGCTATGCTTTTCTCACACCGTTCGATCCGACTTATCACATGGCTTTCGTTTACGGCGATATCGGCGACGGCAAGAACGTGCTGACGCGGTTGCACCGCGCCAATATCATTTCCGATGTGTTCGGTGGCGCCAAGCCGATCCACCAGGCGCTAGCGCGCTTTGCCGCCGAGGGCAGAGGTGTGCTGGTTTTGCTGCGTGACGGCACCGCCGGCGTCCCGGTGATTTCGATCCCAAAAAGCGAGGAAACCGCGTCCGGCGAAGCGCGCTCGCGGCAATGGCGCGAGGTCGGTCTCGGTGCGCAGATTCTCAAAGAGCTCGGTGTCACGTCCATCCGGCTGCTAACGTCATCGCGCGGCATGACCTATGTCGGCCTTTCCGGCTTTGGCATCGAGATCGCGGGAGTAGAGCCGGTCGAAGGTTGAACGGTTCGCTGCGTTTGTGCGTCAAATGCAAATGAGGAGGGCGGCATGCCCAATTTTTTCGGCAAAATTCGCACCAATATTCGCACAATCCTGACCGTGATCGGCCTCGGCCTCACCCTGTCGGCGTGCGGCTACAACACCATCCCGACGCTGCAGGAAACGGCCAAGGCACGCTGGGCGGATGTCCAGAACCAATATCAGCGCCGCGCCGATCTCATTCCCAATCTGGTGGCGACCGTGCAAGGCTACGCTGCGCAGGAAAAGAGCGTGCTGACCGCGGTGGTCGAGGCGCGCGCCAAGGCGACGCAGATTAAGCTCGACGCGTCAGATCTCACCGATCCGGCCAAGCTCAAGGCGTTCCAGGACGCGCAGAACCAGTTGACCGGCGTGCTCGGGCGGCTGTTGGCGGTCACCGAAAATTATCCAGACCTCAAATCCAACGCCAACTTCCTGGCGCTGCAATCGCAGCTCGAGGGCACCGAGAACCGCATCGCCGTGGCGCGGCGCGACTATATCGACGCGGTGCGCGCCTTTAACTTGTCGCTGCGCACATTCCCGACCGTCCTCTGGGCCAAGACGGTGTTCACCGGCGAGCGGCCGATGGCGGAATTCACGGCGACCGAAGGCTCCGACAAACCGCCGCAAGTGAAGTTCTGATTGCTCGTCATTCCGGAAGCCGCGAAGCGGCTATCCGGAATCCATAACTACAGGTCAAAGGCGTGAGCTCAGACAGCGCAAATTGCGACCATTGGCGGCTATGGATTCCGGGTTCGCGCTTGGCGCAATTCGGAATGACGCTGTGCATCTCCGTCGCGCTTTTTTTTCTTCTTATCATCTTCGCCTTCGCCCTCGACTTTCCGCCCTTGACCGGCCGCGTAGTTGATCAGGCCAATATCATGACCCCGGAGAGCCGCAGCGGCATTGAAGCGAAGCTGAAGGATCTCGAAGACAGATCCAGCATTCAGCTCGTCGTCGCCACCGTAAAATCGCTACAGGGCGGCGACATCGAGACCTATGCCAATGAACTATTCCGAAACTGGAAGCTCGGCCAGGCGCAGAAGAACAACGGCGTGCTCCTGGTGGTCGCGCCGAACGAGCACAAGGTACGCATCGAGGTTGGCTACGGTCTCGAAGGCACGCTGACCGATGCTTTGTCGTCGGTCATCATTTCGAGCGCCATCGTTCCTCGCTTCAAGTCCGGAGATTTTTCCGGCGGTATCAGCCGCGGCGTCGACGGCATTATCAGCGTGCTCAGCGGTGATACCTCGGATTGGCAGCGCAAGGTCGAGGTCCGCCAGGAAGATCCTTCGGGCGACTTCGACAAGCTGTTTCCGATTTTGTTTTTCCTGCTGATCGTCTTTGTCTGCTGGTATTTGATTCACAATGCGGGCGGTGGGGGGCCATCCGGCGGCGGCACGGCGCGTCGCGGAGGCCCGATCTTCATCCCCTATGGCGGTTCGAGCTGGGGCGGCGGCGGTGGCGGCTTCGGCGGTGGCTTCGGGGGTGGGTTTGGCGGTGGTGGCGGCTCGTCAGGAGGCGGCGGCGCCTCGGGAGGCTGGTGATGCGGATAGCGCAAACCATCGCCGCCGGGTTTCTGGCGCTCTGCCTTGGCGGGGCGTCCGCTTCCGCGCTTGATTTCCCGGCGCTGACCGGGCGCATGGTCGATCAGGTCAATGTCATCAGTGCCGATACCCGCAGCGACATCGAAGCAGAGTCGAAGGGTCTTGAGGAGAAGTCGGGCACGCAGCTTGTCGTCGTCACGGTGAAATCGTTGCAAGGCGGCGACATCGAAACCTATGCCAACGAATTGTTTCGCACCTGGAAGCTCGGGCAAGCGCAAAAGAACAATGGCGTGCTTCTCCTGATCGCGCCGAACGAGCACAAGGTACGCATTGAAGTCGGCTACGGTCTCGAAGGCACGCTGACCGATGCTTTGTCGTCGGTCATCATTTCGGGCGCGATCATCCCGCACTTCAAAACAGGTGATTTCTCCGGCGGCATTGAACGCGGCGTCGGCGGCATTATCAGCGTTCTCGAAGGCGACAGCGCGGATTGGCAGCCGCAGCCCAATGTGCGCGAGGATAATCAATCGGTTTTCTGGGCATTTTTTCCACTCATGTTCTGCATCGGCCTCGCTTTGATGGTGCGGATGCTCGCCATCGGCATCACCGACATTTATCGCGGCATCCGCTATGGCGACTGGCACCTTGCGCCGGCGGGCCGTTATGTTCGGCGTCATGGACGCATGGTTTTCGTGCCGGCCGGCGGTTCATCGGGAAGCTCCAGCTGGAGCAGCGGTTCATCGAGCAGCAGCGATTCTTCCAGCAGCAGTTCGTCAGACTCGGGTTTCTCCGGCGACGATGGGTCGTCGGGCGGTGGCGGCGCATCCGGGAGCTGGTGATGCAATTCGGCAAAGAGGATTACGAGGCGGTAGCGGCCGCGATCCGCGCGGCGGAGAAGAAAACCAGCGGCCAGATCGTCTGCGTGCTGGCGCATTCGTCATCGGGTTATGTGCACGTTCCTATTTTGTGGGCCGTCGCGCTGGCGCTGTTCACGCCATGGCCGCTGATCGATTTCACGCAATGGAGCGTACAGCGGATTTTTCTGCTGCAGCTCGTGGTCTTCATCGTCGCGGGCTTGATATTTTCGTGGATGCCGTTGCGGCTTCTGCTGGTCCCGCGCGCCGTGCAGCGGCCGCGCGCGCATCGCGCCGCGATCGAGCAATTCGTCGTGCGCGGCATCAGCCGCACCAAGAATCGCACCGGCGTGCTGATTTTCGTGTCGCTTGCCGAACATTATGCGCGGATCATCGCTGACGAAGGCATCGCCGCGAAAGTGCCGAATACCGAATGGCAGACCGCGATCGACGCTCTGACCGCTCATATGCGCACCGACCAAATCGCCGCAGGCTTTACGGCGGCAATCGATCGCTGCGGCGAGGTGTTGGCGCAGCACGCGCCGCCGGACGGCTCACCCAACGAGCTCCCGGATCGGCTATATATCATGTGAGGGCATTCGCGGCCGGCGCGTCACCGGACTGTCATCAAACGATCATAATGGAACCGCGGCCTAGAACCGCGTTTCGGCGACCGCATTGGTGGAGCGGATTCCTTTGCCACGGACCCCCGAAGATAACGGACCGCGCTACGCGATCTACTTCGTGCCGGCGGCGGCGTCGCAACTGCATCGCTACGGCAGTGCGATCCTCGGCTACGATTCCTATACCGGCAATACCGTGGAATTTCCGAATGAATTCGGCAACGGCGCGGTGAATTGGAACGAGCTCACCGCAGCGCCGCGGCGCTACGGCTTTCACGCCACATTGAAAGCACCGTTTTATCTGGCGCCGTCATGCACCGAACAACAGCTCGTCAATGCGCTCCAGAGCTTTGCCGGTCTTGGCCATGCGGTACACAGCTTCACGCCAAATATACGAGAGCTTGAAGATTTTATCGCTGTCGTGCCGCTTGAAGCCGCGGCGTCGCTCGAAGCGCTTGCGGCTTCCTGCACGACGATATTCGACGCCTATCGCGCGCCAATGTCGCCGCAAGAACGTGCGCGCCGCATCGCCTCAGGACTAAGCCAAAGCCAGATTCAGAATCTCGACCGCTGGGGCTATCCCTATGTGCTTTCTGAATTCCGGTTTCACATGACGCTGACCGGCGCGGTGCCGCAGCGCCGCAAGAAAGCGATCCTAGCGATATTACTGAACGGCTTTCATCACATGAATGTCGAGCGTTCGATCGCGGTCGACCGGCTTGCGTTGATGAAGCAAGAGTCTTCCGACGCTCCGTTTCGGGTCGTGGGTGAAGCCGCGCTCAAGAACGGATCGAACGACCGCTCTTGAGCGCGGAAACCTCTTTATGCTTGTGCCCGTTTCGGAAACAATTGCGGTCGCAGTTTCGGATGGCCCGCCATGGTCTTTGGCGCGTAAGGCGTCTCGGCGCCGAGTTCCTCGGCGGCGTGCCAAGCCCAGCGCGGATCGTAAATCGCCCCGCGCGCGAGGCAGATCAAGTCGGCCTTGCCGGATGCCACGATATCCTCGGCCTGCTGATAACCAGCGATCAGGCCGACGGTCATGGTGGTGATGCCGCTTTCCTTTTTCACCTTCTCGGCGAAAGGCACCTGATAGCCGGGTGCCAGCGGAATTTTCTGTTTCGGATCGAGGCCGCCGGTCGACACGTCCATGTAGTCCATGCCGCGCTTCTTCAGCTCCTTGGCCAACAGTACGGTTTCTTCCGGTGTCCAGCCGCCGTCCACCCAATCGGTGGCGGAGACGCGCATGCCGATCGGTTTCTGCTCCGGCCATACCGCGCGCACCGCCTCGTACATTTCGATGGCAAAGCGCATGCGGTTTTCGGTCGAGCCGCCGTATTCGTCGGTGCGATGGTTGGAGAGCGGCGACAGGAATTGGTGGCCGAGATAGCCGTGCGCGCCATGCAGCTCGATCACATCATAGCCGATGCGGTCGACGCGCTTGGCGGCGGCGGCGAACTCGCCGAGGCAGCGCTTGATGTCGTCCTTGGTCATGGCGTGCGGCACCGGCCAGCCGGTGTCGTAGGGGAGCGCTGACGGCGCTTCCGGCGTCCAGCCGCCTTCTTCTTTGGTCAGGATCGGCTTGCCGCCCGCAGCCGGCGGCGTGGTCGGGCCTTTGCGGCCGGCATGGGCGAGCTGCACGCCAAGCTTGGCGACGCCGTAGGTGCGGCAGAAATCGTGCACGCGCTTAAGTGCCGCCTCGTTGTCGTCCGACCACATGCCGGCGCATTTCGGCGTGATCCGCCCCTGCGGATTGACGTCGGTCATCTCGCACATCACCAGGCCGCCGCAGCCGAGCGACATGTTCCCGAGATGCATCAAATGCCAGTCGTTCGCCGAGCCGTTGTTGGAATTGTACTGGCACATCGGCGACACCACGACGCGGTTGGGAAGCGTAAGACCGCGCAGCGTGATCGGAGAAAACAGGACGCTAGCCATAGGTGGAGACCCTTTTGTTTGGGGGAAGCTTTTTGGTGCTGAGAATTCCAGGTGGAGGACGCTGTAGCAGGACGCTGCAATACCACGAAAATCGGCCGGGGAGTACGCGCTATTTTTCCAGCCGCGCGGCCAGTTCGACGTGCGCCGAATAGCGGAATTGATCGACCGGCACGACGCCGGTCAGCCGGTAGCCGCCGTCGATCAGAAGCCGCATGTCACGCGCAAATGTGCCGGGGTTGCACGACACCGCGGCGATGACGGGCACGCGACTTGCCGCGATCTCGCGCGACTGCGCTTGCGCGCCCTGGCGCGGCGGATCGAACACTACGGCGTCGAAGCGATTGAGTTCGGCGGCCAGCAGCGGGTTCTTGAAGAGGTCGCGCCGTTCGGTGGTGACGGGTTTGAGGCCGGACGTATGGCTGGCGCGCTGGAGCGCGGCAAGCGCTGCCGCATCGTCGTCGGCCGCCGTGACGCGCGCCTGCGCGGCGAGCCGCAGCGCGAACGGGCCGACACCGGCGAACAGATCGGCCACGCCTTTCTTTGCGCTGGCCGCGGCGCAGATATCAGACACAAGCCGCGCCAGCACTGTCTCGCCTTCGGCCGTCGCCTGCAGGAAAGCGGCGGGCGGCAGCAGGACGTTTGCCGAACCCATGCGAATTGCAGGCGGGCGCGCTTGCACGATCAGTTCGCCGTGGCGCGTCAGCCGCGCCAGATTTTGTTGCGCGACCAGACGGGCGACCGCTGCCGTCGTAGTCGCGGTCAGTGGGCCCGAACCGCGGACATCGATATCGAGGCCGGCATCGGTCGCCGTTATGTGGATATCGAGGGGCTTGCGGATGGGACCGAGTAACTCGGTGATGGCCCACGCCGCCTTGAGCGCGCCGTCGAGGCTTTTTGCTAGGATCGGGCAGCGGTCGATCGCTATCACGTGATGCGCGCGCACGGCCGAGAAGCCGACCTCAAGAACGTCATGGGTGCCCCGCCGTGCATGGAAGACGACGCGGCGGCGGCCTTCGCCGTGCGCATCGATCAGATCGGCGACCGGCGCTTCGATGCCTGCCTGTCGCAACGCGTCGACGACGAGACTGCGCTTCCACGCGCGGTAGGCACTCGTCTCCCAGTGCTGCATGGCGCAGCCGCCGCAGACGCCAAAATGCGGGCAGATCGGCGCGATACGTTGCGGGCTCTTCTCTTCGACGCGGAGAAGCTGCCGCCGGTCAGGTTGACCGGGCACGTTCTCTACCTCGACGGTTTCACCGGGCAAAGTAGCGGATACGAAGATCGGCCCATCGGCGCCGTGAGACACACCGTCGCCGCGATGGCCGATCCGGTCGATCGCGAGATGTTCAACCACGATTGGCCTCAATGAAGAACTCGCGATTGCCGTCGCCACCAGGGATCCCTGACGGCACGACACCGCCGGCATGCCAGCCGAGCGAAGCGACGAACGCGCCGATGTCTTCGCAGATCATTTTGTGAACGGTTTGGTCGCGAATGATGCCCTTCTTGCCATGCCGGCGATCGGCCTCGAATTGCGGTTTGATCAGCGCCAAAACCCGCGCTCGTGGTGCAAGGAGCTTGCTGACAGCCGGCAACACGAGTTTGAGCGAGATGAAACTCACATCGATCGTTGCCAAGTCTGGTTGTTCGGGCAGACGGACCGGATCAAGCGTGCGGATATCGGTTTGCTCGAGGGAGAGAATACCGTCACGCTCGTGAAGGCGAGGATGCAATTGGCTGCTGCCGACATCGACGGCATAGACGCGGCGGGCGCCGCGCGTGAGCAGCACCTCGGTAAAGCCGCCGGTCGATGCGCCGACATCGAGGCAGACGCGGCCTTGGACGTCGAGCGAGAAGTGATCGAGCGCGGCCGCAAGCTTTACGCCGCCACGCGATACATAAGGGTGCGCGGGTTCGGCGGCGATGACGGCGGTGGCCGATATCTCGTCAGAGGCCTTGCGCACCGGCACGCCGTCGGCGGTAACCAGGCCGGCTGCGATGGCCGCTTGCGCGCGGGCGCGGCTCTCAAATAGGCCGCGCGCGACCAGCAAGCGATCGACGCGTTCTCGGTTGGTCATGGTCGGACTATACGACAACCGTGGCGGCAGAGCTTATGGCCGCGCACGCCCTTAAAACGCACATGCCCGGTACCAGGCCGGGCACATGACGAAAGAAAATCAAATGGCCGGCTTTAGGCGAGCTTCACCACTTCGCCGTGCATGTTCTGACCCAGCGCTTCGAAAGCCTTGGTGACGATGCCTTTGGCGTCGAGGCCGGCCTGGGCGTACATGGCGTTGGGCGAGTCCTGGTCGATGAAGATGTCCGGCAGGACCATCGAGCGGATTTTGAGCCCGCGATCGAGCACGCCGTGCTCGGCGAGGGTTTGCAACACATAGGTGCCGAAACCGCCAATCGAGCCTTCCTCGATGGTGAGCAGCACTTCATGCTCGCGGGCGAGCCGCAGCAGCATGTCGACGTCGAGAGGCTTGGCGAAGCGGGCGTCGGCGACCGTGGTCGACAAGCCGAAGGTCGCAAGCTCGTCGGCGGCCTTGAGGCATTCGCCGAGGCGAGCGCCATAGGAGAACAGCGCAACCTTGGTGCCCTCGCGCAGGATACGGCCCTTGCCGATCTCGAGCGGCTTGCCTTCTTCCGGCATCGCCACGCCGAGGCCTTCGCCGCGCGGATAGCGCAGCGCGGAGGGACGGTCATCGATCGCCACCTGGGTCGCCACCATGTGGACCAGCTCGGCTTCGTCGGCAGCCCCCATCAGCACGAAGTTGGGCAGGCAGCCAAGGAAAGCGACGTCGAACGAACCGGCATGCGTCGGGCCATCGGCGCCGACGAGTCCAGCGCGGTCCAGCGCAAAGCGCACCGGCAGCTTCTGGATGGCGACGTCGTGCACGACCTGATCGTAGGCGCGCTGTAGGAAGGTCGAATAGATCGTCGCGAAGGGCTTGAAACCTTCGGTCGCCAAGCCCGCGGCGAACGTGACGCCGTGCTGTTCGGCAATGCCGACATCGAAGGTACGGTTCGGAAACTCTTTCTGGAACAGATCGATGCCGGTGCCCGACGGCATCGCCGCGGTGATGGCGACGATCTTGTCGTCCTTACGCGCTTCCTTGATCAGGCTTTCCGCGAACACTTTCGTATATTGAGGCGCGCTCGCCTTGGATTTCTGCTGCGCGCCGGTGGCGACGTCGAATTTGACGACGCCGTGATATTTGTCCGCGGAATTTTCCGCCGGCGAATAGCCCTTACCCTTCTGCGTAACGACGTGAACCAGGAACGGTCCGTTCTTGGCGTCGCGCACGTTTTCCAGCACGGGCAGGAGGTGATCGATATTGTGGCCGTCGATCGGGCCGACATAGAAGAAGCCGAGCTCGTCAAACAGCGTGCCGCCGGTGACGAGACCGCGTGCATATTCCTCGACCGCGAGCGCGCGCTGTTCCAGCATTTTGGTCGGCATACGCTTGGCGACCTGACGTACAAGCTTGCGCAGGCGATGATAGCCGCGCCCCGAAACGCGGCGCGCGAGATAAGCCGAGAGCGCGCCGACCGGCGGCGCAATCGACATATCGTTGTCGTTGAGCACCACGATCAGACGCGAATTCATGGCGCCAGCGTTGTTCATGGCTTCATAGGCCATGCCGGCTGACATCGCACCGTCACCGATCACGGCGATGACGTTGTTCTGCTTGTTCTGGAGATCGCGCGCGACCGCCATGCCGAGGCCGGCGGAGATCGAGGTTGACGAATGCGCGGCACCGAACGGATCGTATTCGCTCTCGGCGCGCTTGGTGAAGCCGGAGAGGCCTTTGCCTTGGCGCAGCGTGCGGATGCGGTCGCGGCGTGCCGTCAGAATCTTGTGCGGATACGCCTGATGGCCGACGTCCCAAATGAGCCGGTCGGCGGGCGTATTGAAAACATAATGCAGCGCCACGGTGAGCTCGATCACGCCGAGGCCGGCGCCGAGATGGCCGCCGGTGACAGCGACAGCATCGATCGTCTCCCGGCGCAATTCGTCCGCGACCTGACGAAGCTTGTCGGGTTCGAGGCGCCTGAGGTCGTCTGGGGTCTTGATGTGGTCGAGCAATGGGGTCTTAGACAAAACCGACACGCTACGCTCCTTAAGTTTTCAGGCGAATATGTTATTTCGGCCTAACGCCGATTGTTGGGGTCCCAGTTGAGGGCCCACGGATGGAATACGCGAATTTTAGCGTTCCCTATTAGGGTCCTTACACTATTCCATGCCGGGAACGCAATTTAATCGGCAGGGCCTCGGCGGAACTGCCTACAGGGAACTCTCAAGCTCTCCAAGGCCTTATATCCGAACCCGGTTACACCCCTACAACGTCGTGATGTAGGTAAAGTTCGGCGTTTCGCCATAGACAGGCGAGAAAAAGGCCTGATGACAGGCCCGATGTGACGGGCTGATGTGACGAAAATTTGGCAAGTGCCGCCTCAGGCGCATAATCAGTGAATTGCCAGAGAGTTAACCGAATGGGGCTCGAAACCTACCGCAAGAAGCGACAGTTCAATGTTACCTCCGAGCCGCGTGGCCGTAAGCAGCGCAGTGGCGGTGATCGCTACGTTATTCAGAAGCATGACGCTACCCGGTTGCATTACGACCTGCGGCTCGAACTCGACGGTGTCATGAAGAGCTGGGCGGTGACGCGTGGCCCGAGCCTTGACCCCAACGACAAACGCCTCGCCGTTCATGTCGAGGACCACCCGACCGAATACAATTCGTTCGAAGGCACCATTCCCGAAGGCGAATACGGCGGCGGCACCGTGATGATCTGGGATCGTGGGCGCTGGACGCCTGAAGGCGATCCGCACAAGGGCTATGCCAAAGGCCATCTCGATTTCACGCTCCAAGGCGAAAAGCTGCGCGGCCGCTGGCATCTCGTGCGCATGCGGGCGCGCACCGGCGACCGCCACGAGAACTGGCTCCTGATCAAAGGCAAAGACGAGGAGGCGCGCAGCGGACGCCGTGCCGACATCATCGAGAAGGAGCCGCTGTCGGCGGCGACTGGCCGCTCGATGGATGAGATCGCTGAAGGTAAGGGCAAGAAGCGGGTTTGGCACAGCAAGCGGAGTGACAGCGCGCCGAAAAATACCGGCCGGCCGCAATCGCAGCGTGAATTCAAAGCGCAGCTCAAGGCACTTGCCGCTTCGTCGGCGAGGCCGGGAGGCAAATCGGCGGCGCGATCGAAGCCGCCGAAAAAGCCCACGGCAAAACAGCGCGCGCAGGCAAAACCGGCCGCCGCCAAGGTGGAACGCAAAAGCGGGCGGGGAGCGCGTGACGACAAAACGCGGTTGCCCGCCTTCATCCCGCCGAGCCTCGCTACGCTGCATGATGACGCGCCGAGCGGAAAGAACTGGCTGCACGAGATTAAATTCGACGGCTATCGGATTGAAGCGCGGCTCGATCATGGCAAGGTTCAATTGCTGACGCGCAAGCAGTTGGACTGGACGCATCGCTTCGAGCCGATTGCGCAAGCGGTCAAGGCGCTCGCTGCGCAAACCGCGCTGATCGACGGTGAGCTTGTCGTTGAAGACGAAAAGGGCGCCTCAAGCTTTTCGCTGTTGCAGACCGATTTGAAGGATGGCCGCGACGATCGTTTCGTCTACCAGGCTTTCGACTTGCTGTATCTTGACGGGCAGGATCTGACGCATGAGCCATTGGTTGCGCGGAAGGTGGCACTCGAAAAACTGCTCAAAGGCAACAGCCGTACCGGCCGCATCCGCTACACCGAGCATTTTAACGAAGACGGCCGGCTGATTTTCGAAAACGCCTGCGAGCTGAATCTTGAAGGCATCATTTCAAAGTTGCGCGATGCGCTCTATCGCTCGGGGCGGTCGGAGAATTTCATCAAGATCAAATGTCATAACGCGCAGGAATTCGTCGTTGCCGGCTTCAGTCCATCGAATGCGATGCCGAAGGCGGTCGGTGCACTGACGGTAGCGTTTCACGAACAGGGCAAGCTGCGTTATGCCGGCCGGGTCGGAACCGGCTATACGCGAACGATAGCGCACGATCTGTGGAAGCGGCTTGATGCATTGCGGACCGATCGGCCACCGGTCGCGCTGCCGCCGGACGAGCGGCGCAAGGATGTGGTCTGGGTGAAGCCTCAGGTCGTGGTCGAAGCGGAATTCCGCGGTACTACGCACGACGGCTTGCTGCGGCAGGCGTCGTACAAAGGATTGCGCGAAGACAAGCCGGCGCGCGAAGTGGTGCGCGAAACGGCAGCGGCAATGCCGCAGCGTCAAGCGGTGCGCAAATCGGCCAAGCCCGTGCCAAAGCCTGAGCGCGCGAACAAACAAACAGACAAGAAGAATGTCGACGTCGCCCACGTGCGTCTGACGCATCCCGATCGGGTTTATTGGGCCGATGCCGGCGTCACCAAGGAAGATCTGGCCGCCTATTACGTGCGCGTGTGGGCTCTCATGGCGCCGCACGTTGTCGGCCGGCCGCTTGCGGTGCTGCGCTGTCCCGAGGGAACGGCCGGCGAATGCTTTTTCCAAAAGCACATCGCCGCCAATATCAAGGAATCTTCGCTGCGCCATGCCGTCAGAACGAAGGAGCATGACGTCATCGCGGTGGAGAAGCTCGACGATCTGATCGAACTGGTCCAGTCCGGGGCGCTTGAGATTCACGTTCGCGGGTCGCGGCTCGACAGCCTCGAAAGCTGCGACCGCATCGTGTTCGATCTCGATCCGGGCGACGGCGTGACGTGGAAGGCGATCGTGGCGGCGGCCAAGGAGATACGCGAGCGCCTCGCCGAGCTGAAGCTGAAAAGCTTTGCGAAACTTTCGGGCGGTAAAGGCATTCACGTCGTGCTGCCGATCGACGGCGCCGACTGGGACACCACCAAGGCGTTCACTGCGAAGATCGCTCTGGCAATGGCCGCCGACAGTCCCGATCTTTATCTCGCAAAAATGACCAAGGCGCTGCGCCACGGCAGGATATTCATCGATTATTTGCGCAACACCCGCGAGGCGACCTCGGTCGCCGCCTATTCGACCCGCGCCCGGGCTGGCGCGCCGGTGTCCATGCCGGTGTCGTGGGAGGCGTTGCCGCGCACCACCGGCGGCAATCGATTCACGCTCCCTGATGTGAAAACCGCGCGCGACGCCTGGGCCGACATCGGCAAGGTCAAGCAGAAGCTGCCCGACCTCGGCAAGACGCGGCGGTAACTTCTCCTGCCTCGCGGTAGCACGTGCATTCATATCTCCACTTCTTGGCTTGCGCGCTCCTTCTCCCCGTATGCGGGGAGAAGGTTGGGATGAGGGGGCGTTGCCGCCGGGCTCAGACTCGCGGAGAGGTCCCCTCACCCTCGCTGCGGTCGACCTCTCCCCGCACGCGGGGAGAGGTGGAAAAAGCGCTCCCGTTCTCGCGGTGCGAATGCGCCCGAGTTTTTGCAAATGCCGCCACGATTGAAGTGCGAAGAAGAGTCGTGCGACGGAAAAAGAAGGGGTGGTGCCTGCCTTTTGCTGTCCGCTACGCTCACCTCGCCAAGCCAAGAACAATAAGAAAAAGGAAGCGGAACGCCGACAGACGCAAATCCGTACCTGCCGTGCCGCAACACGGCCGCGCATCTTGCGGATGCGCACATCTATCGGCGTTCCACCGCGGCTCTGCCCTAGAGAGTATTCCATCCCTAGGTGCAACCTCAGGCCATGCTTCCTGGGACGTGGCGGAGCGCCGTTTCCGTAGGCGTCCCCCTTCGGGGGCGGCACCGACGCAGTTTGTGCGGGCGTTACCCGCCCTCGACCTATCCCAGTCCAGCGAGCACCTCGCGGCCCAGTCCTTAGTGCTGGGATGCTGATGCCCGAAGCTGCCCGAGCGCGGTTTGCAACGCCGCCCGCGGGCACCGCCCTCTCGCTCCCTCCACCGGTATGCCTCCGGCGCAGATCCTTCACGAGCGAGATTCGACAAATCAAGTAACACGAACGGTGATAATAGTCAATGGAATCGTGACAAGTCTCTTTTCTGCCGTCATGCCCGGGCTTGTCCCACGGCATCCAAGTCTTAAGGGCCATCGAAGCCGAAGACGTGGTGACCGGGAGATAGGCGAGCGAAGCGATGCCGTCCTGCGGACGGCTATGCCCGGCCATGACGGATGTGGATACGTTTCAAAGAGCGCAGCGCAGCACCATGTCGCGCGCAGGACGCGCATGAACATGTACCGAGCAAGTCGGTTTTGCCTCAGCGAGCGGACACCGAGCAGTCGTTATCGGAGGTCCGCGAAGTGCCAACTGCGGACATCCCGCGAGGCCGGAACGCCGCTTTTCTGCAGCGTTCATCGACTAATGGCTCAAAGAGACCATTCGGTTCTTTAATTGCCGGTAAACCAAAGACGGCGCGTTCTGCCAACGTTTCCCAATCGCAATGCACGCTTAAGATGTTCTCAATACATGAGCAACTGAATGAGGACTCTGATAATGGCAGCACGAATTTTCCAAATCATTTCCGGAGTTCTCGCAGCCTTCTGGCTAATTCTGATCGGCTTGGCTCAAGTCAATTGTTCGATCATCCCCTCGTTTGGAAGGCAATGTTCCCAAGGCGAAGGCGACATTTGGCTGCTTCCGTTTATGTATTCACCGATCGGCGGCATTGCCTTATTCGTCTTGGTCATAAGCACATTCGTTCGTTGGTATTCACCTCGGTCCAGAGATTTGCCTAATGGTGTTTCGGCGTCCGTCGCAGTTGCGCCTATCGCTGTTTCAGCGCCGGTTGCAACGGACCTCTCTGCTTCCATACAACAAAATCTTTGGCGGCCGAGGCAAGCAGCGATCATCAGCGGAATAATCACTCTCATTGTGCTGGTTTGGTCCATTCTAATGACAAATCAGCCAATCTCGCCAATTGGATTCTTTATTTTCATCTGCTTTTTTTTGGTGCCGTGGTTCTTACCGACATTCTTTGTATATACGCCGCTAGCCGCGTGCGTTCTTCGACTCAGAGCAAGACTAGATGCCATGGCAGGTTTGGCGCTCGTCGCGGCCTTGATACCGTTTGGCATTTGGGCAGAAGCCCTCAATTCCGGGCTGACAGCGAAAGCGAACGAGCGCGCCGCGATTGCCGCCATTCCAAAAGGTGACTTTCCTGGAAAAGTCGGTGGCATAGTCATCGATGGTGAAAATTGGCCGATGATCAACTGCGCGCGAATGCTCATGCTGTCTAGTGAGCATAACTTCCCGGAGGTCCTTACTCACGGCCAAAGTAAGAGTCCATATCTCAGATTCACGTGGGCGAATCGCAATTCTCCGGTGGACCAGGGCCAAGCGGCTGACAGTGCTCCAGGAGACTATCTTCTCATCTACTTCCCTCGCCGATCCCAATTCCTCGGAAATCGTGTCGTGGCAGACGTCGGGAGCCCTAGCGTTGAAATTTACAGCGTCGATTCAGGGGGTAAAAAACTAGTTGCGGTGACCTATACAGCGGATGAACCGCTGCCCGCTTTCCCGCCGGTGTTGACGGTGTGGGGTTGGTATCGCGGTGATAACTCGGTGACATCTGAAGTGCAATGCAAGAGCGTCACTCAATTTCTGCATCGCGAGTTATTGGACAAAATGTCTTAGGATAGTGGCGGTGTCCCACTGCGACGCCCGCTTTGGGTCAGAGAACGAACCCGCTTGCACGGGAGCGCGCTGCGCGCGGAACGGAGCAAGCGGCGATGGCCGCGCTAACCAACTGATGGAGAGACGCTGACGGGTAGGCGTCCCGTCCTGAGGATCGAGGGGTTGCAGA
>Ga0207416_1000758_pt1 | contig 49826 bp, 42 predicted proteins | sample PaiPotPPM11metaG_FD_184107 | JGI IMG/M metagenome (GOLD analysis project Ga0207416, IMG submission 184107) | Iron sulfur acid spring bacterial and archeal communities from Banff, Canada, to study Microbial Dark Matter (Phase II) - Paint Pots PPM... ... | reverse complement strand
ACCAGGACGGCAAAGGCATAGACGACCATAACGGTAAACAAAAGGCTATCGATACGGTCAAGTATCCCGCCGTGGCCGGGCATAATCTGGCCGCTATCCTTGACTTGCGTTTGTCGTTTGATGAGCGATTCTGCCAGGTCGCCCAGCACGGCGGAGGCGCAGATCAGGATGCCCAGCACGAGCGCGAGATACCAGGGTACGCCCAACGGCTTGACGGTCAGGACAAGGGCCGCGGCGATGGAGAGAACCAGCCCGCCGGCGACGCCCTCCCAGGTTTTGGCCGGGCTGATACGCGGCGCGAGCTGATGCCTGCCCAGGTAGTGGCCGGTGAAAAAGGCCGCGCCATCATTGCCCCAGACGCCGAGCAGCGTGACGAGCAGCCACCAGACGCCGCGCGGCAAAAACAACCACGCGCCATGCGGGCCAGGAATCGCGCTGAACGTGTAGCCGCGCAGCAGGAGAAAAAAACTCATCGGCCAGCCGATGTAGATGGCAATGGCAAAAGTCAGCGACCAATCGATCATCGCACCTGCAAGCTTTTCGCGGGAAAAGAGCCAGGCAAAGGAGATGATCAGGGCCGCGCTCACGCCGATTTCCAGCGCGATGAGACGCTGGGCGGGAAACATGGCTGATACGAGAAAAAGCACGCTGAGGGCAACGCTGAGCGGCATGACCGGGTGAAAACCAGCGTTTAGCATCATCATGTACAGTTCGTAGATGCCCAGCGCCACAATGATTAGCGCGGCTGCAAAGGCGACCCAACCGCCAAACCAGACAAAGACAAGGACAACAGGTATAGCAATGAGAGCCGTCGCCCAGCGAACGCCGAGGGATTGCTGCCATGTTCCTCTGGCCTTCTCGGACGGCTCCGATTGTGGTTGGTCTTCAGTTGTACTCGGCACGCACTTACTCTCCTTGTGCGGCGACAGTTTCGGGAGGAGAAACAAGGCGGCCAAAGCGCCGCTGACGCTGCCGGAAGTTCTCCAACGCCCTTTGCAAATCTTCGCGGCTAAAATCAGGCCATAAGGTCGGCGTGGCGTAATACTCACTATAGGCCGATTGCCAGAGCAGGAAATTACTGACGCGCATCTCGCCCGCCGTGCGGATCACCAGGTCGGGATCAGGCAGATCGCGAGTATAGAGGTAGGAGTCAATCAGCTCTTCCGTAATGGACGCGGGATCGCGGCCATCAGCGACAATCTGGCGAATGGCGTCTACCAATTCTGCGCGCCCGCCGTAATTGAAACAGACGTTGAGAGCCACGCGGGTATTGTTGCGCGTCAATTCCATGGAGTCACGCACGGCCTGTTGGATATCAGGTGAAAGGTCTTGTAGACGACCCAGGTGGCGCAAACGCACGCCGTCACGATGCAGCTTTTCCAAATCTGAGCGAATCGTCTCCCAGAAGAGGCGCATCAGGCCATCAACTTCCGCACGCGGCCTTCCCCAATTCTCGGTGGAGAAAGCGTAGACGGTCAGCATTTCGATGTTTTCATCGGCGGCTGCCTCTACCACGCGGCGTAGAGCGGTGACGCCCGCTTTGTGTCCGGCGAGACGCGGCAAGTGGCGTTTTGTCGCCCAGCGTCCATTGCCATCCATAATGATAGCGACGTGACGCACCGGACACGGCACTGGCGGCATGGCAAGAACAGATTGCGTTTGCGCTTGCTCTTTCCCACGCATGGCGGGAAAGAGTTGTCGAACCCTGGTCAAAGCTTAGACCTCCAAAATTTCCATTTCCTTTGCTTTGCCGACCTTGTCCATCGTTTCGATGTAGCGGTCGGTGAGCTTCTGTAGCCGCTCGACGCTGCGTTTCAGCTCATCCTCAGAAATTTCCTTCTTTTTTTCGCGCTCTCGTAACTTGTCGTGACCGTCACGACGAATGTTACGAACGGCGACCTTATGCTCATCCAGCTTCTTATGGACGACCTTCACCATGTCGCGCCGCCGCTCCTCGTTGAGCGGAGGGACATTGAGGCGAATGACCTGCCCATCGTTGTTGGGATTGATGCCGAGGTCTGACTTCTGGATCGCCTTCTCAATATCGGTGAGAAGACGGCGTTCATACGGTTGAATGACGATCTGACGAGCTTCTGGAACGGAAATTTGCGCAATCTGGTTGACCGGCGTCGGCACTCCATAGTAATCGATCTGGATGCGGTCAACGAGCGACGCGCTAGCGCGCCCGGTACGTACCACCGCCAGGTCCTGTTTGAAAACCTCTACCGCCTTTTGCATACGACGTTCCGCGTCTTCGAAAATCTCTTCTGCCATAAGGCCTCCCATGAACTTACCTTTCATGCCAGGGGGTATCTTCCATGTCATGAACCAGCGTCCCGCACTTTTCGCCATGCATAATACGCTCCAACGCTCCCTTTTGATTGAGGTTAAACACCACAATCGGCAGATGATTGTCTTTGCATAGCGAAAGCGCGGTGCTATCCATGACTTTCAGATCCATCGTGAGCGCCCGCATGTAGCTCAATTCCTCGAACTTGCGAGCTTTCGGGTTCCGCATGGGATCATCGTCATAGACGCCATCCACTTTTGTTGCCTTCAGCAAAATCTGGGCGTTGAGTTCGACGGCCCGCAGCGCCGCGGCAGTATCCGTTGTGAAAAACGGGTTGCCGCTGCCGGCAGCCAGAATCACCACGCGCCCCTTTTCCAGGTGGCGCACAGCCCGGCGGCGAATGAACGGTTCAGCCACCGGCGGCATCTCTATAGCCGTCTGTACCCGCGTTACCAGGCCCAGTTTCTCCATCGCATCCTGCATCGCCAGCGAATTCATGACCGTCGCCAGCATTCCCATGTAGTCGGCGGTCGCGCGATCAATGCCGGTCGCGGCAGCATCCGCGCCGCGCCAGATGTTGCCGCCGCCGATCACCATAGCGATCTCGACGCCTAAGTCATGCACGCGCTTGACTTCGGTGGCGATGCCGCGCACCGCGTCGGCATCGATGCCATAGCCGTTGCTCAGGCAGAGCGCTTCGCCACTCAGTTTGAGCAGAATGCGTTGATAGGTAAGGGATGAAGCCTGTTGCGACATTGGTTTTTCCGCCTCCCATGCGACACAGCCAGGCGCAATACATTGCGCCCCCACATTATTTGCCCAGTTCAAAGCGGGCAAAACGTCGTACCACAATATTCTCGCCTGTTTCAGCGATCACTTTGCGGACGAGATCGCCCACAACGACGGCTTCATCCTTTACCCAGGGTTGCATCATCAAAACCTGCTCACCGAACATCTTTTTGAGCTTGCCATCGACAAATTCGTCGCGCTTCTGCTCCGGGACGCGCTCGATCGCCGGGTCTTCCAGGATCGTCTTGCGCGCCTGCTCCACGGCTTCCGCCGGGACATCCTCGAAAGTAACAAAAGTGGGAGCCAGGCCGGCGATCTGCAAAGACAGCTCGCTGGCAAGCTTGTGGAATGCCTCGCTGCGCGCCACAAAGTCGGTGCTGCAATTCAGTTCCAGCAGGACGCCAACGCTATGATTGTGGTGAACATATGAGAAAACGCCGCCCTGCTTCGTCTCACGGTTGGCTACGATCATCTTCTCGGCCTTCTTGTCGCGCCGCGAGTCGAGAATCTTGAGCGCCGCGGCCCAGGAATCGGCCTCGGACAGCGCATTCTTACAATCAAGGGGTGTCGCGCCCGTCTCCTCGCGCAGCTTTTTGACATCCGCCGTAGAATAGTTCATGATATTCTGTCTCCTATTGGTGTATTTTACTCAGATCGTACTCAGGGTACAATCTCCTCTGACCATTTTTGGGGTATCCGAGTGCTTGACAAATGTGCATTCACTTCCACAGAACGAACGGCGCTCAGCTTTTGCCACGGCACAGGACCCCGACGCATCGACAATGAATTATGCAGGAAAAGGCGGGAGGCGGGAGGGGTTTTACCTGAACATCTGTCTTACCAGGCAAAACAACTCCGCACCTCCCGCCGACCGCTGAAACGGCAAGCTTCGTCTCGTGATTGTCCCTGCTCTGATCGACAATCACTATCGGCTGCTCTGCTCCCACAATGGGGAGAAAAGGCCGCCAGCCCTCGTTTATCTTATGATTCTCTGGCAACCAGTTCTGGTTCTGCAGGAGTCTCTTCTGCTGCCGCTGACGGCGCTGCCTCGACCACCTCGACGGCCGCTGCCGGAGCCTCGTCAGGTATCTGAGCTATCGGGGCTATCTCCGGCTTCTCCACTTCTTGCTCTTCCGGCTCGACGTCCTTGTGGCGTGCCTCAAGCTCGCGACGGCCTTCGACCACCGCGTCGGCGATCTTGGCGCAGAGCAGGCGCACAGCGCGGATGGCGTCATCGTTGGCCGGAATGGGAAAATCCATCTCGTCCGGGTTGCAGTTGGTGTCGGCCAGGGCAATGACGGGAATGTCCAGGCGGCGCGCCTCAAGCACTGCGGTATGCTCTTTGTTCGAGTCGATAACGAACAGCGCGCCCGGCAGGCGATTCATATCCTTGATGCCGCCCAGGATGCGCTCCAGGCGAGCCGCGTCATCCTGCAAATGCTGCGCTTCTTTCTTCGGCAGCCGCTCGAAGTCCCCGCGGTCGCGGCGGGCTTCCAGATCGCGCAGGTAGCGCACGCGGCCCTGGATCGTCTTGAAGTTGGTGAGCATTCCGCCGAGCCAGCGCTGGTTGACGTAGTACATGCCGCAGCGTTTGGCCTCTTCTTCCACCGCTTCCTGTGCCTGCTTCTTCGTGCCGACGAACAGAATGGTTTCACCCTGCGCCGCGAGCTGCTCGATAAAGCGGTACGCTTCATTCAGGCGATAGACCGTCTGCTGCAGATCGATGATGTGGATGCCGTTGCGCTCCATAAAAATGTAGGGGCGCATTTTGGGATTCCAGCGCCGGGTCTGATGCCCGAAATGGACTCCTGCTTCTAACAATTGTTTCATCGAGATAACATTAGCCAAAAAACAAATCCTCCCTTAGTTGGTCCTCCGCTCTCCTCTTGTCAGCGCCAGGGTTCCCAAACGAGACTGACCCCTATGGATACTGCCTGGAGGGATACCAGGGCTGCCGCTGATCAGAGAGCGTGCGTAGTGTACTCATGCGAGTAAAACGTGGTTTTTGTTTCACTTGCACGGCTATTGTACCACAGAGAAGTGAAGAGGGCAATAGTTCAAAAGGCTCGGGTCTGCGCCCTTTTAGGGAAAGTGGCCGAAACCCGTAGGGGCGTCGGCCAAGCTTCATGGGATGAAGATCAAGTCTCCAAAGGATGGTGACCCTTCCGGCGTTTCGGCGGTCACGCCTGCCAATCGCGTTCCAATTGCGACCACAGATTGCGCACGCGCGGGGTCTCAGTCTGGTCAGGTACGTAACCGCCGTAGCGTACGGCCACGTACATCTCGGTAATAGCCGTCAGTTCCGCTTTAACGGCGGGGACCTGCTGTTCCAGGCGTTCCTCGAACTCGAAGGGCGTCTCGCCGAGCTGCCGTGGATAGCCCAGAAGCGCCGCCTTCTTGAGCAGGGCATGGTAAATGGCGCGAACGTCGCGCACAGAGAGCGTAGTTGGCGCGTTCTCCAGGGCAATTGTGCCAGCTTCCTCTTGCTCCCTGCTATTTTTCCGGCGAATACGCAAGCGAGCAAACAAGGCCAGCCAGAACACCTTCACACGCGACCAGAAAAGCGACCACGACCAGATGCTCTCGCGCTGCTCCACCGGTTGATGCACGCGCCGCCTCAGTACACGCTGCACGAGCCAGACAAAAAGCGCCGTCAACAGGAGAAGTAGCGCGATGAGCAGGATGATCTCAATAACCAGAGGGAGCGTGAAGGCCGCTCTGGCCGCAGATGAAGCGCGTGAAGGCAGAACGCCAGGAGGAGGAGAAGGACAGCCAGATGAAGCGCGTGAAGGCGGCCTACCAGGAAGATGAGGAGTACCGCGGCGACATGGCTGAACAGTCTGTGATATTGGCGCCAACGCCGGCAGTTTAAAATGGATAGCATTGAGCAGCCAGAGAATGGGACTGAGGACAATCGAAATAACCGTCGCAAGAGCATGCGTTCCCCAGGCATAACCGGCGGCGACAAACTGCTGCATGTGCGCCAGAAAGCCAGGACTGGCAAAGCTGGCGCTGGCAAGCGCGACAAGGAGGAAGAGCAGACCGAAAACAACCACCATCTGCATCACAGCACGTTCTTGCGAGCGGACACTGCGTCCTTCATCCTCTTGCTCAACGCGGTGCCCCTGCCGAATAAAAATGAGGTTGGAAAGAGCGCGCGCCAGCAACAGCAGGAAAAGGAACGCCAGCACGAAGAGAAGCAGGAATAGATCGCCGTAGAGATAGGGCGCTGCGCCAACGGATGGCCCGATCAATTGCAAGCAGATAGCGATCAGAAACGAGATCAGGCCAGTACCGAGTGCGCGTGAGGCATAAGCGGGATCGATCTCACGTTCGGCTATACGAAATCCGCGGTAGCAGAGAAAGACAAACAGCAGGAAGGCGACGGCGGCATAGCCAGCATCCAGGCGGATCAGCCAGGGGACGGCCAGCGCCGCAAACACCACCGCCGCGAGCAGGAAGCAAACGCCGCTGACCTTATCACTCTGTGATATGCTGGAGAATCCCCTCCTGCTCTGCTGCCAGAAGCGATCGCACCAGCACGCGCCCGCAACCACGACAAATACTGCCCAGAGCGGGAGCAGCGGCGCGCCCGCTCCCAGAAAGTGGATGTCAGCGAGACCAATCAGCAGGACAGCAACGCAGCAGGCTTCCATGCCGGCAAAGAGATAGGGCAGCAAGCGCTCGCCCCGGCTCGGCTCGGCAGAGGATGCCAGCGCCTGATCGGTCTGTATAAGCGCGCCAGGATTGTCGTGTTGTTGTGGAGCTTCATCCATGATCGACGCCGCACTCTGCCTGTTCTTAGGATTGACTGTTATACAGTATATGATATCAACAGCCGGGTGGGCAATGAGCAGCCAGAGCCAGGGCAACCGCAAGGGATTGCCTCTACCCTATACGGATCGGCTTGCGGAGATATGTCGCGTATGGCGAGCTTGCCGGGGGCGAGATAAGGGGCAATGCCTTGCGATTGCCTTGGCCCACTGTATCGACCGCGTAAAAGACGCCAAAGCGATAGAGGCCATAGGCTATCGGTACTGAACTGCCGTCTTTGGCGCCCAGGCAAGTTCGGCTAATGCTCGCGTAACTTCCCAAATCACCACAAATCGGGTATACTCCTGATGTGGGAATGTCGCAGGGTGGAGGAGGAAAAGCGAGATGTATACGAGGATACGCCATTATCGCATTCACCTCTATCCCTATGCCATGAAAGATGTCCCATATCTGAACGCGCCCTTCATCGGCTCCAGTCCATTGCCCGCGGTCTGCACGCGCTATAGCCGCAGGCGCTGCCCACGGTTGCGCAAGATTCTGCTGATCCCTTTGTATCTCACCGCGTATGGTAAAATGAGGCCGTCTTATCGTGAAATACCTTGAACACTATCAGAGATATTAGGAATGAGATTTTAGAGATTTATGAACACGCAGGCGATTATCCAGGCGCGCGAGGTCAAGAAAATTTACCGCAACGGGCATTTGCGCGTTGAAGCCCTGCATGATGTTTCGATGGAGATAACGCAGGGCGAGATGGTGGCAATCATGGGACCGAGCGGCTGCGGCAAGACGACGCTGCTTAATTGCCTCTCCGGCCTCGACTCGATTGACGAGGGCGATGTCCTGATCCAGGGCGATAACCTGCGCGATCTGAGCGACCGCGCGCGAACGGCGTATCGCGCGCGACACATGGGCTTCATCTTCCAGGATTTCAACCTGCTGCCCGTGCTGTCGGCGGTGGAGAACGTGGAACTGCCCTTGCTGGTGGCCGGGATGCCCGGCAGGAAGGCGCGCAAACGAGCGTTGGAGATGCTCGACCAGGTGGGATTGTCCGATCGCGCGCGGCACCAACCGGCGGAACTGTCCGGAGGTCAGCGCCAGCGCGTGACGATTGCGCGCGCGCTGGCGAACGAACCGGCGCTGGTATGGGCCGACGAGCCGACCGGCAACCTGGACAGCGAGACGGCCCAGGAGATTATGGATCTGCTCAGCCGTCTCAACCACGATCAGGGACAAACGTTTGTGCTGGTGACACACGCCCTGGAGGTCGGCCATATGGCCGACCGCATCATTCAGATGCGCGACGGCCACATCGTGTAAGTTCGGGATGTCGCCTCCACATTGCTAACCCGCCGATCCGTCAATGCGCCAGTTCGTAGCCGCCGGACGGCGCGCGCACCATGTCGCGCACCACGTCTTTGATGTTCGCCGAGGAGATGCCGACCAGTTCGCGCAGAATCGAGGGCGCGCCGTGTTCGATGGGCTGGTCGGGGCAGCCGATGACGCGCACATCGACATCGTGGATATGCTGGCTGGCGAGCAACTCCAGTACGGCGCTGCCGAAGCCGCCCGCGACAACGTGATCTTCGATGGTGACGACGCGGCGCGTGCCTTTCGCCAGGCGCAGGATCAGCTCTTCGTCAAGCGGCTTGGCCCAGCGCGCGTTGACGACGGCCACGGAGATGCCTTCTTCAACCAGTTCTCTGGCCGCCAGTTCCGCTTGCGCCACGGTCGAGCCATAGGCGAGGACGGCGCAATCCTGCCGCTCCGCCAGTTCGAGTGTGGGCGGGCTGAGCAGTTCGGCTTCGCCGATCTCCAGCGCGTGTAGTTCGGGATCGAGCGGGACGCCCAGGGCTTTGCCGCGCGGGTAGCGCAAACAGACCGGACCATCCATGTAGAGGGCGGTGTAGAGCATGTGGCGCAGTTCATTCTCATCCTTAGGAGCCATGACTTTCATGTTGGGGATCATGCGCATGAAAGCGATATCGAAGACGCCATGCTGCGTCTGGCCGTCCTCGCCAACAATACCGGCGCGATCCATCGCGAAGACGACATGCAGGTTCTGCATACAGACATCATGGATCACCTGGTCGAAAGCGCGCTGCATAAAGGTCGAGTAGATGGCGGCAACGGGACGCATTCCGGCGGCGGCTAAACCGGCGGCGAAGGTGACGCCGTGCTGTTCGGCGATGCCCACGTCGAAATAGCGTTCGGGGAAACGCTGGTGCAGCTTATAGAGGCCCGTACCCTCGGCCATCGCGGCGGTAATGCCAACGATGGACTCGTCTCTTTCAGCCAACTCCACCAGCGTATTGGCAAAGATATCCGTGTAGGTCGGCGGATCGTTGAGATTCTTCTTAATGATACCGGTTTTGTAGTCGAATGCGCCGGGGCCATGCCACTTGGTGGCATCCTGTTCCGAGAATTCCCAACCCTTGCCCTTCGTGGTCACGACCTGGACGATGACCGGGCCGTCGATGTGCTTGACGTTCTCGAAGACATCGAGCATGAGGGGAATATCGTGACCGTCGAAGGGGCCAAAGAACTTGAAGCCGAGTTCCTCGAAGATCGTGCCGCTTTTACTCGGCAGCATGAAATGCTTGAAGCTCACTTCGGCGCGCCCTGCCGCTTCCCGCGCAGCCTCACCGACAACAGGCAGCCTCTCGATGGAGCCTTTCGCCATGGCGCGCAGCCGTTGATAGCTCCTGGTGGTTTGCACCTGGCGCGCCTTAATCATAGACAAATGAATGGCTCCGACATTATCAGAAATGGACTTTTCGTTATCATTCAGAATGATGATGAGATTTTTCTTCAGGCTGCCCGCGTTATTCAACGCTTCTAAGGCCATGCCGCCGGTCAGCGCGCCATCGCCAATGACGGCAACGACCTTATACTCTTCTCCGCGCAGGTCACGCGCGGCGGCGAAACCGAGGGCCGCCGAGATCGAGGTGCTGGCATGGCTGGCACCGAAAACGTCATACTCGCTCTCGTCGCGCCGCAGGTAGCCCGACAGTCCGCCAAATTGTCTGATCGTATGAAAACGGTCGCGCCGACCGGTCAGCAGTTTATGCACATAGGCTTGATGCCCAATATCCCAGATAAGGAGATCGTGCGGAGTGTCGAAAACGTGGTGCAGAGCAATCGTCAGTTCAACGACGCCCAGGTTGGGCGCGAGATGCCCACCCTTCACCGATACCTTCTCGATAATCTCCTGGCGAATTTCCTGGGCCAGTTGGCGCATCTGCGCTACGGTCAGCGCGCGTAACTGGTCAGGGGTATCTATGCTGTCAAGAATCCTTACCACCGGGTTCCTCCAATGCTCAATTTCGGTTCCTTACTTACGGAGCGTTCCGCAATTTATAGGAATTGATAATCTAGATGAGGTCTGCCCTCATGTAATATATAAAAAAGACGCCCTGGCTTCGCCGAAAGGGTCTATGATATATTCATCTTGTATCTCGTATTATAGGAGGCAAACAAAGCGTACCGCAAATGCTGCGATCCCCAAAAGCTTGCACCTGGGTACTTGACAACACCCAGACAGAAAAAAACATCTTGACAGGATACCACATTCTTCATATTATAGTGACAGTGCCGGATACGAGATCGGCGCGAAGCAATATCGCGGCCAGAAGATCGTTTCGTTTGGGTAAACGCTGGCGCGCTGTTCGCCGCGCCGCGGGGTTTGTATTGTTTGAATACTGAGTGAAAGGGAGAGGCAGTACCCTTATCAGGTGATCGACCTGGCATCGTTGAAGCGTCCATTCACCGAGTTCGTACTGCGAAGGAAACACATGCCAAAAAAAGATAGTGAGAAGGATTCAGAGCGGCCACACTACTATTCGCAATTCTGGCTCGATATAGCCGCGGGGCGCAAAACGATTGGCGCGCCGAGAGCCAATGACGAGATTGACGTCATTGAGCCGGAGCTAGAAGAGCCTATCCCACTGCGCCGGTCTGCGCGCAGCGGCGCCAGCAATAGTTCACACCGTTACGAAGCCGCGATTGTCCATCCAGAAGTTGAACCCATAGAAGAAGTGGAAGAGGAAGAATTCGAGGAGGAGCCAGCGGACGAGTTGGACATGGCCGAGGACGAAGTGGACGAGGCAGACATACCTAACATCGTCGTTGAAGAGACCGCACCCGAATTGAGCCTTGCCGACGCGGTCATGGCAGCGGAGGATGAAGCGCCTGTTGAGGAAGAGGAGGAAGAAGAAAAAGAGCCGGAAGAAGAGGATTTCTACGAGGAGGAGGAGGAAGAAGAACCAGAAGAGGGTTGGCCCGGTCGCGGGCGCAAGAAGCCGAAGGGACGGCAAACAAGGCTGCCCGCGAAGAAGGTGAAGCGCGAGCGGCGCGCCCCCGGTTTTTAACAAGTGACACGGCCCCCGGTTTTAACAAGTGGGTTTCAGGGCTGGTACAAGCCTGACCAGGGCGATGGCAAGCATCGCCCTGGTCAGGCTTGTACCAGCCCTGCCCGTCGAGGCGTGCGACATGTAGAGACCCCCTTGTGGGAGTCTGGCTACACGCACGAAACCGGTTTTTCATCAAGAATTCACAGACCCCGCCCGACAAGTCATGGCTCTTGACATAGATCGCGACGCTTGAGGGAGCGGTAATGCTCAGTAAGCTGTATCAAGATACCATCCATATGCGCCGCGCCGTCGAGTTTTTGCGCGCCTGTATCAAGCGCAACCTTCCAATGTGAATCTGTCGTCTGGGTGCCTGTGACCTGCTGCCGACGGCAGCAGGTCACAGGCACCCAGACGATACCACGCTACCCGTCTACAGACCTATCAGGAACACGCCTCCAGACGCATTACAAAGTCCTGTCTCTCTTCTATGCTTGACACAGTTCCAGTTGGGATGATTGAGATGTCAACCAGCAAAAAAGAGAGGTAAAACCACATGGGTACAGAGGCTACTGGCGTAATCGAGACGACAACACAGACAGAGCGTGCCGTCGTCATGGATGTACGCGCCATCACCAAAACGCTTCCCCTCGGCAAAGAACGCATCGAAATTTTGAAGGGTATCAGTTTTCAAATTCACAGCGGCGAGTTTGTCGCCATCGTCGGGCCGTCCGGCTCAGGGAAAAGCACGCTGCTGGGCATCATCGCCGGATTGGACAATCCCAGCGCCGGGCAGGTGCTGATCGACGGGGTCGATATCACGCGCATGAGCGAAGGAAAGCTGGCAGTCGTGCGCAACAGCAAGATCGGCATGGTCTTCCAGGCATTCAACCTCATTCCGACGCTGACGGCGCAAGAGAACGTGGAAGTGCCGCTCTATGTTGGCAAGCACAAAGGCTCACCGTCCGATCGGGCGCAAGAACTGCTGGGCCTCGTCGGCCTCTCGCACCGGCTTAATCACCGCCCCAACCAGTTGTCCGGCGGCGAGCAGCAGCGTGTGGCAATTGCGCGCGCGCTGGCGACCGATCCCGCGCTGGTGATCGCTGACGAGCCAACGGGCAACCTCGACGCTCGCAACGGGGAAAATATCCTCAAACTGATCGCTGAACTCCGCGCGCAAATGGGCAAAACCTTTATTATCGCCACCCACGATCCGGTGGTGGCCTCACATGCCGACCGCGCAATTCGTATCGTTGACGGCAATATTGCCGAGATTAGCTACGCCAACGGCGCCATCACGCCATAACTTTCGAGGCAATAGTTTGAGAGAAAAGGGACACCACCATGAAAACTTCATTATACTTCCACTATACCTCGCGTTCGCTGCTGCGCGGCGGACAGCGCACCATCCTGGCAGTGTTCTGTGTAGCAGTCGGCGTGATGGCAATCGTTGCCCTGCAACTTGTCGGCTTTATGCTGCAAAACTCGCTCGCAACGAGCGCGCGCGACATGAATGGCGGCGACATCGCCGTCACGGCCCAGAGCATTCCGCTTAAACAGAGCGATCTGGCCTTCTTCGACGCGCTGAAAAGCAGCGGCGCGATCACCAACTACACGGCAGTGATCGCGGCCAGCGGCTTTCTGAGTACTTCAGCGCCATCATCCCAGGCATTCAATGTGAACGCGGTTGATCCGAGCAGCTACCCGCTGGCCGCCGCGCCAACCTTCGTCACGCCGAGTAACGGTAGTGTGAGCAGCCTGCTGGCAAACGGTGAAGTAATTGTGAGCCAGAATTTCGCCAGCCGCTTTCATAAGCAGGTAGGCGACCGCCTCGCGGTGTACCTCAAAACGCCTGGCGAGGCGACGCAAACGCTGCATGTAACCATCGGCGGCATCGTTGCCAATGAAGGCGTCTTTGCCCAGGCCAGCAATCTCTTGCTCATCTCGGCGGACGACTACCAGGCCGCGTTGTCCGCGCCTGCTGCCTACAGCACCATCTACATCACTACGGACGGCCAGAATCAGACGGACAGAGCCGTCAAAGCGATCAACGCTCACTTTCCCCTGGCCTCTACCCAGACAGTGGCGGATGTGCTGAAAACGCAGCAAGCGAACATCAGTAATATCAACCAGTTCCTGGAGATCGCAGGTCTGCTCGCGCTGCTCATCGGCGGCGTTGGCATCGTCAACACCATGCAGGTGCTGCTCTCGCGCCGCAAGACGGAGATCGCGATGCTCAAGACGGCAGGCTACCGGCGCGCGGACCTTTACCTGCTCTTCGGCCTGGAAGCCGGGTTGATCGGCATGGTCGGCGGCATCATCGGCGCGGCGGCGGCAACGGGCGTCAGCTACATCATACGCAGCTTTGTGCAGAGCCTCGGCTACCCTATTCCGTTCGCACTGAATCCCTGGCTGATCGCGGGCGGCATTGCCATCGGCTTCGTGACCGCGTTAATCTTCGGCCTCATGCCCATCGTGCAGGCCGCCGCCATTCGCCCATTGAACGTCATTCGCGAGCTGCCGGGGAACAAAAGCGCGAGCAGCGTTGCTTTAACCATTGTCCTGCTACTGATCCTGTCCGTGCTGTTCTGCGTCCTGGCGATTGTGATCCTCAACGGCAATGTGGCATTGGGCATCGAGGCGGTTTACGGAGCATTCGCCTTCCTGCTGCTGCTCAGCCTCTTTTTCGGGCTGGTCGTCCTGATTGTCAGCAAATTGCCGGTTCCGGAACGCTTTAGCCTGAAATATATCATGCTGGTCGCTTCAGGCATCGCGCTCTCGGTCCTCGTCTACCTGGCTCTGCCGGTGTTCGGCATCCTCCTGTTCGCGGCCTCAATGATCGGCATCGTCATCGTCATCTTGCCGCGCAGTTGGAAGGTCAGCACGAAGATGGCTCTGCGCAATATCGGGCGGCAGCGCGCGCGCACCACGACGACGCTGCTGGCGCTGTTCATCGGCGTCTTCGCTATCGGCGTAGTACTGGCGCTGGGTCTGAGCCTGCAACAGGAGGTTGTCCTCTCATTCTCGCAGATGCTGCCGTATAACGTGATCGCCGTCACCACTGGAACGGATACGACCGCGCTGCACCGGCAACTCGCCTCCATTCCGGGCCTCTCAGCATCCAGCGAAGATACTTTCGGGCAGGTTGTACCGGGGGCCATCAATGGGCAGCCGGTCCAGCAATTGCTGCCGACGGGCAAGAACCGCCAGCAGGCGTTGAGCCTGCTGACGTCGGTAGAAGGATACAACCTCTCACAGCACAGCCCAAACGTCACCATTGTCGAGGGGCGCAACCTGAGCGCCAGCGACATGGGTACAACCAGCGTGGTAATCAGCTATCAGTTGACCAATACCGGCGCGCTCCAGATGCACCTGAAGCCGGGCGATACGCTCACATTCGCCAGCGTGGACGGCAAAACGCTGGTCACGGCAACCATCGTCGGCGTTTATGGCGGCGACGAGAACACGGGTCACTTCGGGAATGTGCTTATTCCAGCCGCAATGCTCACGACGCTCGCTCCCGCGAAAACTGGCGTTACCTCTATCACGTACATGAAGATCGACCTTGCCCAGGTCAACAAGGCGCTGGACAGGATTGGGCAGGTGGCTCCGAACGCGACAGTTGAGAACCTGGCCGATATCGGCGCGTCCTTCGCCCAGCAGCTCAGCAGCCTGATGGATGTCCTGATTGCGATTGCCTCGCTTTCGATGATCGCGGGCGTGATCATCATCGCCAACGCCGTTGCCCTGGCGATGCTGGAGCGGAAGCGCGAACTGGGCATCCTCAAGTCGGTCGGCTACACCAGCGGCACCGTCCTGAGCGAGGTAATGATCGAGTACGGGGTGGTCGGAGCGGTAGGCGCGTTCATGGCGGCGCTGTTGGCGGCAGGCGCGATCATCCTGTTGGGAAGCCTGCTCTTCAAAGGGACGATGAGCGCATCGCCGGCCATCCTTTTCGGCCTGATTGCCGGAACGGCCCTGCTGGCGATGATCACAGCGGCGCTCGTCGCCTGGGGTTCGGTGCGCGCCCGCCCGCTTGAAGTGCTGCGCTACGAATAAACAGGCGTTGAGAGGGATTGGCCTTGCCACGGCGCGCCGTGGCAAGGCCAATCCCTCTCACAGCTTATGATATACTGTCGGCAGAGTTGCTTTCCGGTGATCGAGGAAAAACGATGGGCATGAAAGGCTTTACGCGCATATTTCGCCAGTTGCGAGGCAAACTGACGTTGTCGTACACCATAACAGCAGTAGTGTCTTTCTTACTTTTCGAGCTACTGTTTTTTAGCATCGTCTTCCTCTACGTCAGCTCGAACGCGCCGATGTTCTCGGAATATTATCTCGAACGGTACGCGCCGCAGGCTGCCCCTTACTTCACCAACGGGTCGATAGACCGGCAGGGATTGGTGATCTGGCTGCGCCTCATCAATGCTGAGGTACCGCAGCAGTGGCCGTTGAGTAACGATCGTCCCCAGTTGCTCGCCGTTGTGGATAGCTACGGAAATACGCTCGCCTCCGCCGGTCCGCGTTCCCTTCCAGGCAACACGCCTATCCAGGCGCAATTACTGCCGCAGGATCAAGCAAACCTCGCCGCGACATTGCGCAGAGCAACAGCCGAAGTTCGGCAGGGAACGGATGGCACGATCATCGCGATGGCTCCCATCAAAGGAAGCGGTGGGCAAGTACTCGGCGCGCTGGTTATGAACATCGCCCAGCCGGACAGGGGAATGCAGCTTACCAGCATCTTTCAATTCATCCTGCTCACCTGCCTGATCACTGCCATTGTCGCCTCTCTCATCGGCCTCATCTCCGGCTCTCTGATCGCGCGCGGCATCACACGGCGGCTGAAACAGCTATCTTTCGCGGCTGACAAGTGGAGCCGCGGCGATTTTTCGGCGCAGGTGCATGATCCGTCCGCGGATGAACTGGGGCAGACCGCGCAACAACTAAACCTGATGGCCGATCAGTTGCGACAGTTGCTCCAGGTGCGGCAGAAGCTCGCCACGCTCGAAGAGCGCAATCGCCTGGCACGCGACTTGCATGACAGCGTCAAGCAGCAGGTGTTTGCCGTCGGGATGCAGATTGGGGCAACGAAGGTGCTGCTCCGGCGCGATGTTGACGCGGCTGAAACGAGGCTGAACGAGGCGCAAAAGCTGATCGGGCAAGCGCAACAAGAACTGACTACGCTGATTCGCGAACTCCGTCCCGCCGCGCTCGAGGGGAAGAAACTCAGCGACGCCTTGCGCGCGCTGGCGACCCAATGGACAGCGCAGAGCGGGATCGTCGCTAACGTGCGCGTCGAGGGTACTGACATGTTGCCGCTCGCCGTCGAGGAGGCGCTGTATCGCGTCGCGCAAGAAGCGTTATCAAACGTGGCCCGCCACAGCAAGGCTTCGCTGGCGCAAATAACATTGATCACTACTACCGAGGAGGTCACACTCACGATAACGGACAACGGCCAGGGCTTTGATGCGACGCGCCAGGCACAGGCAGGCGTAGGGTTGCTATCCATGCAAGAACGGATGAAGGCGCTGGGCGGAGACGCCCAGATAGAGAGTACAACTGGTACAGGGACACACGTCGTCGCCCATTGCAAGCGGTTGGGCATGAGTACAGGCGAGGAAGGCATATGACGGACACCATTTCGCTGCTGATCGCTGATGATCACATACTGGTACGACAGGGGATACGGGCGTTCTTAGAGTTACAGCCGGACCTGACGGTAGTAGGCGAGGCCGGCTCCGGTGAGGCGGCAGTGCGTATGGCGGCGGAACTCGCGCCCGACGTCGTGTTGATGGATCTCGTGATGCCGGGTATTGGCGGCGTAGAGGCCACGCGGCAGGTGAAGCAAGCCAGCCCGCATTCACAGGTAGTTGTTCTCACGTCGTACCACGAAGACGAATACATTTTTCCCGCGCTGCGCGCCGGAGCGCTCTCGTATGTCTTGAAAGATATCGACCCGGATGCGTTAGCGGACACGGTACGCAAGGCCGCACGCGGCGAGTCGGTGCTACACCCGCGCGTGGCGGCGCGCGTGGTACAGGAGCTGCGCGGAGCGCGGAGCGACACACCGAACCTCTTCACGGAACTGAGCGATCGCGAATTGGAGGTGCTGCGCCTGATCGCGGTTGGACGCTCGAATACCGAAATCGCCGACAAACTGGTCATCAGCGAAAAGACAGTCAAAGGGCATGTCAGCAATATCCTGGGCAAACTGCACATGCTGGATCGCACGCAGGCGGCAGTACTGGCCTGGCAGCAAGGATTGATGACGCGGCAGGATACATAAAGAAGATGGAGGAATTAGCGGTTTGATAAAACCGCGCCGTTAGACCCTGGGCTTTAGCCCCAGGGATAAAAGGCGTGTTCCTTGTTTGGAGCTTGAGTGAAGGGTATTTGACATTAAGCAGCAGCGTGCTGTATAATGTTTTACATGAGCGCAAAGACAGCCTACAAGTCCAACCGGAATGTCTCCTACTCGTGCAAGTATCATGTAGTCTGGTGTCCCAAGTACCGGCGCAAAGTGCTGGTCGAGAGGGTGGCTGATCGGCTCACGCAGATCATCCGTGAGGTATGCAATGAGCATCAGGCAGAAGTACTGAGCCTGGAGATCATGCCCGATCAGGTGCATCTGCTGGTTGAAGTCGATCCGCAGTTCGGCATTCACCGGCTAGTGAGATTGATCAAAGGTCGTTCGTCGCGGGTCTTGCGTCAGGAGTTTCCGAACCTCACCACGCGGCTGCCGACGCTCTGGACCAACCGCTACTTCGTTTCGACCGTAGGCAGTGCGCCGCTTGCCGTCATCAAGCAGTATATCGAGAACCAAAAGCATGTCTAAGGATGTCTTTTTCCGCCGATGCAAGAACGGCGAGGCGCCAGGCTATCCGAGGTTTCAGGGGCGTCATCGCTACAATAGTTTCACCTACCCGCAAACTGGCTTCTCCCTCACATATGAACATCGTGTTTGTCTTTCTAAGATCGGCTCGATCAAAGTGAAGCTGCATCGGGCGATCAGAGGAATGATCAAGACCTGTACCATCAAGCGGGAAGGTGATCACTGGTATGTAATCTTTGTCTGTGAAGTGGAACATGAACCCTTACCTGCAAGCGTTGATGCAGTTGGCATTGATCTGGGCTTGTTGCAATTTGCCACGCTCTCCACAGGCGAAACGATAGAGAACCCTCGCTACTTAAGACATGCCGAAAAGAAGCTACAAGCTTTGCAACAATCGCTTGTCAGAAAGAAGCGTGGTTCACATCGCCGCCGAAAGACGGTGAAACGTCTCGCCAATGCGCATCGCAAGGTATGCCATCAACGCCGTGATTTCTTGCACAAAGCTTCACGCAAGCTGGTCAATCAGTATGGTCTCATCGTCTTTGAGGACTTGCAACCTGCGAACATGAGCAAACGCCCCAAGCCAAAGCAAGATGAGGATGGGAACTCTCTTCCCAACGGCGCAGCGGCGAAAAGTGGACTCAACAAAAGTATTCGCGATGCTGGATGGGCCACCTTCCAACAGGACTGTAGCTACAAGGCAGCATGCGCCGGGAGAACGGTCCTGTTCGTGAACCCCAGATACACCAGCCAAATCTGTAGCGGGTGTGGTGCGGCCAAGAAGAAGACGCTGGATGAACGCTAACACTCCTGCGAGTGCGGCACATCTCTTGACCGCGATCACAATTCCGCCATCACCATCCTTGCGCTCGGACGGAGCGTTCAGGCGGCTCATGCTGCCTGAGTAGCCCTCGGCGAAAGCCATAGGGAGTCGTCACGGGTAAATGCCGCGCGTCTGCGTGGCTTCTGCGACACGCGCGATCGCCAGCATGTTGGCAGCCAGGCGCATATTGCAGGAGTATTGATCGGCCTTCTCTGCGACTGCCGCGAAGGCGCGATTCATGATCACTTCGAGCTTCGCCGTGATTTCTTCAACGCCCCAGAAGAAGCTTTGCAGGTCTTGCACCCACTCGAAGTAGCTGACCGTGACGCCGCCGGCGTTGGCGAGAATATCAGGCACAACCAGAACGTCGCGCTCGAACAGGATGACGTCGGCCTCGGGTGTGGTCGGGCCATTGGCGGCTTCTGAGATAATGCGAGCCTGGATACGCCCGGCGTTGGACGCCGTGATGACGCCCTCGACCGCCGCGGGGATCAGAATGTCGCAGGGAACTTCGAGGACGCCCTGGACACTCACCTCCTGGGCGTTGGGAAAGCCGACGACGCTGCCGCGCTCTTGTTTGTGACGCAGCACGGCGGAAGGATCAAGGCCAGACTCGTTGTAGATGCCGCCGTGCGTGTCGCTGACGGCGACGATCTCGCAGCCTTCGTTGTGGAAGAGGCGAGCCGCCACAGCACCAGCATTGCCATAGCCCTGGATGCTGACGCGAGCGCCGCGCAGCGGCATCCCGACGCGGCGGGCCGCCTGGCGCGTCACAAAGAGAACGCCGGTCGCGGTGGCATCGTTGCGGCCCTCGCTGCCGCCGATGGAAAGCGGCTTGCCGGTGACGACGGCGGGAACGGAATAGCCCTCGTGCATGGAAATTGTATCCATGATCCAGCTCATCACCTGCGGGTTGGTATTGACATCCGGCGCGGGAATGTCCCTGTGCTCGCCGATAATGATGGAGATTTCTGTCGTATAGCGGCGCGTCATCCGCTCCAGCTCAGCCGGACTCATGTGCTTCGGATCGCAAATGACGCCGCCCTTGGCTCCGCCGTAGGGGATGCCGACAACGGCGCATTTCCAGGCCATCCACATCGCCAGCGCCTTCACCTCGTCCAGGGTGACATCGGGGCCATAACGGATACCGCCTTTAGCCGGGCCGCGGTTCACATTATGCTGGACACGATAGCCAGTATAGGTCTTGATATGTCCATCATCGAGCCGCACGGGAAAATGAACGGTCAATTCGCGTTTGGGTTGTCGCAGAATCTCTCGCATATCCTCAGAGAGGTTAAGCTTATCAGCGGCCAACTCGAACTGTTGCACCGCCATGTGATAGGGATTCAATGCGGCAGATTTCACTTCATCGTGCATAATCTGCTTCTGCCTTTCTATGAGTGAGTTTTGCCCATCTTACGCTGATGGAGTCTCACCCAGCTTTGATCGTAAGAGTTTTTGAACGCTATCGGCCTTTGCCTGGCCGCGGGTTGCTTTCATAACCTGTCCTACCAGCGCTTGCAGCGCATTCGTTTTGCCGCCCTGGTAGTCATTGACCACTTTTGGATTGTTGCGTATCACCTCCTCAATAATCCGTTCGAGTTCTCCCTGATCGCTAATGGGAGGCTTGATCCCTCTCTTCTCGACAATAGCCTCCGGCAACTCGCCAGAGACAAAGGCTTCGTCGAGAATCTCTTTCGCTTGCTTACCCGTGATCCGCTCTTTGTCGAGCAGGTCAAGCAGGTTGGCTAGCGCGGCAGGAGTCAGGGGACTGGATTGTATAGCCACGGCGTTGGCCTTGAGCAAGCGTACCACTTCGCTCAGCAGCCAGTTGCTGGCGGCTTTGGCGCGCGCTTTGCGGTCGCTCGCCTGCGAGACAGCCATCACTTGTTCAAAGTAATCGCCTAGAGCTTTATCTTCTGTCATGACATTGGCGTCTTGCGCCGGCACGCCGTACTCGGCGACATAGCGCGCGCGGCGCGCGTCCGGCAGTTCCGGCAACTGCGCCCGCAGCTCTTCGATCCACTCGCGACTGATAATCAAGGGTGGAAGATCAGGCTCTGGAAAGTAGCGATAATCATCGGCATACTCTTTCGAGCGTTGGGGAACGGTAATGCCCTTCGTTTCGACCCAGCCTCGCGTTTCTTGCACGATCGTTCCGCCTTCACGCAGCAGCGCGATTTGCCGCTGCACTTCATATTCGAGCGCGCGCTCGACGGAACGGAAGCTGTTCATGTTTTTGATCTCGGCTTTGACGCCGAACTCTTGCTGCCCGCGCGGTCGCACGGAGATATTGGCATCACAGCGCAAGCTTCCCTCTTCCATACGTCCGGAGGATACACCAAGATAGACCAGAATTTCGCGCAACTTTTCCATATACAGCCGCGCTTCTCCCGGCTCGCGCATATCCGGCTCGCTCACGATCTCCATGAGCGGCGTGCCGGCGCGGTTGACATCGATGAGGCTATAGCCCACGTGATGCAGCAGGCGCGCCGTGTCTTCTTCCAGGTGAACGCGCGTAATGCCGATTTTTTTCTCCTGGCCGTTATGGGCAATCAGCAAATAGCCGTTGCGGCTGAGCGGGATATCATATTGCGAGATTTGATAGCCCTTCATGAGATCGGGATAGGGATAATTCTTGCGGTCGAACTTCGAGTATTCAGGAATGGAGCAGTTGAGTGCGAGCGCCGTCATGATGGTATAGGCGACGGCCTGCCGGTTAATGACGGGCATGACGCCAGGCATCCCCATGCAAACGGGGCAGACGTGCGTATTGGGAGCCGAATTGGCATAATCGGTGCTACAAGTGCAGAACATTTTGCTTCTGGTGAGCAATTGCGCGTGAACTTCCAGGCCAATAACGATTTCATAGTCTGTATCAACGCGGCTTTCAGGCGCGATTGTGGTCATAGCTTCTAACCTCTACCTATTTCTAGCTTCTTCCCAGGCGTCTATGGCTAGTTTATTATCCATGCCTAGAGTCTAGTCTTTTCTCAGCTTTTCGTCAAGACGGAAATCCTTTCTCCGCCCCTACGGAATCTCCCACCCCGCCAAAATTTTTCTTGACAAAGCGCAAAGATTAGGATACAATCTAGCACGTAGCTCGCGAGCCTCGTTCGTCTAGCGGTCTTGGACGCCGCCCCTTCAAGGCGGAGATCATGGGTTCGAATCCCATACGAGGTATTATCTGTGGAGAGAAGCCTGGCAGGCTAAATAGAACAGGTCTGCCAGGCTTCTCTTGTTGTATCGGGTAAGTTGAGAAACTGTTACCAAAGCCGATGTATTATAACAAGGTCTTAACTCAGAATTTGGGAGAAGCGCAGTAGCTGGCGGGTATACTATTGCCGATAGATAAACATTTAATAATGGAGTATTCATATCTATGCGAGTCCTTTTTGTGACGCCCTATCCTCCATCGCGCATTCGCGTGCGCGGGCATGGGTTTCTGGCGCAGTTGCGACATTCGCACGAAGTAACAATTGTCGCGCAGTGCGCCTCTGAGCAGGAGCAAGCCAACGTAGAGAAACTGCGCCATGAAGGGTATGAGGTAGTCGCCATACAGGAATCGAAGTGGCGTTCGGCAGTGCAGAGCGGCATGGCGCTGCTGGGTACAACACCCTTGCAGGTGGCCTACGCGCGCTCAGAACGCTTTGCGCGGGCGGTGCGACAATTGTATGACCAGCGCGGCTTTGATGTGATCCATGTCGAACACCTGCGCGGCATCGCTTCGATGGAGACCCTGATAGGGAAATATCCGCTGCTATGGGATGCCGTTGATTGCATCAGCCTGCTCAGCAAACAGACTATGACGGAAGGCCCCAGTCGGGCCGTGCGCATGGTCGCGCGACTGGAATACGAGCGGACGCGCCGCTACGAAGCGCGCCTGCTGAGCCGCCTACCCACTACCATTGTGACATCTGAGCGCGACCGGCAAGCGATGATCGAATTGCGACGTCTCTTCCCGCCTGATCTCGCGAGCAGCGATGATGCGCCAGGGAGCGGCATCCAGGTGATCCCGAACGGCGTCGATTTAGAGTACTTCCGTCCTATACCCCAGGAACGACGCCGTCTGAACCTGGTCTTTTCTGGTAAGATGAATTATCACGCGAATATAGCGACGGCGTTGTACCTGTACCGGCAAATTATGCCGTTGATCTGGGAGCAGCGCCCGGAGGCGACGCTGACGATTGTCGGCAGCAAGCCGCCAAAGTCGATCCTGGCGCTGGCGCAAGACCGGCGCGTGGAGGTAACGGGCTACGTTGATGATCTGCGCCCATATGTGACACGGGCCGAGGTCATGCCTTGCCCGATGGTGTACAGCGTGGGCATTCAGAACAAGGCGCTGGAGGCGATGGCGCTGGGTACGCCCGTGGTCGTCGCCAGACAGGCGGCGGAGTCGTTGGGAGCCGAGCCAGGCCGCGATCTGCTAGTCGCCGATTCGGCGCGCGAGTTTGCGCAAGCCACGCTCCGCTTGCTGGATGACGCGGATATGCGAGCGTCGTTAAGTCGGTATGGACGCGCGTATGTCGAACAGCATCACGATTGGCAGAAGATTACGGATCGCCTGACAAGCGCCTACCAGCAAGTGATAGACGGGCGCGCCCTGGATCGCGGGGGCCGCAAGGATGCGGATAGAGTGGTTGTCGAGAGAAATTGATAGGTCGCATCAGGAGCAGAAGTAGCCAGTGACGGTGTTCATAGTGGATCATTCGCATACCAATAGCTATCTAGAAGAGGATAAACGGGCGCTGCGCTGCCTGTTGCAGCATGGCATGATCGGCCAGGGAGAACACATCGACCTGAACACAAACGAAGAACTGCCGCGCTTAATCCCTGTGCTGGTTGCGAATTTCTCACCGGAAGAGTTGGCAGAACTGGTGGGGAAGCAGGTTGCCGCCAGAATGCTTGAGATGTATCGTACCGAGACGCTGCAAAACCTCTTCCTTGAAGCGGAGTTGCAGCATGTACTCCATGCCTTCGATGAAGCAGGCATCGCCATCATGCTGTTCAAAGGTCCAGCGCTGGCTTATACCGTCTACCCCCAGCCACACCTGCGCACCTACCACGATCTCGATATGTTGATCCACGAGGAAGATTTGCCGCGCGCGCGCGCTATGCTGGCCGGGATAGGCTACACATTTTATGAAGAATTTCGCGCCAATGTGACCAACGACAGGCCAGGGGGCTACAACTTTAAGCTGAAGCCCGCGGACTCCTGGCTCGCAGCGTTGATCGAATTGCATACTGCGCCACACGACAGCGATATCGGCATGAATTTTGACGTAGCGGCGCTATGGGCGAACGCGCAGCCGATCACGGTGTCAGGCGAGCCGGCGCTGACCATGCACCCGATTGATCACCTGCTCTATCTCTGCTGGCATTATCGCTTTCATAGCTTTTCGCGCTTGCTCTGGCTCTATGACCTGGTAGTGATCGCGCGCTCCGGCGGTGACAATTTCGACTGGGATAGGCTGGTCGAGCGGGCGCAGAGGCAGAAGCTCGCCACGACGGCCTATTATTGCCTGACATGGTGTCGCGACCTGTTCGGCGTTGCCATCCCTGACCGCGTATTGCAAACACTGGAACCGCCGCGACTGTGCCGCCTGATCATTGAACGCTTCGTGCTGCCCGATCCAGCGAGCGCGCTGGCGACGCCGCAAGGATATACACGCCGCGTGCTGGCGCATCACGCCATGGTAGACCGTTCGGGAGAACTGCTCAAAGTGGGACTGCGCACCCTGTTTCCTTCGCGCGCCATTATCGGCCAACGCTATCAACGCTATTGGGAACGACATTCATGGCTGCCGCTCCAGTTCTTCTTTCTTTTCTACTTTATTCATCCCTGGATCACACTGGCAAAGGGTATACGCTACGTGATCAGGAAGAAAGCATAATGGGAAAAACACGATGCGTGTGCTGATGCTAACTCAGGTAGTCGTTTATCCTGCCGATGCCGGGCCAAAAGTGAAGACGCTGCAGGTGCTGCGCTACCTCGCGGCTCGCCACGAGGTGATCTACTGCACGTTCGCGCGCGGCGCGCAGGAAGAGAAAGATGCCCGGAAGCTAGACGACATCTGCAAGCGCGTGGAAACGGTGCCGATCCAACGCTCGCGGCTCAGCGACGTTCGATTTCTGGCCGAAAGCTTGCTGACGGGCGATTCCTTTCTGCTGCGCCGCGATGATCGAGCCGCGATGCAGCAGAGGGTGCGCCGCCTGCTGCAAGAAGAGCAGATCGATGTGCTGCATGTCGATCAGTTGAATATGATGCGTTTTGTCCCCGCCGGCTGGCAGGGAACGGTAATCCTTGACGAGCATAACGCTGTCTGGCAAGTCGTAGCACGACTGCGCGACGGCTCGGGTAATCCCATTTCGCGCTTATTGCTGCGACGAGAAGCTCGGCTGATGCGCAAACTGGAGGGTGAGGCATGTCGCAGAGCGCAGATTGTACTGGCGGTTAGCGAACACGATCAAGAGGCGTTGTACGAAGTGGCGGGGAAAGAGGCGAAGATCGAAGTTGTGCCGATTACCGTTGACGCGGCGCAGTTCGCACCACTCTGGGAAGCGCGCGATCCCCAACCCAATATGCTGTTCACCATCGGCACGATGTTCTGGCCGCCCAACAGTGAGGGCGTGCTGTGGTGGCTGCGCGAGGGCTACGAGTCGCTGCGGAAGCAATGCCCCGGCATGACCTATGACGTGGTGGGAGCGCGACCACCGCAAGGCTTGCTCACCCTCGCGGAGCAGCGCGAGGGCGTGCATGTACATGGCTACGTAGCCGATGCCGCTCCGTTCTGGACGCACGCGGCGGCGCTGGCCGTGCCGCTGCTCTCCGGCGGCGGCGTGCGCGTCAAGATTCTGGAAGCGATGGCGATGGGCGTCCCGGTGGTCTCAACCACGGTGGGCTGCGAAGGACTGGACGTGCGGCACGGCGAGCATCTGCTGATCGCCGATACGCCGTTGGGCTTCGCACGTGCCTGCGCTTCCTTGCTGCAAGATCAGGAGTTGGCGCGCCGGCTGGCCGAGAACGCGCGTCGATTGATCCTGGAACGCTACGACGCGAAAATTGCGCTGCGTTCGCTCGACCGCGCTTATGAGCAAGCTTGTGAAACCGCCGCTAGCAGAGGGCGGTTTGCAATGAAACAGTGAGGTACGTCTAATCGTCTACTACAGCGTTAGCTATAGCTTTTATATTTTCTATTGTTGAGGATGGAAAAATATATGCGCGGATTACGAATCGTTCTTATTTGCGTGCTGCTTGTTCTGATCGTCGCGTTGGGCGCTCTTGTTTATGTTCTGGTACAGCAGACCCAGAATCAAGGGGTGGCGACACCCGGCGTTACTGTCAGCCCAAGCCCAGGAGTTACGCCCCCCGGGATGCCGCAAGTGAATGGGACGAAGATTATAGTGAATGGGCAACCTATTTTATTGCACGGGGCGCAGATTGAAAGTCCATTTAACAATATCAAAGGCTGGGTAGCGGGGAAGAGGCCAACTCAGACGCTCACTCCCGCGACTTTCCAGGCGATGGCACAGCAATGGCACATGAACGAGCTACGCCTCCCCATTTCCAACTGGGAGTATGCCAGGTTTGGCGCAGAATATATGAGCCAGCTTGATACGATTGTACAGGAAGCCAATCAGGCCGGACTCTATGTTGTGCTGGATTTACATGATGATATAAAATCCGGTTCTCCTTACCCAAGCAAAGATAGCTTGATTCCAAAGACAGAAGATATCACATTCTGGACGCAGATCGCAAACCATTTCAAAACCAATCCGATGGTGATGTATGATCCATACAATGAGCCGGTAGAGCCGAACTGGAATACGTGGCTGAACGGCGGCGGGACAACATCCGATGGAGCGCAGATCAAGGGCTTTAAGCAGTTAGTGCAGGCAATTCGCTCAACTGGCGCGCGGCAGATCATCGTGCTTGAGCCAGGTTCGGCTGGCGGCGGAAAAAACAGCGCTAATCCTATCACAGCAGCAGAGGAAGGCGGCTGGTCGAGTTTCCCTTTGAGCGATGCCATCTCTGATCCGAATATCATCTACTCGCAGCATATCTACCAGGGTATCATACAGTCACCCTCGGTGCTGACAGCAACGTGGGGACCCATTCTTGGACGCTACCCGGTCTTCTATGGTGAGTGGGCCTTTTTGACCAATGTACAAGGACAAACTGGTACTGCTCACTGCCAGGCTCTTCCAACGAATGGGACGCAAGCAAACCAGGTGGTGAACACTTTTCTGGCCTATATGGCTTCAATCCATGCCAGTTGGTCGGCATGGGAATTTGCGCCGCCCTATCTCGTTCAGAATGCGACGGCATATTCGCCAACAACTTTTCCGGCAACTTTGACCTGCGGGGACCCCAACGCTGTCGTAGGAATGGGAACAGACGTTCAGCAGTGGTTAGTACAGCACGGGAACAGCTATTAATAGCAAAGCCACTGCCAGGGTAACCGCAAGGGATTGCTCCTTGCGGTTACCCTGGCTAATTTTAATTCCTAAAACGTTCGGTCAAATCCAGCCATCCCGTGCTTTGCCGTTGGAAAATCACTATGTCGCCAGCAGCGCTTAGAGAGATATTGCTAATGCTGTTTCCGCCAACTTTCCACAAAATCGCGCCACTGGTCGGATTGAGCGCGTACAGGAAAGGCTGAGTGCAAGCTGCCTGCTGGGAAGGACAAATGGTTGCCAGCAACACATGCCCGGTGTAGACAATGCCGTCAGGAAGAAGCGGCAGAAATGTCATTTGAGCAGAGAGTTGAAATGTCCAACGCGCTCCGCCGTTCCGCATATCAAGGGCAGCGAGCGCCTGCGCCGGCTGACTGCCCTCGACGCTAGCGGTCAGTACGACATACGCCAGCGTGCCATCGCGGGACACAATCACGCGCTGGATGCTGTTGAGCTGCTTCTGCGTCCACAACACCTGGCGCGTTATGACATCAACAGCCTCAATTTGCCCGCCGCCATAGAGCAGAAGCGTATTTCCAGCCGCGGCAATACCGTAAGACGAGGGGGGCTGCCCGCCATACTCCGGCCTCGGATTGCTGATGTCCCATTGTTCGGCCCCATTCGCTATGTCCAGCGCATGATACATGATGCTGCGCTCTACAATCAAGCTGTTGCCAACCACAATCATGTGCGACTCTTCGGCCAACAACGTCTGATTGCCATTTTCTGTGATGAGGCGGCTCCATTGCACCCGTCCTTGCAAGGAATCGATGGCGTAGATGTTTCCGCCGACCTGCCAGAAGGCAGTAGAACCCGATAACAACAGTTGTCCCGCGTCTTGAAAAGCCTCATTTGCCGCCGTCGGGCCAGCGACAGACCAGATGACGGCTCCGGTATCCTGGTTGATGGCCTGGAGTACCACGACAGGCTGTGCTACATTAGCCTGAGAGTCAGCCTGCACAACGGCCACATAGACGGCGCGTTGATCGGCCCCCAGAATGGCCGCGCCAGCTTGATCACTCACACCCATTATCGTTTTCTGCCAGATAACGGCTCCCGTAGCGCGATTCACCTGGTAGAGCGCGAGCGGACGCATTGAGCCAGCCTCGCTGCCGGTACCAGGAGGAAGCTTAGCATCAGTCACAACCAGCACAGAGCCAGGATGGGACGCGATAGCAGGAACAGAGAAGGCAAAGGCCGTGGTCAATGTCTGCCATTGCGGAGCGCCATTCAGGCTATAGGCGGCGAGTTGCTGGAGATGCTGTCCGATAGTCACGGATACGAGGCTGCCCCGATCATCTGCGGCCAGAGGCTGTATGGGCGCGGTAACGGGGAGTTGTCCCAGCGCCGTGCCAGAGAGAGCATCCACGGCGTAGAGATTGTCAAAGGGCTGTTGCAGTTGGACATATTCTAAAACTCCACCCACGAGCAAAACCAGCAGAGGTACAAGCAGGACACTGGCGAATAGGAGCAGCGAGTAGCGGCGGAGACGGATCAGTTGCCGGAGCGGATAGACCGTGTAGACGAGAACGCGCTGGGAAAATGGCGCGCGACTTCCACGCTGTTTGCTGGCTGTTTCAAGTGCGGCAGCCAGATTGCGCGTCTCAGCCTCTTCGATGGTCGGATGACCATTGGGCGACGCGCTGCCGGTTGGCTTGCCATCCTGTTGATGCGTTCTGCCATTGAGGTCAAGGGCGGCAAGTTTGGCGGTTTCGCCCCCGGCAATATCTGGAAGCGCGGATACATGCGGGGCAATAGCTTCGTGAAGATGTCCGTTCTGCAGCGGCTCAAGGGTATATTTATGCGGCCTGGGCGGACGTCCTCGCTGTTTTTCCGGCAAAGATGACCGTGATTCTGGTGTTTCGGACATATGCTCTCTTATCTGATACAGGGTGACACACTATAAGTGATTCCCCTGACCTTATTTTATCATAACTGAGCGGCCATAAATGGGCAAAGAGGTTGACATATCACAGCAAGATGGGACTAAATTACAATGATCTGAGACATTCCAAAAACGAGGGAATCCCATGCGCACGTTGAACCTGCATCGACTCGCAACGTTCCAGGTGGTGGCAAAGCACTGTAGCTACGTGCGCGCCGCCGAGGAACTGCATTTTAGCCAGCCTGCCGTGTCCGCCCAGATTCGCCAGCTTGAGCAGTCTCTCGACGTCAAGCTCTTTGATCAGATAGGCCGTAAGACGCACCTGACGCAAGCAGGCGAGGAACTCTACAGCTATAGCCAGAAGATTTTTACGGTGATAGACGAGACGCTCGATACACTGGAGGCTCTGCGCAGTCCGCAATATGGCCGCTTGAGTGTTGGCGCGGATACGACCGTCGGCTCGTATGTGATTCCGGGATGGTTGGGCAAATTCCACCAGATTTACCCCGAAGTGGACATCTCGCTGGAGGTGCTGAACCGCGCCTCTTTGATTGATGCGCTGGTCAACAACCGCATCGACCTGGCCGTTATTGGCAACGTACCGGATGATTTCCCTGTCGTGATTGAGCCGTTTGCACGCAACAAACTGGTATTGATCGCGTCATCATCACACCGGCTGGCGGGGCTGCAGGAAATTCCCCTGACGGAACTGGCAAAAGAGCATTTTCTGCTGCGCGAGGTCGGTTCGGGAACACGCGCCGCGCTGGAGGCCATGTTTCACGATGCCGGTCTGCCGTTACTGATCTGCATGCAGGTGGGCAACAATAGCGCCATCAAGCAGGGCGTGGCGGCTGGCCTCGGCGTGGCGCTGATCTCGCGCGTCGCCCTCGATATGGAACTGGAAACCAACCGCCTGGTGATTCTCGACGTGGAAGGATTCCCCATTATGCGGCAGTGGCGCATCGTTCATTTGAAAGAGAAAAACCTTTCCGCGACCGCCCGCGCCTTCAAATCGTTCCTGATCCAGAACGCCGATAAACGACTGCGCCGCAAAAGCGACAGCGACTCCTGAGGGATACCATGAACAACGTAACTGATTCCGACAAGCAAATGATAATCGCTGAAGTGCGACGCTTCGTAGACCGCGCAGTGATCCCAGCCGCGCACGACCTTGAACGGAGCGATACCTATCCCCAGGCGCTGGTCGATCAACTCAGGCAAATGGGTATCTTTAGCGCGACCATTCCCGAAGCTTACGGCGGCCTGGGCCTGGATTTCTTGACCTACACGCGCATCGTGGAAGAACTCGCTCGCGGATGGATGAGCCTGGCAGGGATCGTGAATACGCACGTTCTCGTCGCCTACATGATCGCCGCTTTTGGCACGGAGGAGCAGCGCCAGCGTTATTTGCCGGTGCTGGCCGAGGGCGAGCGGCGCGGCGGGTTGTGCATCTCCGAGGCCAACGCGGGCAGCGACGTGCAGGCGATCACGATGACAGCGCAGCGGCAGGGGGAAACGTACCTCCTCAACGGCGCAAAGTTGTGGGTGACGAACGGCGTTCATGCCAGTATCTTTGCCGTGCTGGCTCGCAGCGATGCCTCGGCTCGCCCGCCGCATCGCGGCATGAGCGTCTTTCTCGTCGAGAAGGGAACGCCGGGCCTGAATGTTGGCCGCAGCTTCGACAAGCTGGGCTACAAGGGCGTCGATACGGCGGAACTGGTCTTCGATGGCGTGTCCGTACCCGCGGCGAATCTGCTTGGCGGCGTGGAGGGCCAGGGCTTCAAACATGCCATGAGCGGCCTGGAGGTGGGGCGCATCAACGTGGCGGCGCGCGCCGTGGGCCTCGCCCAGGCGGCCTTCGACGACGCTATCGCCTACGCCCGGCAGCGCGTGACCTTCGGCAAGCCCATCGCGCAGCACCAGGCCATTCAACTCAAGCTGGCGGATATGGCAACGAAGATCGAGGCGGCGCGCCTCTTGCTGCAAAAAGCGGCGCAGAAAAAAGATCGCGGCGAGCGCTGCGACCTGGAAGCGGGCATGGCAAAGCTCTTCGCCTCGGAGATGTGCCAGGAAGTGACGCTCGACGCGCTGCGCATTCACGGAGGCTTCGGCTATACGAAAGATTTTAACGTGGAACGCTATTACCGCGACGCCCCCTTCATGCTCGTCGGCGAGGGTACCAGCGAGATCCAGCGCCTGGTGATCGCCCGCCAATTGTTGCAGCGCTATGAATCCGGATCATCCTCGAACGACGGATGAAACTCGCCAAAAAGGGGATTGACAAGTTGCACAGTTTCAGATAGAATTGTGTCCGTAATCCGCTACAGCCACGGACGAAGAGACTTGCCCTCGTGGCGGAATGGTATACGCAGCAGGTTGAGGGCCTGTGTCCAATTGGACGTGGTGGTTCGACTCCACTCGAGGGCACCAATGTTGTAGAAGATGAGGACACTTCCCAAGAGTGTCCCCATTTCTCTGTTCTCCACTATCTTCTATGGGCGACTAGCTCAGTTGGTTAGAGCGTCTGCTTTACACGCAGAATGTCAGGGGTTCGAGTCCCTTGTCGCCCACTCTTCTGTACTCTTCAATCGGCCTGGGAAGTCATTCTAATCAAGCGGGCGGTGTTTATACTGTAGAGTTTAGAAGATGGGTTTTTGCCAAATTTGGTAGATACAAGCCTACTGCTTTAATTCGTAATCGTTTTATTAGTTGCTTGCTTAAAGCTCCAAAAATGGATCAGGTGGTTTTCATGGACTTTTCACGCGATGCTACTGTATACTAGATGATGTAAGATGGGATATGTAGTTCGTTATGCCGGTAAAGATACGTGACCTGAAAGCTCGTCTGAGTAAAGCAGGATTTGCAATGCGCCCAGGAAAGGGCAGCCATACTGTATGGAGACATCCATTAGTGCCTCAAGTGAAGATAACCCTTGCTGGGCATGATGGGGACGATGCGAAACCGTATCAGGTACGCGATGTTAACGATGCTCTGAGGAGTCTCAAGGAGACGAATAGTGAATAAGAATAACGACATAGACAAGTACTCAATGGAGATCATATGGAGCGATGAGGATCAGGCATATATCGTAACGGTTCCTGAGCTACCTGGGTGCAAAACACACGGAAGGACATATGAGGAAGCTGTTCAACAGGGAAAAGATGCAATCAGAAGTTGGATTAATGCTAGTCGAGCCTGGGGCGATCCTATTCCGCCTCCTCGTAAGTTGACGCCAGCCTGATATATTATCTGTTCTACCAGGATTGAAAAGACAAAGAAATGCCCAGGATACTTTGCGATGGCGCATATCCTGGGCATTTTTTATTGGCAAGCTATTGTCGCCCATTTCTCTTGATTTTCCTGAACCTGTGTTCTATACTTATTGTGGCGTTCAAAACAACTTTAGCTTACTGTCGTACTTCTTAGCACAGCAACCAGCACATTGAAAGGAAGTGATTTTCATGGCGAGTCACCCTATTGTTCACATTGAGATTCCGGCCAACAACATCCAGGCGTCAAGCGATTTCTATGGCGCAGTCTTTGGCTGGAATATCCAGGCCGATGCGATGTACAACTATTCGATGTTTAGCGCGGAAGGCGGCCCTGGCGGTGGTTTTGTCGGTACCGACGAGGGCGGCCAGATGCAATACAAGCCCGATAGCCTACTCGTTTATATCGGCACGGACGACATCGACGCGACCCTTGCCAAAATCGCAGCCCAGGGCGGCAAGGTTGTGCTGCCCAAAACCGAGATCCCGCACGTCGGCTGGTTCGCCATCTTCACCGATCCCACTGGCAACCACCTGGCTCTGTTTACCGAGGCGAGACAATAGAAGATGAATTACCAGATCAACCGCATGCGGTTGACCTGGTAATGGATACGAACACCCTCTGGTCATTCGCTGCTTGACAATTCTTGCCTCTACTCGTTATACTGCTTGACAATTCTTGCCTCTACTCGTTATACTGTATACACACATGTATACACAATTGAGCCAGCGGAGGAAAGGCATATGCAGATTGTCAAGTTACGCAAAGTTGGAAACTCAACCACCATTACACTTCCCGCGTCAGTTCTGGAGGCGCTCCACTTGCACGAAAACGACGAGATCGCGGTAGAGGTAGCCGGAGACCGCATTGTGCTTGCGCGCGCAACTCAGGAATTTCAGGATGCCTGGGCAGCCTACCAATCTCTTGAGCCCCGTTACCGCGGCGCGAACCGCAAACTGGCCGAGTAGACGCGATGCTGCGCTTTCTTTCTATGGATATCGTCCTGGCAATCCAGGACGATCAGATCCGGCTCTACGGCGGATCTTACGACATGCGCGACGCGGCAGGTCTTGATTCTGCCCTGCATATGCCACAGGCGCAATTCGCCGGAGAATTTTTGCACCCGACCATTTTTGACATGGCAGCAGCCTATGGCTTTCACCTGTGCCAGAATCACCCCTTTATCGATGGCAACAAGCGCGCCGCCGGTATGGCGATGTTCACATTCCTGCAATACAACGGGTTAGAGGTGATAGCGACCGAGGCAGCGTATTTTGAAACGATGATGGCCGTCGCCTCTAGCCGGATGAGCAAAGCGCAACTGGCGGCATGGTTAGCGACGGTCGCGCGCGGCACGCCGCCCGCAATCACGCAATCAGCAGCGAAGAGCATAGACAAGGAGCAAGCGGTGAAGCCGATCAATCTGCATGACTACGAGGCGCTGGCGCAGCAGCGCGTGGAAAAAGGCGCGTGGGATTATTTTCAGGGCGGCAGCGACGACGAAGTGACGATGCGCGCGTGCCGCGCGGGCTACGAGCGCATCCGCCTGCGCCCGCGAATGCTCGTCGAAGTTGGGACGCTCGATACCAGTACGACCGTGCTGGGAACGCCCGTCAGTATGCCGATCCTCATCGCGCCGTCGGCTGCTCACGGGCTGGCTCACGTCGAGGCCGAGTGTGAAACGGCGCGCGGCGCGGGCATGTCGCGCACGCTGATGACGGCCAGCACTTTCTCGAACCGCAGCCTGGAGGAGATCGCCAGCGCCGCGAGCGGGCCGCTCTGGCTGCAACTCTACCTGTACCGCAACCTCGATATTACGCGCAAGGTGATACGGCGCGCCGAGGCTGCCGGGTATCGCGCCCTCGCGCTGACGGCTGATACGCCAGTGCTGGGAAAACGCGAGCGCGACCTGCGCAATGATTTTCATATGCCGCCGCACCTGAAAGAAGGCAACTTCGTCGAGGAACTGGCGGACGCGGAAGCCGAGGCGCAAATCCAGGCCCAGGCGGATTCCTACCTGCCCCTGCCGCAGCATCCCACCTGGGCAACAGTGGACTGGCTGCATACCGTCACATCGCTGCCGATCATCGTCAAGGGGCTGCTGACGGCGGAAGATGCGCTGCTGGCGCTTGAGCATGGCGCGGCGGGGATCATCGTCTCCAATCACGGCGGGCGGCAACTCGACGGGGCCATCGCCAGCATCGAGGCGCTGCCAGAGATCGTCGAGGCCGTCAGCGGACGCTGCGAAGTCTACATCGATGGCGGTATCCGGCGCGGCACGGACGTTCTCAAGGCGCTGGCGCTGGGCGCGCGCGCCGTAATGGTCGGTCGCCCGGCCCTGTGGGGCCTGGCTGTGAGCGGCGCGGCAGGCGTGCATGATGTGCTGGAGATTCTGCGCGATGAACTGACGATGGCAATGACGCTGTCCGGTCGCCCCACCATCGCCAGCATCGACCGGTCGCTGGTGAAAATATAATTACAGCGTAATAATCTCGCCCCGCACCGTATCCGCCTCGTCATCGATGCGCAATAGCCCGATGCTGCACGCGGGCTGGCGGCGGCGATCCGTCGCGCTGCCGGGATTGAAGAGCAGTTGCCCATCGTGTTCCCGGTTATAGGGAATGTGGCTATGCCCAAAAACCACCACGCGCGCCTGGGGAAACTCCCGCCGGGCAAGACGCGCCCGGTTCGTTGCCTCGCCCAGGATGTGGACGATGCCGATGCGGCAATTGCCGACCACGATTTCGCGCTTGATCGGCAACTTCACGATCACCTCGTCGCGCTCGACGTTCCCCTGCACGGCGACAACGGGCGCAATCGTCTCCAGCTCGGAGAGAACAGACAGCACGGAGAGATCGCCGGCGTGAATGATGCACTCGACGCCGCCAAAATGCGCCCAGACGGCCTCCGGCAGTCGCTTGAACTGCGGGATATGGGTGTCTGAGATTACTCCTATGGTATGTTGCATGGTAGTCGTTATAACACAAGATGCCTTTTTTGCCAATGAGGACGGAATCTTTCCTCATTCCATGCTACACTGTAATATATAAACCAGAATATGTATTCAGAAGGAGCAACCAACGTGACCCAACAGGCCAACAACGCACAAACATCCATTGCCGCGTTTTACAAAGGCTGGGATAACTACCAGCAACTCATCGTCAACGCCGTTACCCCGCTTACGCCAGAACAACTGGCGTGGAGCGCGCCGCATCAGCGTTCCATCTATACCATCGTCGCGCATATCATTGGTGCGCGGGCGCGCTGGTATTATCAACTGATGAAAGAAGGCGGCCCGGAACTGGCGGTCCTGGCGACATGGGATCGCCCTGGCCAACCTGTTCGCATGGCTGCCGAACTTGTGCAAGCCACGGAGACCACGTGGCAGGTCATTCAGAACAGCCTCAATCGCTGGACGCCTGCCGACCTGGACTATATCTTCGAGGATGAATATCAGGGCGAGATTTACCGGCTATCACGCCAGTGGATCATCTGGCATCTGATCGAGCATGACATCTTTCACGGCGGCGAGCTTTCCTTCGCCCTGGGCATCCAGGGCTTGCCAGGGCTTGACCTGTAATATATATGACAAAAAGGTTGGTGCGAAAATCTGTACAGATTTTCGCACCAACCTTTTTGTCATATACTATGGGCTATGAGAGAAACCCAGGAAGACATTGACCGCCTGCAGGCAGTATTAGATACAAGCGCCGAGCGCGCCGGAGATTTCCTCCGCCGCTCTTTCGAGATGCCTGAACATTCACTTTCCGCTATTGAACTGGCTCAGGAGCTTCAGGGCGTGCAGACTGTGGCGCTGGCAACGGTGACGGCGAAGAGCGAGCCGCGCGTCGCACCCATCGGCGCGCTTTTCTACCGGGGCGACTTCTATATCCCGACTGTGGCAACAGCCGCTCGCGCCAAACATGTCATGAAGCGGCCAGCCGTCAGCCTGACGTACTTTACGAAGAACGATTTGGCAATCATCGTGCATGGCTCCGCGACTATCCTCACACCCGATCACCCGGATTTTGAGACGCTGGAGGAGCTACTGCAAGCGTACAGCAACGTCAGGACAAGCAACTGGGGCGAAGGAATCTACCTGCGTATCCACGCGGAAACTATCTACACGTATGCTCGTGATCGGCCTTGAGGTTTCGCAAACAGGAAGAATGAATGTCCTTTTTATCATCACCAGTCGAACAATACAAAGCCAGTTTCCTTGAGGGCCTGCAGGAACTCCACGCCGAGGGGATCATGGAATATTACGACTTCCAGAGCGTCTCCGAGAATTTCGCGGGCTTCTTGCAGCGTCTGCGCGACGAGGAAGACCGGGCGAAAATTCCAGCCCATCGCGTGCCGGCCAGCCAGTTCTGGCTGATCGACAACGGCGAGTATATCGGCACGTTCAACCTGCGGCACGAGTTGAACGAGTGGCTTTACACTTTCGGCGGCCACATCGGCTACCGGATCAGACCATCGAAGCGCAGAAGAGGGTACGGCAAAGAGATCTTGTGTCTGGGTCTGGAGAAAGCCAGGGAACGGGGCCTACGCCGTGTTCTGGTCACCTGCGATGAAACAAATATTGGCTCGAAGAAAATCATCGAAGCCAACGGCGGCGTCTTCGAAAACGCTGTCACGGAAGAAGGCGCATCCGTTAAAAGACTGCGCTACTGGATTGACATTTCGTGAAAGATTTAGAAAGACATCGCTTGAACGAACTACCACACGACGCAACGGAGGCTAGCCACATCCGCTATCAACTTGCGCGTGACATAGCTGAACGCTGTCCCACGCCGCTCGGCCTGGAGGTTGTGCTGACCGGCTCGGCCTCGCACGGCTTCTCCGACGAGTTCTCCGATATTGAGATGGTGTTCTACAGCGATCAGATTCCATCTACCGAGAATCGCCAATCATGGCTATACGAAATCGACGCCGATCAGAGCAGCTTTGACGCGGAGCCGATTGAAGACGGCTCGATCTGGGCCACGTTTCGCTATCAAGGCATCTGGGTCGAGGCTGGCTGGCAGACGTTCAACGCTCACGAACGGCTCTTACACGATATCCTCGCCGCCAGCATCATCGACCATCCCCGGCTTACCCTGGCGGAAATCACCGCTTGCGCCGTTCCGTTACGCACCCAGGGGCAACTGGCGCACTGGCAAGAGCAGCTCACCCATTATCCAGACCAGTTGCAACGACGGCTCATCACGGGTGCAACTGAACTATGGATGTTCCCGCACCTTATCGAGATGCGCTGGGTCATGGCTCGACGCGGACAATGGCTCTTGCTCAGGGATCGGCTGATCCGGGCAGTCTACGATGTTCTGCGTATCCTCTTCGCCGTGAATAAGCAATGGGAGCCAGAGTGGAAATGGCTCGATGCGGTAGTCGCCTCATTGTCCATTAAGCCGGAACGACTGGTCGAGCGCATCAACGCTATCGCGAGCATGTCGTTAAGCGAGCAGAGCGTCGCCGCGTGCCTGCAACTTGTCCTCGATACGCTCCTGTTGATCCCGCCGCCATATATTGTTTCGCGCAGTGTCGCGATGCTGCAAGAGAGTTTGCGCAAGCACGGGTACAGCGAGTGATATAATCAGCCTGTGAAAATAAACATATTTTTTGAGCAGGTGCATGATGCAGCAAACAACAGACGTTGCGATCATCGGCGGTGGTATTAGCGGCTGCGCCATCGCCTATTTCTTGCGCAAAGCCGGTGCGGATGTTACCGTTTTCGACCAGGGAGACATCGGCGCTGAGGCGTCGAGCGCGGCGGCGGGTATTCTCGCGCCATTGGGATCGCTCTCCGGGCCAGGGCCGTTCGCCGATCTGCTGCTGGAAAGCTGGTCATTGCTCCAAGAGCTAATCCCGGAACTGGAGACGACAAGCGGGATCAGCGTTGAATACACACAAAGCGGGACGTTATACATCGCCCGCAGCCCTCACAGCATCCACAACTTGCGCAAGCGGATGCAGGAATGGCAGCCGCACGAGCAGGAGATGTACTGGTTTGACGGCAACCAGGCCCGTGATTACGAGCCGGCGCTGGCGCTGGACGTTATGGCGGCTGTCTACGCGCCGCAAGAAGGACAACTGAAAGCGCCGAAGTTGACGCGGGCATACGCAAGGGCGGCGGCGGCTTTGGGCGCGACCTTGCGCGATCACACTGAGATTGCAGGCGTGCAGCGGCAGGGCAAGCGCGTGATAAGCATTACCACGACGCAGGGCGAGACTATCGCGTGCAAACAGCTCGTCATCGCAGCGGGAGCGTGGGCGGCGCGCTGCGGCGCGTGGCTCGATCTCTCGCTGCCCGTCGTCCCGCAGCGCGGCCAGATTCTGACGCTGGAGCAGCCGATGCAGCCGCAGCGCCACGTCGTATTCGGCGAGGCCATCTATTTCGCGCCCAAGCAAGACAACACTCTCGTGGTTGGCGCGACGAAAGAAGAGGTCGGCTACGACAAACGTCTCACAGCAGGCGGCATCTCCTGGCTGCTGTCCACGGCCATTCGCCTCGCGCCATCGCTGGAAGGCTGCGCCATCGCCCAGATGTGGGCCGGACTGCGCCCCCACACGCCCGATCATCACCCCATCCTGGGCCGCGCGCCGGGCTACGAGAACGTAACGCTGGCGGTAGGCCACAGCAGCAACGGCATCATGCTGAGCGCCATCACCGGCCAGAGCATCACCGCACTGATCGCTACGGGTAACACGCCGGAGGTGATCCGGGCGTTCGGGGTTGAGCGATTCACAGCATAACCACCGTCCCCGTCTCCGCGCTCCGTTTCGCCGCCTCGATCACGCGCAGCGCCGACACCACCTCGGCAGGATCGACGGGCAGCGGCCCGCCGGCGACAATGGCGTCACGCAGGAGGGCATAGAATTGCTCATACGCGCCGGGAAGCGTCTCCAGGGGCGTGTCGAAATGCAGGCCGTTGACCTCGGTGGAAAGACGCCCCCAGCGGTCGCGCGGCTCGCGGCCCCACTGCGGATCGCCGGGACGCATTCCCGCCACCAGGTCTGGTTCCTGCGGGTCAAGCCCCCATTTCTCATACGTACCGAGCAGGCCGCCGAGGCGCACGCGCGGCCCCTGGATGCGCGCCACGGAACTCATCCACAGGTGAGCGCGCTCGCCGCCGCCAAAGTGCAAGGCCACGAACGAATCATCATCCACCTGCGCGCCGGGGCGCCGCCGATCCACTTCGGCATAGACGCGCGTCGGCGTGCCAAATAACTGGAGCGCCTGGTCGATGAGGTGACTGCCAAGATCGTAGAGCAAGCCGCCCGCTTCTTCGGGCGCGGGCAACTCGCGCCATGCGTTGGGGTGAGGCGCGCGCCGGTAACGCTCGAATCGTGATTCGAAGCGCGCAATCGGCCCCAGCAAATCGGCATCGATAATGTGCCGCACCGTCAAGAAATCATTATCCCAGCGCCGGTTCTGGAATACCGTCAGCAGCACGCCCTTCTCCTGGCTGGCAGCGATGACCCGTTCAGCCTCGGCGACGCTCGCCGCCATTGGCTTATCAATCACCACCGGCAAACCGGCATCGATAGCCGCCAGAGCTAACGGCACGTGAGTGCGATTGGGCGAGGCAACGGCGACAAGGTCGTAGCGCGACGGGTGACGCCAGATTTCATCTGCGCTCGACAGCACTGCCGCGTCAGGGTAGTCGCGCAGCGCGTGCTCCTCGCGTTCAGGATTATTCGTTACGATGCCAGCGACGGTCATGCCCGGCGTGGCATCAACCAGCGGCGCGTGGAAGACGGCCCCCGCCAGGCCATAGCCGATGATGACAACGCGCAGCGGTTGATCTGCGGAACCAGCAGACATCTTACAAGTCCTTTCTCTGAAATAATCGTCTCTAAGAAATTGGGCATCTCCAGGGCAATTGTGATAATTGCCAGATATCAGGTATTATCAAAGATAATGAGCCGCGCCCCCCGTTGGAACGTCAAGTAGGCCCAGGCCCATTGGAATGAGACGATGAAGCGGTTGCGGAAACCGATCAGGTACAAAATGTGGATGAAGAACCACATGACCCAGGCAAGCAGTCCGGTCAGCCTGAAAGGGCCGATTTCCACGATGGCAAAAGAGCGACCCACCGTCGCCAGATTCCCTTTATTGAAGTAGCGGAATGGGCCTTTATCCGGCTTGCCCGCTACCTGGCGCTTGATTGCCGCCGCCGCGTAGCGTCCCTCCTGCATCGCCACGGGAGCCACGCCGGGCAAGGGCTTGCCGCCTTGCGCCAGCGCAGACGTATCGCCGATGACGAACACGTTGGGATGGCCGGGAATAGTCAGGTCGTCCCGCACTTTGACGCGACCGGCACGGTCCATCTCCGCGCCGAGCCATTGTCCAGCAGGAGAGGCAGCCACGCCTGCCGTCCAGATTACCGTCCCTGCCGCGAGGCGCTGACCGGCGATCATCACACCCTCGCTGTCTACGGCCTCGACCGGAGCGCATGTCCTGACTTCGACGCCGAGGTGATTGAGCGCCTGCTGCGATTTTTTGGAGAGCGTCTCAGGAAACATTGTCAGGATGCGCGGCGCGGCCTCGACCAGCACGATACGAGCCGAAGCGGGAGCGATATGCCTGAAATCGGCGGCGAGGGCTTTGTGCGCCAGTTCCGCGATAGCCCCGGCCATCTCAACGCCCGTCGGCCCGGCTCCCACCAGCACAAAAGTGAGCAGGGCGCGGCGTTTTTCGGGATCGCACTCAACCTCGGCAGCCTCGAAGGCCAGCAGTATTTTGCGACGGATGAACGTGGCATCGCTAATGGTTTTGAGGCCGGGTGCGTATGGCTCCCACTCGTCATGGCCGAAGTAGCTATGACGCGCGCCGGTCGCGATGATCAGGTAGTCATAGGGAATAGAAACGTCATCCATGATCACGCGCTGGCGTTCCACGTCAACGCCTGTAACCTCGCCCAGCATTACCGCCGTGTTCGCCTGTTTTCGCAGAACGCTGCGCACCGGCGCGGAAATGTCGGCAGGCGACAGCCCGGCAGTCGCCACCTGGTAGAGCAGCGGTTGGAACAGGTGATGGTTGCGGCGGTCTATCACCGTCACCTGCACAGGCGCATCATGCAGAGCGCGCGCCGCCTGCAAGCCGCCAAAGCCCGCGCCGATAATGACGACGCGCGGCTTGAGCGCTTCCGGTGGCCGTGCGGCCGTCACGACAGACGCGGCGGCTGTGGTTGGTTCTATGGCAACTGCGTTTTCGGCGGTTGCAGTTTCAGACGCTTCAGTTTCATGCTGATTTGTCATAGCGATGCAATCTCCTCACTTTTGCATCATCACATGTATGAGTATCATAGCGATAACCATTTTATAATCATCATAGGATGTTTCGTCCCAGGTGACAAGAGACGCTCATCCGCTGTTGATCACAATATGCTATAATCACTTGAACTTAACAAAAAAGGAGGCAGGATCGTGTTTCCGGAAATTTCGGATTATCTCAAAAGTTCATTGGGAAGCAACGTTTCCAATCTTGTGCAGCCAGACAAGATAACGGCTGCTACACTCTTCCTTCTCCTGAATTTCATCGACATCATCCTCAACGCCAGCAGCCTGAGCGCGCCGGGTAATCCTCTTCATCTCCTTTACAACACTTTCCTCAACATGGATCCTATACTGCAAGGCGGCGCGGTTTTCGCGCTCATCATCATGCTGGCGTATCTGCTCTTGAGTTTCAACACGGCGATCACGAAATTATTCACAGGCGAATCCTGGAGTGAGACCTGGCCCGGCAGGTGGCTCAAAAACCGACAAACACGCAAACGCAAGTATTTAATTGCTAAAAGCCGCGGCGGAGACGTCGATAATTACCGCGCCAATCTGGAGTTAATCACGAGTTTCGCCCAGGAGGAAGCCTATACCTATCCCACGGCTCTAGGAAACGTGCAAAGCGCCACGGCAAGCTACATCTGGCATCACTATGGCATGGACCTGGCGGCCCTCTTGACCCACATGGAAAGCGTGATCGACGCATGTGATCATACTTTGTCAACCAACATCGATAACGAAAAAGCCGCGCTCGACTTTTTAGTGAACATGACGTTTCTTTTTATGATATTTGTTGTCGAGCTTATCGTGCAGTCATTCATTCTTCTCGCGGGATGGGCAGTAATATGGGCGTTAATACCGGTCGCGCTGGCGGCGATCACCTATCAAGGAGCCGTCATCAAGGCACGCACCTGGGGCGACGCCGTGCAGGTAGCCTTCGACACACACCGCGACGATCTACGACAGAAACTCGATGTTCGCGCGTTCACCTCTGAGGAAGACGAGCGAGCAGTGTGGCGAAAGGTTTCATACTTGCTCCTGTGGGGCCTGTCTGCCGATGATGTGTTTGATCTAACGGCATCAGCCGCCGCAAGCAGCGCTTCCCCCGCCAGCGCGACGGCCAACAGCGGCGCGGGCAGTGATTCCTCCAGCAGCGCAGCCAATAAAACTTCCAGCGCTCCTGCCCTAACGAACGCGGCAATCGTCAAAACGACCGCCAATGTGCAGGTGGACATCGAGTCTACCGTCGTCACTTTGTTAGATCTGCCAGGCGCCGCGCAGCCATCCAATATCTTGCAAGTAGCCCACCAGTATGTCGATTACTCCCTTTTTATCAGCAATTCCGCTAAAGATGACATAAAAGATGTCTTCTTATATGTCACCGACCCACGTTTACCCGCGATTTATGAAGAGCCACAGCATGTAGAAAAAACCGGTTCGGGAGTATTACATAACCCTAACGGTTTTTCTACGTTACAACAGGTTCTATGGTGGCTTTCTGACATACCGGGCAATAGCTCGCTAAGAATCCGCTACCGGCTTCCAAGCACGACGTTCGCGGCTGCCACCCATGACAAAAATCTGCACATTGTGAGCGGCAAAGTCGTGGGCGGCAAAGCCGTATCGACAGAAACGCTCTGCCAGGAAACGGGGGCCATCGATTATACCTTCGTTGTCAAAAATGCAGGCAGCGGACCAGTTAAGGATGGAACGCTTGAGGTATTTGAGAGTCGCAAACCCTTGCCTGATACGCCAAAGTATGGCTGTCTGTGTGATAGCAGAAGCAATGTTCTAAGAATCATACAGGCGAAAAAGCTCACAGCGCCCGATCGCTACCGCTGGGAATTTGGTGACATAGACGAAGGCATCACACTGACATACACTCTTTAGCAATGGCCGAAGGAGAACATCATGTCACAAACCTCTCAGTCAGGTCAATCCGGGACAGCCCCTTATTCCCCGGGCGCCCAGAACTTGCTGCCGACTGCGCCGCACAATCCAGCCAGCCCGCCTCTAGAGGACAACCAGCCACATCCTATCGGCATGGGCAGGCTGTCACATTCATTGACGCCATACAAACCTGGCATCGATGAAAGACAGAAATTATGCCAGCTAAAACTCCTTCCGGGAGTGAAAATAACCCTCCCTCCTGAGCAAGGAACTGGAAGGCGAGATTCACCACCTCCGCAGGGGGTAAAGGATTATATCCATCCAGATTTCCTGATCAATACTCTTAATGATATACCTCCGGAACGGCTCGAGATTGCGATGCTTCAGCTCCAGCATATGCGCGCCTCTCGACCAGACGATTTTATAATTTTGAACAACCTGGCTTGCATTTACGCATTATTGGGCAGATATACAGAGGCGCAAGGCAGTTTCGAACAAGCCTTACAGGCAATCGGCCAACAATTGCCTGCCCAGGAGGCCACGGACACGTTGCAGCAAGCGGAAGACATATTGCAGGCATTAGATGATTCAAATAATACATTACGTGTATTAGAATACATCCAATATACGTTACAGTCTTCACAGGCAATAAAAGAGATACGGCAGGCATTGCAGGCTATAGAGAACGTCTTGCAAGCAATACAGAAAGCAAAGTACACACTGTCAGTACCCCCTACAGATGAAGAAGCATCGCTGGCAGTAGATCAGGTATTGCAAGCAGTGCAGGAAGCAAAGGATGTATTAGCAATAATCATTTCAGATGTTATAAAATCGGACGGTATAAAAAAGGTGATTGAGGATAACCAGCGTTTCATAACACAGATTACGAACACTAAAAATGACCAGCACCTTTGGGGAACGATAGGAGACTCGCAATGATGCAGAATAGTATCAACAGCAAGCAACAGAAGGACGAGGCTTCCTGGTTCATCTGGTTTATCCGGCTGCTTCTTACACTCCTTGCATTGGGCAGCGTAGTTCTTATTTATCTCAGCGATATCTCTTCTCATATCGCATCTTCTGGACAGTATCCTACCGTCCTTTTTACGCCATCCAGCAGTCTCGAGTCCGCAGTCACGTATATCCACAACTCTTACCTGCTGAGCAGCGCCTATACCTGGTGGATATTGCTCGGCGCGGCGCTTATCGTACCTCTATTCTCTGCTACATTACGGCGTCATTCCTTTCTATTTATCCACTATGGAGTAGTGCTTGTCGCCATAGTTCTGCTTACCGTACTGACATCGCCTTTCACTCCCTCACCGTCTCCGACCGCTCCATCTGCTGATACCTTCGCGCTGCCGGTTTCTAAGATCAATTCAGACCTGAGCGTACTTACGAGCAGGGACGTCGTGGTTGTGCTGGTTGCAAATAACCAGGAATATCGTTATGATGCCCAGATTTTTCAAGAGTCACAAATCGGAACGCCGACTCCTTGTTTGTTTAGCACGCCAATGTCCACGCCAGCAACATCGTCGTCTTTGACAAGCATACCTATGTCTTGCCTGAACGATGAGATAAATATCGTCAGCGTCACTCTACACGATTCGTCTCAGTCCGATAACTTCATCACCCAGTTGGCGACTGCAAGCGCGATCTATGTTCTTCCAGCTTCAAATACACCAGTACCCACCGCTGCCAGCACGCCCGCGCCTACTCCCACTGCGACTGCTACTGGCACGCCTACGCCCACCGCGACGAAATAGTCTTACAGAATGTAGCGATTTAAAATTAAGCTATTGAGAAACGTTAACCTATAATACCTTCTCATTACTATTCCTTAACTTTATCTCCACTGATGCATAATCTTTTTTCGATACACTTGGATTTATGAGGAGAGAACAGTTTGAAGTAACTTATTTTAGCTGAAACTCCGGCAAATCAGTTCTAAAAAGGAAGGGCAAAACACCATGTTACGTACCTTTGGCTACAAGCGATACATCGTTATTCTAGGAGTATGCATTTTGCTTCTTGGGACTACAGGGGTGCTCGTGTCCTTCGCGAAATCACCCTCGTTAGCGGCAGCATCTGCAACTCCTAATTGGGCTCGCCATGCCATCGCAGTTGTTCCATTTGAATACGACCCTGGACATACAGATACGGTAGAGGCCACCTGGGCTCCGGGTCAGGGCCTGCCTGATCAGCATGGCTCGAAGAATGAGGCATTACTTTTGACAAAGCTCTCGAAGACCGCGACGAATGCGGCTTCCGGCGCGACTGTTACCAACGTCAAGGGGATAACCCTGACGGAACTCGGCTTTGATGTGAGATCAGACGGCCACTGCGGCGCAGGCGCACCGCGATTTGATATATTGACCAGTGACGGAACGACACACTTTGCGGGCTGCGCGGCAGGAACAACAACTGGTACCTTGACCGATCCACAAGGCAATACCTGGCTCGTTAAGCGCTTTGATGTGAGCAGTGCTTCAACTAATGTGTTTCCGCCAATCGCGCCGGGAACAACGGTCAAAAGCATCTTCATTGTCTTTGACGAAGGTGTCGATACGGGACCTGATTTTAAGGGTTGGACCTACCTTGATAACATTGATATCAACGGCACCTTGATTGGACAGGGAGCTCAAGGATAGAAGTGGAGAGCTAGAGCTAGAAGAAATCTTGAACATGCCTCGCTGCGAAATGATAGTACCAGCGAGACATGATCATGTTCTGCCAGTTGATGAAATCCACATTCCGCAGTTTCAACTCGAAGAATTGTAGATTTTCTCGTAAAGAGGATCTAAGAGATGTAAAATGAGCCGATGGACGGGTTGCGGGCATAAAACGAGAGCGAGGTGATGTGATGGAGCAAGGAGTGAAGTTTTTACAGGTGGTGGAGGAATAGTTCGAGCGCGCCCGGCGGGACTCGAACCCACGACCTACAGATTAGAAGTCAGTTGCTCTATCCGCTGAGCTACGGGCGCTCATGGAATCGGCTTTTGATAGGCCTCTTCCAGCGCGTGTATCATAACAAGAGATTGAGTGATCTGTCAAGAGAAACAGCCTGTGAGATTTGTGCGTAGCGGCGCTACGCACAAATCTCACAGGCTGTTTCTCTATAGTCTGGTCCTAATACAGGATCACAGACGCGCCGTAGGGAATCTGCGGGTACAGCCAGGCAACATCGCTAGGCACCATGTTGATGCAACCATGGCTGCCATTGCCATTAAAGGACGTCGTGCCGCCCGCGTCATTGTGCGGGAATTCATCATTCGTGCCGAAGGTCTGGCGCCACCACGCATCGTGGAAGAAGTAGCCATCGGAATGGTATTCCATCGCATACTTGATATTGGTATCAGGATACCAGAATGCCGAACCTTTGGGTTCGCTGGACTTGAACACCGTCGGCGACTGCTTCAAGATGATGCTCCAGAAGCCCGGAGGGGACGGCTTCTGGTACTGGCCGGAGACGATCCAGAACGATCTGATCAGCTTGCCATTGAGGTAGTAACGCAGCGCCTGTTCGACGAAGGATACGACGAGAACCGCTCCGGAATTGGGGCCGTAGACGCCGTAATGCTCCATCAACGAGATGTCCGTCGCGTGAGGCTGGTTATAAGGCGTCTTATCGTTGTAGTCGGCTTCCATCGCCTTCAACTCAAGGAAATTGTTCTGGATGATCGTCAGAGCTGTCTGATAATCTGACAACTGTCCCGTTGACTGCGCGTACTGCAAGGCCGCACCGCCATCCAGGCCAACGCCGTACTGACCGTACTCATAATCGAGCGGGTAGGAGTTGCCGTCCACCGGATCATGAAACTGGTGGGATTGCCCCCAACTCTGCACCTGGCTCTCGTACTGCTGGTACAGGTAGCTGGCATAGCCGACCGTCATTGAGTATTGCAGGGAGGAGATATCGCGATCGATCTGCGACGAGACTTTCAGGTACTGGCTGATCGTTTTGGCCTGGCTAAAAGCAGCCTGGTCGGCCTGGTACTTCTGCTCAAAGGATGTCGTACTCTGACCATACTGCTTCAGTTGCGCGATGTCCGCGCTAAACTGCTGGAGTTTGGCCGCGCTGACATAAGGAATCGCCTGAATAGAAACTGTCGATGTTGTTTGTATCTGCGTTTGCAACTGGTTAATCAGGCTCGTGTAATCCGATGGCGTGCTGGCGCTGCGGAAAAGTTGCAGGTCTTGCTGATCTTCCTGGTTGAACGCGGAAGTATCAACATGCGAGTCTTGCAACTGCTTCACATCCTGCTGGAATGTGGTCAGATCGTTATAAGCAGGCCCCATCAGGTTAAGCGCCAGGGTTGACTGTTCGGCGTTGGCGCTGATCGATACATAATCTCTCGGGTACTGCGCCTTTGCCAGCGCATTTTGATCTTGTTCAAGCTGCTGCTGGTAGGTCTTGACCTCGATAAAGTTTTGGGCCTGCCGCTGGCCCAGAGCATTCTCCAGACCTTGAATATTTTGCGCGGCCTGATAGTCAAGCTGCTGCGCGGCCTGCACTTCCAGCCCCTGCACCTGCACAGCAAGCATATGATAGCGCTGGGACAGATTCGTGTAGTACTCGTTATCTCCCTGGCTGCCAAAGAGCGACCAGGGCGCGCTCGTGCTGCTCAACTGCTTTTCCTGGTTGAGGATAGGCTGCAACAACGATGCAGGAACGCCAATGTTTTCGGCATTACTGATGGCAGCATCCAATTGCGCTTTGCTGCTGCTGGCGCTCTGCTGAACCTGGGGATCTGCGCCGCAGGCGCTGAGCAAAAACGTTACTAACAACGCTATGCTGAGAAGAATCAGGCCATTTTTGTACCGTGACCTGGAAACGGTGCGACGAATCATAGCGTATGTTGCCTCCTGAGATCGTACATAATATATCCGTTGAGATAAAACAAAGAGACAGGTATAGCCTTTTCATATACTTCCAACACGTTTCGGCCCCTCTATTCATTACATCGCTTGACAACCTGGAAAGTAACAGGAGTCACCTCTCAGCCAGGCTCCCTTGAGTCTTTCTTGACTATTCCGATCCGAAAGACGGATACCCACAAGGGATATCCCTACGCGAGCGCTTGCTGCAAGTCCGCCAGTAAATCCTCGCCGTCTTCGATGCCCACCGAGAGGCGCAGCAGCGTATCCGTGATGCCGCGCGACTCGCGTATCTCGCGGGGGATCGAGCCATGCGTCATCGTAACGGGATGGCAGACCAGCGACTCGACGCCGCCCAGGCTCTCCGCCAGCGAGAACACCTTGAAACGGCGCACGACGCTATCGACATCGGCATACGTTCCCTTGAACTGGAACGAGACCATGCCGCCGAAGCCGCTCATTTGCCGCTTTGCCAGCGCGTGGTCGGGATGGGAAGACAGGCCCGGATAATACACCTTTTCCACGCGCGGGTGTTCGGCCAGGAAGGCCGCGACCTGCCGCGCGTTGGCCTCGTGCTGGCGCATTCGCACCGGAAGCGTCTTGATGCCCCGCAGTGTCAGCCAGGAGTCGAACGGCGAGGGTACGCCGCCAGCCGCGTTCTGGTAGAACTTGACCGCCTCGTAGACTTCCCTACTAGTAGTAACGACCGCGCCGCCAATTACATCGCTATGACCATTGAGATACTTCGTCGTGCTGTGAACGACAATGTCGGCTCCCAACTGCAGCGGCTGCTGAAAATACGGGCTGGCGAAGGTGTTGTCCACTACGAGCAACAGGTCATGGCGATGGGCAATCTCGGCCACGGCGCGGATATCCGCGAGGCCAAGTAAGGGGTTCGTCGGCGTCTCCAGCCAGATCAGCTTCGTGTTGGGGCGAATTGCCTGCTCATAGCCGCCTGCATTGTTGGCCGTGACATAGCTCGTTTCAATGTGATAACGGCGCATGATACGCTCGAAGATGCGGTAGCTGCCTCCGTACAGGTCGTCGCCGGCAATCATGTGATCGTCGGCGCTGAGCAGGCTGAGAACGGCCTGTTCCGCCGCCATGCCAGAGGCAAAGGCCAGACCGTACTGCGCGCCTTCGAGCGCGGCGAGGCAGGCTTCGAGCGCACTGCGCGTAGGATTCTGCGTGCGCGAATACTCAAACCCTTTATGTTCTCCCAGCCCGCTCTGAGCGTAGGTCGCCGTCTGAAAGATGGGCGTCATAATCGCGCCAGTTGATGGATCAGGTTCCTGCCCGGCATGAAT
>Ga0207416_1000757_pt1 | contig 49851 bp, 48 predicted proteins | sample PaiPotPPM11metaG_FD_184107 | JGI IMG/M metagenome (GOLD analysis project Ga0207416, IMG submission 184107) | Iron sulfur acid spring bacterial and archeal communities from Banff, Canada, to study Microbial Dark Matter (Phase II) - Paint Pots PPM... ... | reverse complement strand
GGGCGGTCCCCCTCCCCCACTTGCGTGGGGGAGGATAGATTTCGGCGCCTTTCGCACCGACTGAAATGGAGTCTCCGCCTTGCCGATGTCCCCCGGTTACATTCCGTTCCATCCCAATCCGTCGAAGCCGAAATACAAGCCGCCGGCCGGCGCGGTCGATGCGCATTGCCACGTGTTCGGGCCGGAGAACAGATTTCCCTATGCGCCGGAGCGTAAATACACGCCGTGCGACGCGCCGAAGGAGAAATTGTTCGCGTTGCGCGATTTTTTGGGCCTGGATAAAAACGTCATCGTGCAGGCCTCCTGCCATTCCAAGGACAATCGGGCGATGGTGGACGCGCTCGACGCTTCGAACGGCAGGGCCAAGGGCGTGGCCTTCGTCGGCGAGGAGGTGACCGATGACGAACTGAAGTGGATGCACAAGGCGGGCGTGCGCGGCGTGCGCTTTAATTTCATCAAGCGGCTGGTCGATTTCACGCCGCGCGACGTCTTGCAGCGTATTGCCGCGCGGGTGGAAGAGCTTGGCTGGCACATCGTCGTTTATTTCGAAATGCCGGACCTGCCGGAGCTGGAAAGCTTCTTCACCGCGCTGCCGACCACAATCGTGGTCGATCACATGGGCACCCCCGACGTGAAAAAGGGCGTCGATCATCCGGAGAACCGGCGCTTCCACAAGCTGATGGAGGCGCACAAGAACTGCTACGTGAAGGTGACCTGCCCGGAGCGCATGAGCCTCATAGGTCCGCCCTACGACGACGTGGTGCCGTTCGGCCGCGCGCTGGTCGAGCGCTTCCCCGACCGCGTCATCTGGGGCACCGACTGGCCGCATCCCAACATGACGAAAGAGGCGCCCGACGACGGCGTCGTCGTCGACTATATCCCCAAAATCGCGCCTACGGCGGCACTTCAGCAGGCGCTGCTGGTCGACAATCCGATGCGGCTTTATTGGAATTAGGTTGCTGCCCGATGCGGCGACGGCCTACGGTGCCGCGGCCAAGATCATCGCTGTTTAGGGGAGGGAGTCATGGCGACGTTCGTTCTCGTTCACGGCGCTTGGCATGGCGCCTGGTGCTGGCGCCGCGTGGCGCGGCTGCTCGCGCGCGCCGGGCACGACGTATTCACACCGACGCTGACCGGGCTCGCCGAACGCTCGCATCTGCTGATACCCGCCATCGACGTCGATACCCACATTCTCGATGTCGTCAACGAAATGAAGTGGCAAGACTTGAATAATGTGGTGCTGGCCGGTCACTCGTATGGCGGCATGGTGATTTCCGGCGTCGCCGAGCAGATGGAAAATGCGATTTCGTCGTTCGTCATGCTCGACGCGTTCATGCCGGAAGACGGGCAATCCGTGGTCGATATGCAGCCGCCGGCGACGCGCGAGGGGGTGCTGGCCGCGGAACGCCAGGGCGCGACGAGCCTGCCGCCGCGGCCCGCCGAGTTCTTCAAGGTCAATGAAAAGGACCGCGCTTGGGTGGACGCGCAATGCACGCCGCAGCCGATCAAATGCTTCTTGCAGAAGCTCGCGCTCACCGGCGCCCGCGAACGCATCGCCAAAAAAACCTATATCAGGGCGTCCGGTTACCCGAGCCCGTATTTCGATGCCGGCCTGGCGAGCGCGCGCGCCAAGAATTGGCGCATCTATGAGGTGGCTTGCGGCCACGACGTCATGCTCGATATGCCGGAACGACTGACCGAAATATTGCAGGAAGCGGCCTGAAGTGACCTCCGTCGTCATGGCCGGGCTTGTCCCAGGGCTGTCCGGCACGACGCCGAGCTTGACGATAGTTGGAACAGTTCGAGACTGCGGCAACCGCTTACATTGCCAAGCTTTCTTGCGCTATATATGTGAAGACACACGGGAGAGACGCCGATGGCCCGCGAACAGCACGATTACGACGACATCCCGGGCACTTTTGTCTTCGACCAGGAGCGCTCGCGCCAGGGTTACGGCATCAACATGTTCTGCATGTCGCTGATGAAGGACCAGAACCGCAAGGCCTTCAAGGCCAACGAGGCGGAATACCTTAAAAAATTCAATCTCACGCCGGAGCAGACGCAAGCCATCCTCAAGCGCGATTACAACCGCATGCTGGAATTGGGCGGCAATATCTATTTCACCGCCAAGCTCGGCGCCACCGACGGCCATTCGTTCCGGCACCTCGCCGCCGAGATGACCGGCGCCAGTCAGGAAGACTACGCCAACATGATGCTTGCCGGCGGCCGCCCGGTCGAAGGCAACCGCAGCAAATCCGGCAAGTCCGAAAAATCCGCCAAAGCAGCGGGCAACGCCGGCAAACCGAAAGCAACGGCGCGCGTCAATAAATCGAGGTCGAAACGTGGCTAGGATCGTCGCAGGAGTCTCGTCATCGCATGTGCCGGCAATCGGCGCGGCGATCGACAACCGTCAAACCGAAGAGCCCTATTGGCAGCGGGTTTTTTCCGGCTTCGAGAAATCCAAGGAATGGATGGCGAAGACCAAGCCGGATGTCTGCATCGTCGTCTATAACGACCATGCCTCCGCCTTCTCCGTCGAAATCGTGCCAACGTTTGCGCTCGGCTGCGCCGCGGAATTTCCGCCGGCCGACGAAGGCTGGGGACCGCGGCCGGTGCCGGTGGTGAAGGGGCATCCGCAACTTGCCGCCCACATCGCCCAATCGGTCATCCTCGACGAGTTCGATATCACGGTGGTCAACAAGATGGAGGTCGATCACGGGCTCACCGTGCCGATGAACCTCCTGTTCGGCTCGCCGAAGGAATGGCCGTGCCCGGTCATCCCGCTCGCGGTCAATGTCGTGCTCTATCCGCCGCCCACCGGGCATCGCTGTTTCATGCTCGGCCGCGCGATCCGCAAGGCGGTCGCATCCTACCCGGAGGATTTGCGCGTCGTGATCTTCGGCACCGGCGGCATGTCGCACCAGATTTCCGGGCCGCGCGCCGGGTTGATCAACAGCAAGTTCGACAAGGCGTTTTTGGACAATCTCACCAAGGACCCGAAGAAGCTCGTGCGCATTCCGCACCTCGAATACATGCGCGAGGCCGGCGCCGAGGGCATCGAGATGGTGATGTGGCTCATTATGCGCGGCGCGCTCGACGACAAGGTCGACGAAGTCTACCGTTTCTACACTGTGCCGGCGTCGAACACCGCGGTCGGTCATATCATCCTGGAACCGAAGCGTCGCGCCGCGAAGAAGCCTGCTGCCGGCAAGCACAAGCGCGCTGCGGCGCGCGCGAAGGTTCATTGCATTCGCAGCTAACGCGTCATTGCGAGCGAAGCGAAGCAATCCAGTCTAGCGGTGAAGGCCTGGATTGCTTCGTCGCTTTGCTCCTCGCAATGACGCATGAGGCCAGTAAACTCAATTTGAGAGGTCGAAAATGAAAATTTGCGTCGCCGGGCAGGGGGCATTCGGGCAAAAGCATCTGGATGCATTGAAGCGCATCGCCGACGTCGAAGTCACCTCGCTGGTCGGCGGCAATCAGGATTCGACCGCGCAGGTCGCGAAGAAATACGGCATCCCGCACTACACCGGCGAACTCTCCGAAGGCATCAAGCGCGCCGACGCGGTGATCCTCACCACGCCGACCAAGATGCATTTCCGCCAGGGCGAGCAGGCGATGCGCGCCGGCAAGCATGTGCTGGTCGAAATTCCGGTCACCGATTCGGTCGAGGACGCCGAGGCCCTGGTGCGGATCGCCAAGGAGACCGGCGTTACCGCCATGGGCGGCCACGTGCGGCGTTTCAATCCCAGCCATCAATACGTGCATAAAAAAATCCAGAACGGCGAGCTGAAAATCCAGCAGATGGACGTGCAGACCTATTTCTTCCGAAGGAAGAACATCAACGCGGCCGGCAATCCGCGCAGTTGGACCGATCATCTGCTCTGGCACCACGCGGCTCATACCATCGACCTGTTCCAGTATCAGTGCGGCGAGAGCATTTCCGACTGCTACGCCGTGCAGGGGCCGATCCACCCGCAGCTCAATATCGCCATGGATATGGGCGTCGTGGCGAAAACGCCGTCCGGCGCGGTGCTCACGCTGTCGCTGTCGTTCAACAACGACGGCCCGCTCGGCTCGTTCTTCCGCTACATCTGCGACAACGGCACCTTCAAGGCGTTCTACGACGATCTTTCCGACGGCAAGGACAACAAGATCGACGTCTCCAAGGTCGACGTGTCGATGGACGGCATCGAGCTCGAAGACCGCGAATTCATCGCCGCGATCGAACAAAAGCGCGAGCCGAACGCGAGCCTCGCTCAGGTGCTGCCCTGCATGCGCGTGCTCGGGCGGCTGGAAAAAATCATCGACCCGCAACGTAAGGCGCACGCGTAGTTCTTCCTGCCCCGCGAAAGCGGGGAAGGGGGACCGCGCGAAGCGCGGTGGAAGGGGCGTCGGCGGTGACGCTCGCGCGGGCGTGGTTGCAGCATGAGGACGGAAAAGCTTTACCGGGGAGCCCCCTCCACCACCCTTCGCTCGCTACGCGAGCTTCGGGCGGTCCCCCTCCCCCGCACTTCGTGCGGGGGCGGACAAATGGTCACTCCACAATCCCAATAAGCTTCGCCAGGCGCTCCGGATCGGCGCGTAGCGGCTCCGATTCGCCGTCGTAGACGATGCGACCTTTGTCGAGAATGACGGTGCGCGGCGAGAACGTCAGCGCCACGCGGCTGTTCTGTTCGACCAGCACGATGGACAGTGCGCTCTCCGCGCGCAGCCGCGCCAGCACGGCGGTCAAGGCCTCGATCAGGACCGGCGCCAGGCCTTCGGTCGGCTCGTCCATGAGCAGGATCGTTGGGTTGGTGAGGAGCGCGCGCGCGATCGACAGCATTTGCTGCTCGCCGCCGGAGAGCTGATTGCCCATATTATCGAGCCGTTCCTCGAGCCGCGGGAACAGCTCGAACACGCGCGCATGCGTCCAGTGTCCCAGCCGTGCGGCGACGTCGAGGTTCTCGCGCACCGACAGCGAGGGAAAAATCTCGCGCTCCTGCGGCACGAAGCCGATGCCGGCCAGCGCGCGGCGGAAGCACGGTACGCCGTTGAGGCTGTGCCCGTCGAGCCTGACGTCGCCGGAATGCTGCGTCGTGTGACCCATGACGGTCGAAAGCAGCGTGGTTTTTCCGACGCCGTTGCGGCCGATCACGCTGACGCATTCGCCGGGCGCAAGGGAAAGATCGATGTCCTCGATCACGACGGTCTCGCCGTAGCCCGCCGATACGCCACGCAATTGCAGCGCGCTAGCCATGGACCGCCCTCAGTCCGGCCTGACCCAGATAGACCTCGCGCACCTGCGGGTTGGCCTCGATCTCGCGCGGCGTGCCCTCGGCGAACAGCGCGCCGCTCACCATCACGGTGACGCGCTTGGCGAAGCGGAACACCACGTCCATGTCATGCTCGATGATGAGCACGGCGATGTGTTCGGGCAGTCGCTCGATGGCGTCGAGGATGATGTGGCTTTCGGCGCTGGGCACGCCAGCGGCCGGCTCGTCCAGTAACAGCACCTCGGGTTTTAACCCGATGGCGATTGCCAGTTCGACCAGCCGCTGGCGGCCGTATGGCAGTTCGGACACGCGGTGGCGCGCCGCGTCGGCAAGCCTCAGCGTCTGCAGAAGCTGCATCGATTCATCGATGATATCGGTGCGCCTGCCGGCCGGATAAAACATCGATCCCGCCGCGCCGGCACGCTCGGCGACGGCGATGCAGACGTTTTCCAGGGCCGACAGGCCGCGGAACAGCCGGTTGATCTGGAACGTGCGCGCGATGCCGAGCTTGACCCGCTCGGCTTGCGCCTTGCCGGTGATGTCGCGGCCGGCGAGGAAAACGCGGCCGCGCGTCGGCGGCAGCGCGCCGGTGAGCAGATTGACGAAAGTGGTCTTGCCGGCGCCGTTGGGGCCGATCAGCGCATGCCGCGCGCCGGCGGCAAGCTTGAAGTCGATTCCCTGCACCGCCACGAGCGCGCCGAAATGGCGGCTCAGCGCCTGTGTTTCCAGCCGGATCTCGCTCATGGCGCCGTGCGCTTCGCGCGATAGCGCCGCCACAGCGTCTCGCCGAGGCCCAAGATTCCGTTGCGAGCAAACAGCGCAATGAGCACCAGCAACAGCCCGAGACCGAGCTGCCAAGCGGTCGGATAGATTTGCGCCAAAAAATGCTCCAGCGCCAGGTAAACGACGGCGCCGATGAACGCGCCGTAGAGCCGGCCGTAGCCGCCGAGAATAAGGACGATGAGCACGGTCGCGGCGCGATCGAGACCGAGTGTGCTGAGGTTGACGTAGGCATTGGTCTGCGCCCACAAGCCGCCGGCGATTCCGGCGAGCGCCGCCGAGATGGCGTAGCAGACGATGAGCCGGCGCCGCACCGGCGAGCCGATCGCGTGCATGCGCAGCACATTTTCCCGTATGCCGGTCAGGCTCTGGCCGAACGGCGAATAAACGAGCGTGCGCACGAAGAGAAAACAGACCAATAAAACGCCGAGCGCAAAGAGATATTGCGTATCTGCATAAAGCGGATTGAATTCGAAGACGCCGAACACAGGCGCAATGGGCAGGCTCGGAAGGCCGTCGAAGCCGCCCGTATAGGCGTGCGCCATGTTGGCGGCCTGTTCTAGGAGCGCCATCGTGCACAGCGTCAGCATCAGGAGCGTGAGCCCCTTCGTGCGCAACAAGACGAGGCCGGAGAGGACTCCGATCGCGGCCGCCGCTAAAGCGGCGAGCAACAGGCTCGTGATCGGCTCGGTCCATATATTGTAGGAGGCCAGCATTCCCACCGTATAGGCGCCGGCGCCGAAGAACGCCGCATGGCCGAGCGTGATGATGCCGGCGTAGCCGAGCGCGAGGTCGAGCGAGAGCGCGAAGAGAATCGTGACCAACAGGTCGGTGCCGAAGCCCAGATAATCGGGAAAGGCAAAATAGGAGACGATGGCGGCGATCCAGGGCAGCGCCTCCCACCAGCGGAAGCGGTGGCGCTGCATGAGGACGCGGGCCGCCGGATTGTCGATCCCTGCGGCGACGGAAGCCTCACCCGCAGGAGAGACTGCAGCGCTCACAGCTCTTTCCTTCCAAAGAGACCTTGCGGCCGCGCCAGCAGGATTAGAATGGTGAGGACGTAGATGAAAATGGTGCCGCCCTTCGGCAAATACAGCGTCAGGACGAAGTCAAGCACGCCGAGAATGAGCGCGGCGTAATAGACGCCGATCACGCTGCCCAACCCGCCTACCGATACCACGATCAGAAAGTACACCAGATATTTGAGCGGGTATTGCGGATCGAGGCCCAGGAATTCGGCGCCGAGTCCGCCGCCGATCGCCGCCATGCCGCTGCCGAAGGCGAACGTGATCGTGAACAGGCGGTCGACGTTGATGCCGAGCGATTCCGCCATGCGGCGGTTGTCGACGGTGGCGCGGATCTGGCCGCCGATCCGTGTGCGCTCGAAAGTGAGCCAGATGCCGAGCGCAATCGCAAAACCGACCACGATCAGAAAGATGCTGTAAGTGCGATACTGAATGAAGCCGAGATTTAGCTGCCCGCCCAAGGCCGGCGGCAGTTGCAGCGTCTGGCTTTCCGGGCCGACCACGATCGTCATCGAGGCGATGAAGATGAAGATCAGCCCGATCGTGAACAGAACCTGATCCAGTTCGCCCGCGCGGTAGAGCCGTCGGTAAAGGAAGCGCTCCAGCACGACGCTGAGCGCGGCCGTGGCGATGAAGCCGAGCGCGAGCGCCACCGCGAAGCCGAAATGGGCGCGGTTCATCGCCAGCACGACGATGTAGCCACCAAACATGGCGAAGGCGCCATGGGCGAGGTTGACAAACCCCATCAATCCCATGGTGACGGAAAGTCCGACGGAAACGATGAACAGCACTGTGCCGGCGGCGAGCCCACCCAACAAGATACCGGCGAAATCAGCGGCAAAATTCACGGGCACTCCCGCGGGCGAATGGCGGGGAGCGAATGGCGAATAGTGACTCGTCCTATTCGCTACTTCGCCATGCCGCTATTCGCCGTCACTTTTTCGGCGCGCAGGGACCGATTGCCAGCACCTTGCACTGGTCCTTCACGGCAGCAAACGTCTTGAGAACTTTCTCATGCAGCTTGCCGTCCGCGCCCTTCACCACTTCGTCGAGATATTCGTTCATGATGATGTCGCGTGTCTGCGGATCGATCTCGATCGGCCCCTGCGGGCTGGCGAACTTCCAGCCGAGCAGCGATTTCACCGCCGCGGCGCCGTCGTCGATCTTGCCCTTGGTCGCGTGCAGGGCGTGAACGATGGCGGCCATGCCGTCGTAAGCGCCGACCGACGTGAAATCCGGCGTCGCATCGGCGCCGTACGCCTTCTTCCACGCTGCGATGAACGCCTTGTTCTGCGGGTTGTCGAGATCGGCGTTGTAGTGATGAACGGTAATGAGCCCGACTGCGAGATCGCCCATGCCCTGCAGCTTATTATCTGGAACGATGTCGCCGGTGCCGATCAGCTTGGTGCCCGCGGCGCGCATGCCGAGCGCTGCATAAGTTTTCACCACCGCGGTGGCCTGATCGCCGGCCGGCACGAACACGAACAGCACGTCGGGATGTTCGTCTTTGGCGCGCTGGAAGAACGGGGTGAAATCGGGGGTGGCCCCGGGCCCGCCCGCCGGAATGGCGTCGATCACCTTGCCGCCGTTATGCTCAAACGCATACTTGAACGCGTCCAGCGCGTCCTTCCCCGGCGGATAGTCGGTATAGGCCACGACGGCGGTCTTGGCGTGCATGTACTTGGCCGCTTGCTCGCCCATGACGTAGCTCGACTGCCAAAGCGTGAACGAGGTGCGCACGAAATAAGGCGAAAGATTCGTGATGAACGCGGTGCCCGCGTTCATGATCACTGCGAGCCGCTTGCCGGCGGTGACCACCGGTGCCGAGGCAATGGCGTCGGGCGAATAGATCCAGCCCGCAAGCACGTCGACCTTTTGCTGCGTGAGCAATTCCTGGGCATCGACCTTGGCGGCGGCGCCGTTCGGCGCCTTGGAGTCGCGCTTGATGATCGTGAACTTGTAGGGCTTAATCTGCGCGGCATTGAGCTTCTGATACAGATCGATGGACTTATCCATCTGCGGGGACAGCTCGGCGCCGGGGCCGGTGTACGGCAGGATCAGGCCTATCTTCACATCCTGGGCCCGCGCCTGGCTGGTCGCGCCGCCGGCCGCAATGGCCGTGGCGGCAGCCGCGGCCAAAACCGCGATGATACGTCTGGACATCAGATACCCTCCCAGTTTTTCCCGATTTTCCTGATTTCGAGGCGATTGCGCCATACTAGGGCGAAAGCTGGAAATGGCGCAAGCAGATGCCGGCCGCAGCGGTGCGCGCCTTCGTCGCGCCGATCCGGAACGTCGATTATGCCCAGATCGCGAAACTCAAGCCGGTACCCGTTCCCGCCGGCGTGCGGTAGCCCGGGACGTATTCGAACCAGTTCAGATCGAGATGCTCGACCGCGCCGGCGACGCCGACCCAGTTGAGGATTTCCGAACTGCCGGAGTGAAGCTTGTTGCGCGGCAGTTTCTGCAAAAACTTGGCATCCTTGTCGGCGCAGGCTTTGAGAATGGCGCGGTCGAATTCCTCGTCCACCAGAAAGTGGCTCAAGCCGCCCGACGCGATGATGCCGACGCGCGCGTCGCCCGGATAAATCTCGACCGCCTTGCGGATGGCTTGGCCGAGGTCGTAGCAGCGCCGCGGCCGCGGCTGGTTCGGCGGAAAGTAGGTGTTGAGAAACACCGGCACGATAGGAATCGGGTTTTGCCCGTCCATCAGCCGGCGATGCACGTAGGCCATGCCGTGGCCTTCGCCTTCGCCCTTGCGCATGCATTTCGACGCTGCCGGGTCGAAACCGTTTTCCATCAGCCAGTCGATGAGATGCAGCGCAAGCTTGGCATCGACCGGATAAGCGCGCGGCGCCTTGTCCTCGAAAAAACCTTGCCGGTTCTGCACGTACCATTCGGGGAAGCGCTTATGGTACTGCTCATGCTGCTCGTTGCTGTTGAGAATCGTTTCGCCGTAATAGATCGCAAAGGTCGGCCGGGCGTCTTCCAGATAGGCTTCGTCCTGATCGTCGCTCATGACGATGAGCGCATCGAGCTTGGCCGAGTTGAGCGTCTTGCTCAGATGCGCGCCCGCGGCGCGCACCTTGTTTTGCCGCGCGACGAGTTCGGCGGGCGTGACCATCGCGGCCATCTTCGGATCGGCTTTTTCAAGGAGTTCGGCGTAAGTCGCGGGCCGGCCCTCCTTGTCACGATGCTTGATCTTCCGGTCGGTTTCCTGAAAGCGCGGCAAGGTCTCGTCGGAGGCGAGCAGCATCGGCGTGTGGGAGCTGCCGAGCCCGAGCACGATCTTGGCCATCTGAACCTCCCGCACGGGGCAGCCGCGCTGTCTTCCCCGATGCTAGCACACCGACAAGTATCGGTCTGGACAATAACGGGCGGTAATGTTGGTATCCCGGCGGTCAGACCCGTTAAAGTGCAAAGGCATGGTGAGATTCGCCTCTTTGGCGATGCGGGGTCGGGACCGAAGACGTGGTGTGGGCGAAGCTCGCCAGCTTGCGCGACGGCGCCCGGTCGGCTTCGGATCGGGTGTTTTTGCGCGCCCGCCGGGCCGAAAGATGAATGATCGAGTCCCGTACTGCTATCTCGCTCCCGTCACGACATTGCGCGCATAGCGGAAATCCCGTAAACGACCGGCACGAAGCGCAAACGCGATGCGTTTTGCACGCAGCGCGGCGAGCGGAATAGGGATCGCAGAATGACCGGAATGTTAGAACACGAAATGCCGGGGCTCGGCCACAACAAGCCGTCGCCGGAAGACGCCGACGCCATCAAGCACGCCAAGTGGGAGCGTTGGTCGAAGAAGCGCACCTTTGTGCGCGCGCTCGAGGGCACCTACAGCCACCTGTACAAGAAGCTACTCGAAGAGCCGAGGGTCTACTCGTCCAAGGATCACCCCTGGAAGGGCGGTCCGGCGATGTACGGCAAGCACATCATCTCACCGCAATCGGTCTCGATCGTGCAGTCGATCGAATCGCACATCGAGTGCTACGCGCCGCTCAACGCCGGCCAGAAGCACGGCCACCTCAACAGCGCGGTGTTCTACGTGCTCAAGGGACACGGCCACGACGTGCACGACGGCCGCTACATGAAGTGGGAGGCGGGCGACGTGATGCTGGTGGAGAACGCCAGCGTCCACCAGCACTTCAACGACGACGAGAAGGAATCCTGCATCCTCCTGGTGTTCAAGGCGAAGCCGCTGTTTCTATTCATGCATCTCCTTTTCCAGAAGATGGTGGAGTGGCCGACCGACAAACTTCCGCCCGGCGTCAAGGAATTTCATCCGCCGACGGAAATCTAAAGCCGGAGCGCACCATGCCGTTGTTCGAAGACAAAGAAGCCTCGCTCTCCGGCTCCAACGCCAGCAATTTCCTCGCCGAAGCCGTCGCCGAATCGGAAAAATTCCGGGCCGATTACGCGACGCTGCCCAACATCATCAAGGCCAAAGACATGCCGTGGGAGCGTTCGCCCGACGGCCTGATCAAGCATCTGGTCAATCAGAAGATGCACACGCGCGAGTGCTGCATCGAGGCCTACATGCAGTTTCTCAAGGACGGCGAACGCTCGGGTAAGCACCGCCACATGTGGGAGGAATTGTTCTTCGTGGTCGAAGGCTCCGGCTACGACCTGCACTGGGACCTGAAGTGGGATTGTCTCGAAGCGTTCCAGTGGGAATGGGCGGAGACGCCGAAGAAGTTCGAATGGGCGGTCGGCGACTATGTCTACATCCCGCCGTTCACCATGCACCAGCACTTCGCCAAGCCGGGCGAGGAATGCCGCATTATCGTGATGAGCAACCGCATCGTCAAAGACATGGGCTTCGACTGGTACGACCAGGTCGAACGCGCACCGGGGTTTTGACGATTTCCTTCGCGCCACTTACCAGCTGGTAGGGAAATCACGCGACGTTGGGGAGCGCAATCGCGTCAATTCATCACGGTGACGACAACCCTGACGGGAACGCCGTTGCGCACCAAGGCGACGCCAGCGCGGCCGGCCAAGTCTCTCCAGGAATCCGGCGGACTGGAGAATGTCCAGATCTGGTCGCCCGGCATCATCAGCCCCTTCAATTCTTCCCATTCCCGATTCCCAAAGCCGAACGGCTTGGCGGCATCGGGAAAGCGCTTCACCCGGTCGTCCCTTATGCCGCGATGAGTTGCTTCCGCCTCCGCCACGGTTATCCTTTTTTCCAGCCACGCGTTGGGGATCACCGGTGTTGCGTCATTCACGACGGCCGCGGGTGATGACGCGAGCACGGCGTGCCCGAGCAAGACGGCGAATAACAAACCCGAGACAAGGCGCATTGCTCGAAAACCGCGGTTATTGCAGCGTGATGTGACTTTCCTTGATCACCCTGCCCCACAATTGCGTCTCCTCGGCGATGAACTTGGCGGCGTCGGCGGTTGAGCCGCCCATCGGATCGAGCTGGAGCGCGCGCAGCTTGGCGGCGATTTCGGGCTTTTGCAGAATTTCCGCCGTGTCGCGGTTGATCTTGTCGGCGAGCGCCGCGGGCAGGCCGGGCGGGCCGGCAATGGCGAACCAGGTGATCGAGCGGAAGCCGGGAAGTCCCTGTTCGGCGATGGTCGGCACGTCCGGAATGGCGCGGTCGCGTTCGGCGCTGGCGACGCCGAGGATCTTCACTTTGCCGGCGCGGTAGAGCGGCACCGAGGTGGCGAGCGTGTCGAAGAACATATCGACGTTGCCGGCCATCACGTCGGTGAGCGCCGGCTGCGCCCCGTGATAAGGCACGTGAATCATCTTGATGCCGCCGAGCACTTCCAGTTCGGCCGCCGAGAGTTGCGCGGTCGAGCCGACCCCTTGCGAGGCAAAAGTGAGCTTGCCGGGATTGGCCTTGGCGTAGGCGATGAGTCCTTGGACGTTGCTTGCCGGGAAATTCTCCCGCACGTCGAGCACGTTTGCAATCTTGGTGAGGAGCACGATGGGGACGAATTTGGCCGGGTCGTATTGCAGGTTGTGATAGAGCAGTTGCTGGATCGCAAGCGGCGCCGGCGGGCAGAGCAGCAGCGTGTAGCCGTCGGGCGCCGCATGCGCCACGTATGCCGAACCGAGATTCATTGCCGCTCCCGGCATGTTCTCGACGATGACCGGCTTGCCCCATTTCTGGCTGAGCTGTTGGGCGACGAGCCGCGCCAGAATATCGGTGGTCGATCCCGGCAGGACCGGCAGCACGATCTTGACGACGTGCGATGGATAAGGCTCTTGCGCCCGGCTCGTCGTCGCCGCGAGTACGGCAATGAAAAGGGCAAAGAGCCACCAACGAGCATACCTCATGTCGATCCCCAGCATTGAAAATTTGCACAAACCGCGCCAGCGACTATAGAAAATCCTGCAAGCAAGAGCCAATACCGTCCGATCGTCGCGCGGCGCGGCGTTTTGCCAGGGCGTGTCGCGGGTAGAGCTTAGGCGATGGCGAAAAAGTATCGGTTGGGCGTCGATGTCGGCGGCACACATACGGACCTGGTGCTGCTCGATGTCGGGAAGGGCTCGATCGCGGTGGAAAAGGTGCCGACGACGCCGGCCAATCCGGCGCTCGGCATCATGCGTGGCATCGAAAATTTTGCCGCGCGCGGTGTCGACTTGTCGGCAATCGAATTTTTCTCCCACGGCACCACGATCACCACCAACGCGCTCCTGGAAATGCGCGGCGCCAAGGTCGGGCTGCTGATCAACCGCGGCTTCCGCGCCATTCAGGAGACGCAGGGGCAGGCGCGCGACGGCAATCCGTTCGATTATTTTTATCAAAAGCCTCCACACATCGCGCCGCAAAGCCTCACCCGCGAGATCGGCGGGCGCATCGATTACACCGGCGCCGTTCTCGATCCGCTTGACGAGGACGCGGTGCGCAAGGCGGCGGCGGAGCTGAAGGCGGCGGGCGTCGTCTCAATCGCGGTATGCTACCTGTTCTCGTTCATGAACCCCGCCCACGAGCGGCGCAGCAGTGCGCTCATCCGCGAGGTGTTTCCCGACGCGCACATTTCGCTGTCGTGCGAAGTGCTTTCCCGCGTGCGCGAATGGCCGCGGCTATCGGCCACATTGCTCAACGCCTATCTCGCCCCGGTCCTGGTCACCTACATCGCCGATCTGGAAAAGCGTCTGAGCGCCGCCGGTGTCACCACCCAGCAGCGCTTCCTGATGCAGTCGAACGGCGGCGTGATGCCGTTCGCCGCCGCGGTGACGGGGCACAAGACCGTGCACAGCCTATTGTCCGGTCCGGCGGCCGGCGCGCAAGCGAGCGCCTATCTCCCGCGAAAGGAGCATTTGGGTGCGCGCGGGCTGGTCACGCTCGACATGGGCGGCACCAGCTGCGACATCGCCTTCATCGAAGGCGGCGCGCCGCTGGAAGTCACCGAAGGCACCGTGGCGCGCCGGCAGCTCGACGTGCCCGCCCTCGATCTCACCACGATTTCGGCCGGCGGCGGTTCGATCGTGTGGATCGACCGTGCCGGTTTTTTGTCGGTCGGCCCGCACAGCGCCGGCGCCGATCCGGGTCCGGTCTGTTACGGCCGCGGCGGCGAAAATCCGACCGTGACGGATGCCGATATCGTGTGCGGTTTCCTTAATCCCGGCTATTTTCTCGGCGGCACGCAAAAGCTCGATGCGGACGCGGCGCGCGCCGCGCTCGAAACCCGCATCGCCAAGCCGATGAAGATGACGCTTGAGGAAGCCGCCGCCGGCATCCGCCGCATCGTCGACATGCGCATGGCCGACGAGGTGCGGGTGTTCGCCGCGCGGCGCGGCGTCGATCTTTCCGAATTCGCGCTGTTGCCGTTCGGCGGCGCCGGCGCGGTGCACGCCGCCGCGGTCGCCGAGGAGCTTGGCATGCGCCGCATCGTCGTGCCGGCGCGGCCTGGCGCATTCTCGGCGCTGGGTCTGCTCTGCACCGACGTGCTGCACGACTACATTCGCTCCGAGCTTTGTCCGCTCGATCGGCTCGATCCCGCGCGCGCCGAAGAGATCTTTCGGGAGTTGGAAGCGAAGGCGGCGAGCGAGCTCGCCGAGGAAGGCCTTGCGCCGAGCTTGGCTGCGTTCGAGCGCGATCTCGACATGCGCTATGCCGGCCAAGGCTATGAGTTGCGTGTGCAATTGGCCGGACTGTGGCGGGACACCCTCGATGACCAGTCGCTGGCGGCGGCGCGCGCGCGGTTCGACGACGTGCATGAGCGAATCCATGGGCACGCTGCCAAGGAGAAGGGCGTCGAGGTCGTCAGCTATCGGCTGCGGGTGCGCGTGAGCGTGCCGAAATTCTCGCCGCAAGCGCAGGAATCGCGCCCGCCGGCGCCGCCACCGCGCGAAGCGGTCAAGGGCACGCGCCCCGTGTTTTTTGCTGCGGAAAAATCGACCGAGACGACGGTCTACGATCGGGACCGCCTGGCTGTCGGCGCCGTATTCGCCGGCCCTGCCATCGTCGAGCAGTTCGACGCAACAAGTGTCGTGCCGGCAGGCTGGCACGCGGAGGTCGATCGCTACGGCAATCTCATCCTCGAACGCAAAGGTTGAGGCCCATTTTCGGCTCATTCGACTGTGTTTCCCGGGCGCAGCGCAACACGAAGCGTAGCGGAGTGGTGCGCTGCAGACCCGGGATCGTTGGAGACGCCGAGTCTGGGACGATCCCGGATCAGCGGTGCATCGCTGGCGCGCTGCACCGCATCCGGGAAACGCTTCCGAGTTTGCGTTTCGCGACGACGAAAGACTAAAGGAAACCGGCCTCAGCTCTGCCAGCCGAAGGCGACCTTGTCGAGCACGCGCGTGCCGAACTTTTCCGATGAGCGGGCGACCGCCTTCCCGCCGAGCGCGCGGTAGAACTCTACCGCGTTATCGTTTTCCGACAGCGCCCACACGATGAGCGATTTGAGCGCGCTCTGCGCCAGATCGCGGCGCGCGGCGGTGAACAATCGGCGGCCAAAGCCCAGCCCCTGGAATTCCGGCCGCAGATAGAGCTCGTAGATTTCGCCGTCGTAGTAGAGGCTGCGCGCCCGGTTGCGCCCGTAATTGGCGTATCCGGCGATTTTGTCGCCGAATTGCAGGAGCGCGATGCGGCTGCCCTTGCGGATGGCGCTGTCCCACCAGGCCGGACCGCGGCGGGTGATGAGCTTTTCGAGTTCGGTGCCCGGAATGATGCCTTGATAAGCCGTCCGCCACGCTTCGTCGTGGCATTCCGCGACCGCGCCGGCATCGTTTGCCTTGGCGCGGCGGATTTCGATCAGGACAGTGCTCATGGCGCAATCAAAGCAAGCGGTTCCGCGGGCTTCAAGTGCCGAGATTCACGTTCAGTTAACGATGTGGATTATTAGCGGAGTCGCGCCGCCCGCGCCATCGCCGAAAGTAGAAAAATGCAAGTCCGGCTCGTAATCTGCGCGCCCTGTTGCACGAGCGCCACGGTCGGCGACATTTTGCGGCGGGTCCCGCCAAGGGCTGATGAAAAGTTGTAGTGTACGCGCGGATCGTTCGCGCCGTTCGCGTGCCGCAGACCAGGCGCCACGTTCGGGACGGTCGCGGTTATACGCGCTCGGCTTCCTTGCGCCGCTCGTCGCGCTTGCGCTCGGTGGGATCGAGCAGCTTTTTGCGCAGCCGGATCGATTTCGGGGTGATTTCGACCAATTCGTCGTCCTCGATATAGGCCAGAGCCTTCTCCAGCGTCATGCGAATGGGCGGAGTGAGGCGAATCGCCTCGTCCTTGGCATGAGTACGAATATTCGTCAGCTTCTTGCCTTTGAGCACGTTGACCTCGAGGTCATTGCCGCGGGTGTGCTCGCCGACGATCATGCCGCGATAGACCTTCCAGCCAGGCTCGATCATCATCGGGCCGCGGTCCTCCAGATTCCACATCGCATAGGCTACGGCGTCGCCTTGGTCGGTTGAAATCAGCACGCCATTGCGCCGGCCGGCGATCTCGCCGCGATGCGGTCCGTAGGCGTGGAACAGCCGGTTCATGACCGCCGTTCCGCGGGTGTCGGTGAGCAGTTCGCCGTGATAGCCGATGAGGCCGCGCGTCGGCGCATAGAAGATGAGCCGCACGCGCCCGCCGCCGGATGGGCGCATCTCGACCATCTCGCCCTTGCGCTCGGCAAGCTTCTGCACGACGATTCCGGCGTGCCGCTCGTCGACGTCGATGACGACTTCCTCGATCGGTTCGAGCAATTCGCCCGAGGGCCCGTGCTGGAACAGCACTTTCGGCCGCGATACGGAAAGCTCGAAACCTTCCCGCCGCATGGTTTCGATCAGGACGCCAAGCTGCAATTCGCCGCGGCCGGCGACCTCCATGGAATCCTTTTCCGTCGATTCGGAAATGCGCAGCGCGACGTTGCCTTCCGCCTCGCGCAGGAGCCGTTCGCGGATGACGCGGCTCTGCACCTTGTCACCCTCCGTGCCGGCCAGCGGCGAATCGTTGATGCGGAAGGTCATGGTCAGCGTCGGCGGATCGATCGGCTGCGCCGGCAGCGGCTGGGTCACTTCGGGTGCGCACAGCGTATGCGAGACGAAGGCCTCCGGCAGGCCGGCGATCGCGATAATGTCGCCGGCAAAACCCTCGTCAATCGGGGTGCGCTCCAGGCCGCGGAAGGCGAGCACCTTGGTCACGCGGCCTTCCTCGATCAGGCTGCCGTGGCGATCCAGAACCTTCACGCTCTGATTGGGCATTACGCTGCCGGAAAAAATCCGGCCGGTGACGATGCGGCCGAGATAGGGGTTGGCCTCCAGAATCGTGCCCAGCATGCGAAACGGGCCGTCTTCGACCTGGGGCGACGCAACATGTCCGAGCACCAGCTCGAATAGCGGCGCCATACCTCGATCTTTTGGTCCGGCAGGATCGGCCGCCATCCAGCCCTGCTTGGCCGAGCCGTAGAGGATGGGGAAATCGAGCTGCTCCTCGGCAGCGTCAAGCGCGGCGAACAGGTCGAAAACTTCGTTGGCGACCTCCGTTGGCCTGGCGTCCGGACGATCGACCTTGTTGATGACGACGATCGGCTTTAATCCGACCTTTAGCGCCTTGGTGACCACGAACTTGGTCTGCGGCAGCGGCCCCTCTGCGGCATCGACCAGCACCAGCGCGCCGTCCACCATGCCGAGGATGCGCTCGACTTCGCCGCCGAAATCGGCGTGGCCCGGCGTATCGACGATGTTGATGCGGCTGTCCCGCCAAAGAAGCGACGTCACCTTCGACAGGATGGTGATGCCGCGCTCCCGCTCCAGCTCGTTCGAATCGAGCGCGCGCTCGGCGACGCGCTGATTCTCGCGAAACGCGCCCGATTGCTGCAAGAGCCGGTCGACCAGGGTGGTTTTGCCATGGTCGACGTGGGCGATGATGGCGATGTTGCGGAGATTCATGCAGCGCGATTCTTGGAGCCATAACCAAAACGAGCCCCGAGGGGCTCGCGATTGCGGCCGGTATATAGTCGGTTTCGGCCGGGAAGCAATCGGGCGATGCCGGCGATCATCGCAAAACCGTACCGATGCGGCATCCTCGCCTGCGCTGCGGCGGCGAGATCCTGTCCGACTACCGGCGGCAATTCTGGCGCGCGGCGTGGCGCGCGCTGCGCCGCGGTCAGTTCGATGCGGCGCTCGGCATGGGCGTCGTCGCCCATCACCTCATCCGCTTCACGCGCGAGGCGCTGCGCGGCGATCACAACGCCTCGTTCTATTCGGCGCGCGGACGAGAGCGGTCGGCCGTGCAGGAGAAAGCGCCGTCGCTGCGCCGATCGGCCTGACCGCAACGGCCTTCGCCCGCTGCAATTCGCCAATGGTTATTTCATCGTTGCAACCCAAATAGGACGCCGAGGATGACGGCAAAGGCAGCCCACAGATCACTCAAGACCTTATGATTGTACTGATACACCAACATGTTTTGCGCCGGAGGTCGCGAATTCGCATGCCATTGAATAAAAAACGCGAGCGGCAATGCGGCCGTCCACAAACAAAACAGAACGGCTCGCCAGATATCCCTCCTTCCGCCCCCTATGTTAAACTTCCGCGCCGTGACATCGTAGGAATGGGATTGGTCAAATACCCAGCGGTACAGCGCAACCAGCACGAAGACGATTCCGATCAGAACGAAAACGGTTCCAGCCATGACGAAGCCTCCCAGCTCGCTGCGTGACGGAAAAGTCGTTGAAGGATAGCTGCTTCCCGAGGAAAGCCAAGAGGACCGGCCAAATTCGGTGACCAGTCCGGCATATGCTCCAGGTTCGTCGACCGCAACGGCCGCAAGCAACCGCGCAGGTATCGAACCGATCACTCAAATCCGCTATGGCAGGGAGGGGCGATGGCTCAGTATGGCGTGCGGCCGACTCGCCGTTGATACGGTGAATAGCTGATCGTCTCGCGTTTTGTTGCGGCCAGTGCCATCAGAGCGGCAGCCTGCCCATGGGCGGCGGAGATTGATTTCGCGTAGAATTCGGCAAGATGCGCTTTCATCCCTGTTCTCGACCTGTCGTCGAGGTAAATCATGTGTCCGGATTCATAGTTGTGCAGTTCAAGATTGCCTCGGGTACGAGAGCTGCTGCTGAGCAGCATTTTTTCCAGATTAAGTTCCGCCTGAAAGAAAGGGGTGACCGCGTCATAGTAGCCGTTTGCGGAAAATACCCTTAGGTACTGGTTCAAACTCATTGCCGCAGCAAGATCGCCCGCAGTATACAGAGCCGCTTTGCCACCCTTTTCGGCCCCCGTCGGGTCTACGTGAGCGAAGTTCCAGTTTTGGAATGCTTGATCGTTCATGTCGATGAATGGGGATAATGATTCAAACTTCAGTTCGTTGCGAAGGTATTCGTTCCACATGGCAGTATACACGCCGCCAATGGCGTTCATCGTTGGATCATTGCCGCCTGAATTCGGGTCAACTGAACCGGCGATCCCCGTGTCCTCTGCCGTCACCCGACCATCATAGGCCCCTAGCGCGCGGCCTTCATCCAAAAGCAGGCTGGTAAGGAATGATGTCGATGGATCGAGTTTCCAGTAGTGCAGCACCTCCTGCGGTATGCCCAAAATTTCACTTAAGAACCGAAGGACTTTTGGGTCGACGTTTGGAAATCCATCTTTCGCAGGCCCATATAGCTTGCGCGTGAAATGTTTGACTTCTTTCAAAAAGGAGCGCAAGTCTGGCAGACGAGGAAAGAGCGTAACTTTGTCGTGGTACCAGGCGATTGCGGCGAGCGTGGGCAAGAGTCCGACTGGATTGTTGGCCTGAGCATAATCAAGGACCGAAGACTGCAGGATCACCCCATTGAGGTCCACGCCATCCTCGTGCAGCAACCACGCAAGGACGCAGGTCCGCGGCGTTCCGTATGATTCTCCAAATAGGAATTTTGGGGAATTCCAGCGGTTGAAAGCCGTCAGATAGCGTTTGATAAATTGTCTGATGCAGCGCGCATCTTCATCAACTCCCCAAAAGTCCCTGTTCCTGCTCGGCGCGATCGCCGCCGAATAGCCCGTCCCGACCGGATTGAGGAATACCAGATCGCTTTGGTCGAGCAGGCTGTCTTGATTGTCCTGCATCTCGTAAGTCGCGGGTGGGGTGAAGTGAGGATAGTTTGTCTTTATTCGCCGCGGTCCAAAGGACCCGAGCAAAAGGAAAACCGACGACGAGCCAGGACCTCCATTGTAGAAGAAAGTAACGGGACGCGCGCACGAATTGGGCGCGTTGCTAGAGAATGACACGTAGAATATCGTGGCGGCCGGCCGTGCGCTGTATGGATCGCGTGTCGTGAGATGTCCGGCCCTCGCGGTATAAGCGATTTCGGTCCCTCTAATTTTGACCGTGTGCTGCGTGACGGCCCCGTTCTCGCAGGGATCGGTGACGCAATCGTCAGGCCCGCTACCATATGCCGTCGGATCGAAGTACGGTTGATCCTCGATCGTATGCGCCATCGCCGGAACTTCCGTCATCTGCGTCCCCTTCGTCACGCTGCCAGCGCCCGCCCTTGCGGTCCGGAGCGCTCAATTCGACGCCGCCAAAATGGCGAGTCCGCCCAGCGGTTCTCGATCCGATAAAAATAGTCGCGGATCGCCTGGTATTCGTTGAACCCCTCTGCAATCGACGCAGCATACAAAGATGCGATGTCGACGTCCGCATCGAGCGCCGCCGCGATGACTTCGGCGGCCTCCAGGCCGTCCGCCAACGCCTTGTAAATGCCCTGTGAGCACAGCGGGTCGTATGCGGCGGCGGCATCGCCGACGGCCAACCAGCGCGGCCCGCAGACGCGGTCGAGCACAAAGGACGGCGCCGCCCGGACCGCAAGGCTGCCGCGCTCGAAACGGCACTCGTGAAGGCGAGGTGCGATGTAGCGAGTTCGCGAGACGTGCGCCAACCATCGCTCCTCAACGGACAACATAAACCCGCGCACTATGTCCGGTTCGGTGGCGAAGGCGACAGCGACCCGGCTTTCGGGAAGGCCGGCCGCATACCACCAACCGTTTTCCTCGGCTTCGATCATGGTCAGTCGCGAAGCCGATGCGCGGGAACCTGCGCCGAAGAAGCCGTAAACGAACGTGAGCCGATCAACCATCATCCGGCGAGCGCCGATCCGCCGCGCGAAAGCCGAGCGCACTCCGGTCGCGTCGATCACGTATCGCGCCGACAACGTCGAAGGCGCGCGCTGCCGCGTCATCAGATGCAATTGAAAGCCCCCCGCAGGCTCGGGTTGGCAGCCGACCAGCAATGCGCCGGAAAGGAAAGTAATTCCGCAAGGCGCAACGCTGCGCCGGAGCAGGGCGTTGAACCGCCCTCGATCAAGGTGCCACCCGCTGCCGTACGGATTGAGCAAAAAGTCGTTGAACCCCAAGACATCGCTGCCCCACGACGAGCAACTTCCGAGGCAAGCTTCGTGTCGGTCGTGGACGAACCCGTCCCAAACGCCGAGTTGGTCGAGGAGCAAGCGGGTCTCCGGCGGCAGCGTCTCGCCAACCTCCACGCCGACGGAGCGCTCCGCATCGACGATGCAAACGCGCGCGGCGCGCCGACGCGCGAGGGCGAGCGCGGTCGCGCAACCCGCCGGCCCAGCTCCGAGAACCGCGACATCACAGTTTCGTGCGGTCAATGGATCGCGCCCATTCCATACATGCGGCCGGTGGGATGCTGCTCCCGCTTGGCCAAAGGGGTATTCAAGCGCAACGCAAAGAGCTTGGCCGGTGCGGCCGCCTGCGGTTGAGCGGGTGGCGAGGGTGCCGTTCGGGCTGCGGCGAGGGACTGCGCGTAAGCGGCCCATAATGCCTTTTCCTCGTCAGTAAAAACCCGAAACATCGTGCCCGGCCTGAACTCCATCAAATGCTTTACTCGACTGTTCTCCCAATCGCCCGGCCTGATCCATCCCTCTCGCTCAAGCGCATCGAGGAACTCCTCCGGTCTATTGAACCATTCGTTGATCCGGACGGAACCGATCTTATGATTCTGATGGTTGAGACTGCCGTATTGTCGTTTGCGTCCGATCATTTCGATCATCCGCTGCCGCAGAGTGGTGGGCTTCTCGGTGATAAGCTTTTTGAGGTCTTCAGCGAAGGTTCCAACATTGCCGAACGCGACAAAGCCGTTCCAGAGTTTTCGCCAGTCGGCCTCAACCTTCTGACTCTTCTTAAGATGCTGCTGCACGGCCTCGACAGCCCACCGGCCGTGACCCGCGGCGGCATTGTCTATGCCAATGTGCATGACGTAGAAGTGCGGGTCGATGTTGAAACGTGTCATGAGATCGCGGGTTCGTTTTAGTTCGACAACTTCCCATTCGAGCTGCAGTGTCATGCCGATGATCTCGGGATAGTAATCCGCGGTAAATTGCGAAATGGCGAGCACGAAAGCGGGGACTTCGAACGCGCTGTCGATAAATTGTGGATCGAACGCGAATTCGGGCGCCTCGATGGGCGGTGGATCATATCCAACGCTGCGGCAGAGCTCGCGATAGATGTTGCAGTGATTTTTTGAAGGGTCGCCGCCGCCGATCTCGTCCTCGTAGATGGCGCAAAGCTTTCCTCTGACGTCATCCATCTGCCCTGCCTGGGCGACATTGCGAAGCCAAGCCCCGTCTATAAGGTTGAACGGCGCAAACTGGATTATGCGCGTGACCGCGTCGTCGCGAGTGCGGAAAATCGGGCTGGGATCGCTCGGATCGCTGTCCCCAGCCTCGTCCACCAGCTCTTGGTAGATCGTGTCCATGCGGTCGCGAAAGGTCTCCTCGTTGTAAGGGAAAAATTGTTGCTCGACGGGACATTCCTTGAGATTGTTTGAAAAATCCTCCGACCACTTCAACCAATACTCGACGTAAGCACGGGCATCAGCGAGAACCTCGGGGTGTTGGTCCACGTTTAACAGCTGGAAAAACAAGGCGCGCGGGTTAAAGTGCTGCTTTGGGTCTATTTGGCTCACGTAGTTCGGAAATGGGCGCACCAGCGTCCGTCCGGTATCCTGAAGGCTACTGTGAACCTCCAGATACCAGTCATCAGTATCAACTTGAGTATCAGATCGGCGCCACGACGGCGCAGGGTCGATAGCTCCCGTTTGCATCACGATGCCGATGTCCTGCCAGCGGTCGAGCATATTTCGGCGGTCTTGGTAACGTCCCCACTCCTCCGGCTGGTCTGAATCCGTCCCCGCGCCGCGGATGGACCAACGCTGATTGCCGAGGACAGGCCTGGGAACGGGATCGTGCAGCTGCGGCCGCTCTTCGACATCATCCAAGAAATAGACCGCGACCGGCCGCTGCGCGGGCCAAGACCAGAAAAGCTTTCGATTGCCTTTCGGATTAGGATCTGGCGGATGCGTGGCGCAGGAGTTGTAATCGGTGTGCCAAGGTACAGCCATGAACTTCGAGAGATCGCCCGGCTCCAGGCCGTCTTCGACGTGGCGCGGGACGTAGCCGCAGCTGAGAACAGGTCGGTCCTGGCGAGCGTAATCCAGCCGCTTCCGCCGGATTCGGAATGGACCGCTCCCCGACCTAGGCCAATCCGGATCATAAATCTGTGCTTCGCGCACGACGAAGGTTACGTCGATTCCCGGAGTGAATCGCCCTCCAAGACAGTTGACCATCGTCGCCTTGTCCAAGTACTCGCCCGGACCCAACCGAACAGCACCGGGCTTGAAATTACCGCGCCCCGCATTCCAGCGCTGTAGAAAGAAGTACTGGGTCTGTCGAAGCGTCAAGAAGGCCGCGTTCTCACCGAGGTGCAGCGGCATCAGATTGGTATTGGTTTGGTCCGGTTGGAACGGGTTGCGGAAAATCTCGGCTAAACCGGCAAGCTCGGTGGTTGCGGGATCATCATCGGCGGTAATGGTGGCCAGCCGGCGATGAGCCGAAATTCCGTTGGGGTTGAGATTAGCGGTCCATTGCTGGAGCGAGGCGCTGCGGAATATCGGAGCGATCTGATCGTCGAAGGTCGGCTGATAGGAGTATTGATAGCCGCCCTTTTTCGCATCATGAATCTGAGGAGCAAGGCCAAGCTCACGCACCCAGCAGTCGTAGACGTCATCCCAGCAGGACACGACGTTGAGTATTTGCGGCGCGTATGAAGGGTCCGTAACCGTGACCCAGGAACCGGCAGCTTCGACGCGGCTGCCATCGGCGAACACAATCGTAGCCGAGACAGGCCCATCGGATGTGTCATCGAACCATTGATTGTTGTTGACGTCGTCATTTAGCGGCGCAGAACCGTTCACCTTCCATCCCACGGCGCGACCGTAGCCGCCGAGCACCAGGAGTCTGCCATCTTTATCTGTCCGCAGCTCGCCGAGCGTATCGATCGCGTCAGCTGGTTCATCTCTGTCGGGGAACGAAGCTGCAGGGAAAGATGTCGGATAGTTCGACAGCGGGACTATCTTTCTTTGCGCAACGTCGTAATACGTTGCTTTAGTTGCGCCGTCGAAGCCTACCGGAGCCGTGTCTTTTCCTGAGATCGTGCGGGGGCCTGGATCGATGGTCAGCTTTTTCACGCGCGCCGGATCACTCAAGCGGTCGATCGTAGCTTTCGGATCAGTTAGCTGCCCACGGCGCCCGTCGGCATCCGGGTTTCGGATAGGAGGAAGACGGCCGCCGGTGTAGCTCTCAATCCCTTGGTGATCACCATCGTCCACGAACACGAACGTGTTTGCCTTTTTATTAGCAACGTGCACCGTCCAAATGATGTTTGTGACCACCTTCTCGCCGACCCGGCTGCCGATCGTGACTTCCGTTCCGTCTCTGCGCGGCCAAGATTCCTCGCCCCGGTCCTCGTAGCGAAAGACCTTAAAGCGGGCCGCGTGACGTTTCAGCGCTCCTGTGCTATCGCGCAGGTCGCTGCTGCGAACGAGCTCATGCTCGGTGCCGGGCCGAATCGGCAGCCCACCGGTCAGCTGCAGGTGATTTGGATCCGGGGCTCCTGCCATCGTTTCAGGAGCAATCACGTAGTCTTCGCTGTTGCCGACGCGCGCCACCCCGATTGCCGGATGTATCCGAAAGATGTCATTCCCTCGCTGACCAGATTCGCGATCGGTCCCGGCCTCCGCCACATCCCCCTCCCATGCTTCTAACGGTCGTTCCTACTCGAGCTCATTCAGCAATGCCGCCGCCTCTTTGAGATCAGGTGTATCGAGACCCTCTTTGAACCACTCGTAAACCGGAGCAAGCTCCTGGCGCGCTTTGCGTTTGTTACAACGCGTCTTCAGCGCGCGTGCAAGCGTCAGAGCGGCCTGCAGCTCCCACCCTTTGGCCTGTTGGCCGCGCGCAACTTCGATCGATTTCCGAAGGCTAGCTTCAGCATCGCTGAAATCCGCGGGGCTGCCCCGCTGGAGCAGCGTGCCCTTGAGGCAATGAAGTGGAGACTCATAAAATCGCTCCCCCGCAGCGTAGGCGGCCGTCAGTGCGTCCGAGATTGTTTGTAAGGCATCTTCGGTCCGCCCGCTCATCCCATAAACCTCGGCAAGTGTGGCGAGCCAACGCGGTCGATCCATCCTCGCTCCCGTTGAAAGAAAGTTCTCGAAGCCGTGGCGCGCTTGCATAAGGCCTTCCGATACCTCTCCCAACTGTGCTCTTGCCCAGCCTGCAACAATCGTTGATTCCGATTGCCAAAATGGAAATCCGTGCTGCTCGGCGAGCAAACCGGCTTCTTCAGCAAAAGACTTGGCGAGCTCGGCCTCGCGTCGGTGTCGGTGTAGAAAGCTGCGATAGAGCAGGGCTTGGGCAAGACTGAACGGGTCCCGTAGTTCTCGGGCGAGTGTAAGCGCCTCGTCGCTGCTCGTCAGCGCCCGATCCGGATAGCCGAGTGCCCACAGGGCGTACGCCTCATGCACCAAGCAGGAGACGCCGGCGTCGCTCCCATAGCGAAGCACATGCGCGTCATGGTCCGTGCAACTGTAAAGCAATCGGCCGCGTTCCAGATGTTCACGCGCTGATGCCAGATCACCGAGCCATAGCAACGTTACGCCTTTCGCCCGGTGAGCCTCCACTCGAAAGCTCGTATCGTTCTGGTCTTGAGAATGGACGAGCAGTCGATTGGCGAATTCATGGGTGCGCGGCCAATCGGCCCGAGCGAGGTGAAAGATCCAAAGTCCACGCACGACCGCGAGCAGCCGCTGTGTATCAGTCAAACGCTGAGACAAGGCCCATGCGCGCGCATAAGTCGCCTCGACCTCAGGCGCCGCAAAGCCCTTTGCCTCTGTGTACGTTGCGCCAAGGGAGATTTGCAGGTCGATCTCCGCCTGATCGCGTTCGGTGCTCTCAGGCAACGTCAACAGCAGTTCGATTGCCATCTTGAGATGATTGATGGCTTCGAAATTGGCGTAGCTCAATCGCGCTCGTTGACTGGCCTTGGCGAGATAGCGGATTGCTTTCTCCACATTGCCTGCCTCACTATGATGGTGCGCGAGTAATTCCGGCTGCGCTGCGGCAATCTCCGAGAAGTGCTCCTCGTAGACGCGCGCCACTTCAGCATGGAGCCTCTGTCGCTTTGCGCGCAGCAGCATGGCGTAAGCGGCGTCGCGCACCAGTGCGTGTTTGAAGACATAGCTCGCCTGCGGCGGCGTTCCGCGGCGGAAGATCAGGCCGGAAGCCACCAGCTGGTCGAGCGCGCCGGCGATCGCTCTTTCATCCACGGCCGTGATCATGCGCAGGAGTTCATAGGAAAATTCCCGCCCGATGACCGCGCCGGCCTGCGCGACCTCCTTTCCTTGCTCAAGTCGGTCAAAGCGGACGAGCAGCAGTCCATGCAATGTCGTCGGTATGGATTGCGCCGCGTCCGTCTCGTAGGCGCGGAGCGGTCCGTTGCTGCTCGCGCCGCGTTCCAGCACCGCTTTTGTTAGCTCCTCGACGAACAGCGGCACGCCGTCCGCCCGCGCCACGATCAGCGCCTCGACCGGCGCCGGAATCCGGCAGTTCCCCGCGACCTGCTGGATCAGCGCAGCCGCATCCGAACGACTGAGGCGCGAAAGCGCAAGCGCGGTGACGTACGAATGTTCGGGCCATGGGGGAGCGAATTCGGGGCGCCCGACGATCACCAACAGGAGGTGCAATGCGCTTGCGCGCTCGACCAGGAGGGTGATGAATTCCAGCGAGGTCGGATCGACCCAATGGATGTCCTCGACCACCGCCAATACCGGCTGTTGCGCGGCCATCGACTCGATTCGCGCCAGCAAAGCCGCGAACGTCCGCTCCTTGCGCTTTTGCGGAGAGAGCTGGCTGATATCCGGCGGCGCCTCGAACGGCAGACCCAAAAGCCCGGCGATTAGCGCGGTGGCCGCCGTGGCCGCGGGACCGAGTGCGGCGAAATCGCGTCGGAGCTTCTCCAACTTTTGCGGCGGGGCGTCGCCCGGTGCGAAGCCCGCGGACCTTTGCAGCTCATCGAGCAGCACCGACATCGGAGCCTCGATCCGGTACGGCGACCCGGAATATCGAATCGCGGCATGCGGCTCCAAGCGCAGCCGTTCCTCTAACGCGAAGACTAGGCGCGACTTGCCGATGCCGGCTTCCCCGCGCAAGAGCACAACCTGCCCTGAGCCGCGCTGTGCCTTGACCCAGGCTTGCGACAACCGATCGAGTTCCCCCTCGCGACTAACCAGTTCCGGCATTCCGTCCCGGCGCAGTGCCTCGAAGCGCGACAGGCCCGGCATCTCTTCAATTACGCGCCATGCCGGCGCCGGTTTGTGTCCCTCTTCCATTTCGACCGGCTCGATTTCCCGGCATTGGAAGAAGCGGCCGATGAGATCGCGGGTGCTCGCCGCAATCAGCACGCTACCGGCAGGAGCCGATTTTTGCATATGCAGCGCCAGATTCAGCGCCTCGCCGATGGCGGTTGGCTCTTTAGTCCCAATGGAGCTCAACTCGCCGATGACCATCAGACCTGTTGCGATGCCGATCCGCGCCCGGAACCGCCCGATCGGCGCGGCTTCGATCTTGCCGATGACTCGCAACAAATCGAGAGCGGCGCGCACCGCGCTCTCGGCATCGTTCTCGTCCGACTTCGGGTGGCCGAAATAGGCGAGCAAGCTGTCGCCGGCAGCGCGCACCATCGTGCCGTTGAAGCGCGCCATGACTTCGGCACACGTCGCGTAGGCGGGTCTGATTACCTCTTCCAGGTCTTCGGGATCCAATTCGGCGGCGAGCGCCGCGAAGCCGAGAATTTGACAAGCCAATACGGTTAGCTGACGGCGCTCGGCGTGCTGCGCCTCACGTTTGGCGGAAATCTGGCCGGGTGAGTCTGGCTGCGGAACTGTCGCCGGCTTCCCGCTGTGAACGCGCGGTACGAATTTGTAGCCAGCGCCGGGCATGGTGACGATGAATTTCGGCTTGGCCGCATCCGGCTCGATCTTGCGCCGCAAGCGCGCAACGAGCATGTCGATTGAGCGGTCGTAGGCGTCGGCGCTGCCGCCGTCCATCGCGTTGCGCAACTGATCGCGCGACAACACCCGGCCGGGATTGCGCGCAAACGCGAGGAGCAATGCGAATTCGCCGTGCGTCAGCGCAACCTCTCGCCGATTGACATCGAGCAAGGCGCGACCCGTTACATCGAGTGTCCAACCCTCGAAATGCGCGAGTTCCGGTGCGCTTGCGGTATTCCGAGCGGATGCTTGCGGCGGCGTCGGGCTGCCGAGAAATGCGAGAAGCTTCTCAGCTTCCAACGGCTGCGATGCGCACACGAGAGCTTCTGGAAAGGACGACACGAATCGTTTGGCGTCGTTTGCGCCATCGGCGAGGACAACGAGTTTTTGAACGGCGCCTTGCACCTCGCGCAGGAACTGAGGCTCGCGCGCGGCGAGCGAGGCGGGCGCCACGACAGCCGCCGCAAAACGCTCGTTGCGCATGAGCGCACGTGCCGTCTTCTCGCTTGAGGCGATCTCAACCCGGTAGCCAAGCGGCAGAACAAGCTGCGCGACCGCGGCGCGGAGCGGCGCTTGCTGGGCAATCACCAAGACGCATTCCGCTTGTTTCAGCATGAAAGCGTGATCGGAGGAAATTGGCCTAAGCGGCGGCGAATTCTTGCCCACCAGGCCGGTTCGGTCAAGCGAAGGAATTGTTACAGCGCCGTTACACGGCCGATATCCCCTCGTTACGCCTTCCTATCATCCTTAACGCCTGATCAACCGGGCTGGCGGCGCACCTGGTGACTAAAGCAAGAGGATCGGGTCATGCAGCTGAACCAGGGTGCAGCAAAGAAATTTCAGACTCGCGACCTGCCGCCGACGCCCAGTTCGAGCGCTCAGTTCATCGCGGCGCGCTTCATTCGCGGCGCTCGATCCCGCGAGACCGGGCGGAAAGCCGACGCCAGCATACTCGCGGCGCTTTCGGTGCTCGCATGCGCGCCGCAACCCACCGTCCCTACAGCATTTCGCCGGATCGCGGCAACCGGGCATCGATGCTGGAACTGCGCGAGCGCAAAGTTGGCTGGATGGTGGCGCCGCGCCCGCTCCCGGCGTGAGCTGCTGACGCTCGGACCGATCGAACTCGCGGATCTCCGCCTGACCCGAACTGATGCCCGGATCGAGGCCGGCAAATGGTTCTGGCGGCAATGACCGACGAACCCGATCGGAGATGCGCAACCATACCGTTTAACCGCTGACATGCGAGGAGCCAGACATGCCGACAAATATCGCTGTTGTTTCCCGCGACGCGAACGCCCGCGATCTGCGCGGTGACATTCTCGCCGTCATGAAAAATCCCGATTTCATTGCCGTCGCAGCATTCGCCGCGATTGGGCTTCTGCTGACGGTCGGGCTTGCGGTTTACTTCCCGATTTCGCCGGACGTGGCGGCGCTCGCTTCGTCCATCACCTGATCCACCGCGCTGCGTGTCATCCGCCGCGGCGTTCGTCGTCGCTCACGCCAGGGACGCGATGTCCAGCGCCGGCAATCGGCGGACTTGCGGCAAGCCGGGAGCGACAGAAACGGGCCGAACGATCGAGCCGACAGCGTGCAGCGTACGTAAGGCCGTTCAGCTAAGCGGGAAAACCCATGGCTCTTGCTCTCGCGCGAACTGCACCGGCCGTTGAGAACGCCGCGCTACCGGGGCGATCCTATTCGGCAATTGCAGCGGGTACGCTTACGATTGCGTTATTTGCACTCACCCCGAGTACGACGCGTCTTGCCGTCGGCCAGATAAGCGGTTTCGATATCGGAATCTTTCGCACCGTCGGCGGCGGACTTCTGGCGCTGCCAATCATTCTCATCTTCCGGCTGCGCGGCCCGCAAAGTTTGGCTGATTGGGGTTTGCTGGCGGTGTCCGCGTTCGGCTGTTTCCTCGGATTCCCCATCCTGTTCAGTCTTGGCACCGAGTACACGTCCGCAAGCCACGCGGCCTTGATTATGGCCACGTTGCCGTTGTTCACTGGCGGCATCGGCATGCTGCTTGAGCGGCGGGCGCCGCGGGCTGCCTGGTTCGTCGGCTCCGCAATCGCAGTGGTGGGGGAAGCCGTTCTGGCGCTGTCGGGCAAGCGCCCGGCAACGGGCGATAGCAGCTTGATCGGCGACGCTCTGGTGCTGCTGTCGTGCATCGCTTTTGCGTTCGGTGTCGTTGCCGGCGCCCGGCTGACCGCTCGCATCAATCCTTGGTCGGCGACGTTTTGGGGCATCGCGATGGCAAGCGCCTGCCTCATTCCGCTCGCAGTGATGCGCGGCCCCGCGATTGCGTGGACGACGCTATCCGCAACGACCTGGGCAGCGCTCTTTCATCTGACTGTGGGCGCAACGATTTTGGCCTATGTTGCCTGGTTTTGGGCGCTCAGCCGCGGCGGCATCGCCCGGATCGCGCCACTGCAGTTTGTACAACCGGGGCTGGCTCTGCTGTTCGCCGCCGCCATCGTGCACGAGCCTCTGCCCCCGCAATTGGCCTTGGTGGCCGCACTGATCATTCCTGGGGTTGCAATGGCATGCCGAGCCTGTCGGCCCGGCCGCAATGCTGGGGCGGAGCGCTTGCACACGAACAGCTCGTCTTTGATGGCTACACAATGAGGAGAGCAACCATGAGCATGACTTCGGACCGTCCAACTTCTTCCCGCGGCGCCGCCTTGCTCGCCGTGGTCGCATGTCTCGCATTTGCCGTCCTCTTCGGCGCGATCCCAGCGTTGTTCCACACGGATGCGACGCAGGCTGATGCAATACTGACCGCCCTGTAGCCTTCGCACCTTGCGCAACGGAGCGAACGATTTTCCATGAGGACGCCCATGCAACTGAAAGATTTGACCCGCGCCATAGCCGAAACGTTCGGCACCTGGCGCGAATATGATGAGATGGTGGACGAGCTGTCTCGCCTGCCCGACCACGCGCTTGCCGATCTCGGCACGACGCGACGGGAAATCCGCGAGTTCGCCCGGCGTTGGGCGCGGCGCGATGCCGCGCGGCGGGCGACCCCGGCGCACCGAACGCCTCCGTCATCCCGGATCAATCAATCGTCCGCGCCACGTCTCCGCCCGGTACTTGAGGGGAGACCAGTTGCGTTGATGCGGGACGCGGTCGTGACGAGCTTCAACCTCTGTCGCATGCGTTGGAGCGGGTCATGAACTTGAAAACCGCGGCCGCAATGCTCCATGCATACGGCTTATGGTTCAGCTATCGGCGGCTTGCCGGGGAGCTTGACCATCGGCCCGATCATGCGCTTGCCGATCTCGGCACGACTCGCTCGGAAATCCGCGATTTCGCCTGGCGTCGCGTGCGGTGTGTCGCCGAGCAAGAGGCGATCCCGTCGCAGCGGACGCCTCTGCCATTGAACGCGTCTGGACAGCGGCGGAGCAATCGCCGCTCCGACTTTCACGAGCCGGCTTTGTAGCACGGCTACAAGAGAAAATCGGGTGTTTGATCGACTCCAATCGCGTCCGCGTGGAGGTGTTCACGGCGTTCCCCAACTTCGGCCCGGAGGGAGAAGATGACCGTCGCGGCTGTGAAGCTCGATAACCGGTATACCGATTACGTTGCAAACGTCGGATGGCGAAATCGCTGGTGGATCGTCGCCGCATCGGTGATCGGCCTCGCGGTCGGCCAAGGCAGCATCATGGTGTTCTGCTTCGGGATATTCTTGAAGCCGGTCAGCGCCACCCTTGGCTTGAGTCGCGGCACCATGTCATTGGGGCTGCTGTTCGCCGCGGCGGCGAGCGCACTGGCTACGCCCGTTGTGGGACTCCTGATCGATCGGCACGGCAACCGCATCGTGATGCTTCCCGGCATCGCCATGTTTGCGCTCGCAGTGGCGGCGCTGTCGACCTTGCAATCCTCGCCGCTCGCATTGGTCTACATCCTTCTCGCCTTAGCTGGCCTGTTCGGTGCCGTACAGACGCCGATTGTCTATGCAGCACTCATTTGCAAATGGTTCGATCGCGAGCGCGGCCTCGCCCTTGGCCTCGCCATGGCGGGAGTCGGCCTTGGCGCCCTGATCGTTCCGCAATTGGCGGCCCTTGCGATACGCACCTGCGGCTGGCGAACGGCCTATTTGATCCTCAGCGCGATGATCTTCGCCTTCGCGCTTGTGCCGGTTGCGCTGTTCGTACGCGAGCCGTCGGGCCTGGGCCGCGCGGAACGGGACCACCGCGATGGCCGGCCTAGCCTGCCCGGCCTGACGATTGCGCACGCGCTCACTCAGTCATGGCGGTTCTGGAGCTTAAACGCCGCTTTCTTTATCGGCGGCATGTCGATCCAGGGGACGCTCGCGCACGTCGTAGCCATGCTCACGGATCGCGGGTTCGGTTTTCAAGGTGCGGCGGCGGCCTTTTCGTCGGCAGGTCTGGCGATGATCGTGGGTCGTGTCGCCTCTGGTTACAGTCTCGATCGATTTCACGGACCCAGCGTGGCAATCGGCTCCTTCATTGCTCCAGCGGTCGGGATTGCCCTGCTCGCAAGCGGTTTGTCCGGCCCCGTTCCCTTGCTTGGCATTTTGCTCTGCGGCTTGGGGGTTGGCGCGCAGATCGGGCTTCAGCCTTTCTTTGCCAGCCGCTATTTTGGCCTGAAGTCCATCGGCGCCATTTCGGGCGTAATGTTTGGTTCATTTCTTGCTGGCCTCGGTCTGGGCCCCTATCTCAGCGGCGTGTGCTTCGATACTTGGCACTCTTATGTCCCCGACCTCGTTGCTTACGCGATCGTGCTGGCGGCAGCGTCGATTCTCTTCGTGCCGCTTGGCCCGTATCCGTTTGCTTCACGGCCTGGCCGCTAGGGCCACTTCACCATCAAAGCGCGGCAATCCGCGCATGGCATCACTGGATGTCACGCAGCGCCGTAGGCGCCGCTTGCCTATGCAATCTTGAACTCCTCGTCGGTCCGATCACGCTCCAGCCGGCCGGCCCCAGGGTCCAAACCGAAAGCCGGCCGGCATGGCTTGGTGCAGCATCAGCATCTCTCCTATAGTCGCGGAAGTGACGAACCCGATCAGCCGTCCCGAGGCATCGACGACGCCCACGGCCGGAACCGATTTTTCCTGCAGCAAGCGGAATGCCTCGTCGAGGCAGCTGCGGTGACCCACTGTCGGGACCGGGCCGGTCATGGCGTCGGCAACGCGGGCGTCCGGACCGCGCTGCTTTAGCGCGCGGATCAGATCGTTGCGCCCGAGCACGCCGAGCGGCCGGCTCATTGCATCGACCACCGGGAACTCGCCCTGACTCGTCCGCAGCAATGTCTCCACGGCGGCGTCGACATGCTCATCCGGCGTGAGCGTTGCGTACCGGGTCATCATCGCGGCGGTGACTGGCACGCCGCGCGACATGGCGCGGATTGCCACCACATGAGCTTCCGCGGAGGCGGCCAAATAGACGAAGATGGCGATGAAGATCAAAAGCGGGTTGCCGAACAGGCCGAGAAAACCGAGCGCGAACGCAACCCACTGTCCGATCATCGCTGCGATCTCGGTGGCGTGCACGTAGCCCAGACGGCTCGCCAGCAGCGCCCGCAGCACGCGTCCGCCGTCCATGGGAAAAGCCGGAATGAGATTGAATACGGCGAGGAACAGGTTGACCGCCGCGAGCTGATCGACGAGGCCGCCGCCGGAAATGTCGAGCGTGGCGAGGCGGTCGAGCTGAAGGTTGGCGCCGCCGACGAGAACGAGCAGCGCCGCAATGACGACGTTGACGGCAGGTCCGGCGATGGCGATGAGGAATTCCTCGCTCGGCTTCTCCGGTATGCGCTCAAGCCGCGCCACGCCGCCGATCGGCAAAAGAATCACCTCCGGGGTGCTGACGCCGAAGCCGCGCGCGGTGAAAATGTGGCCGAACTCGTGCAGCAGCACGCAGAGAAACACGAGCACCATAAATAACAGGCCGCTCCACGCCGCCTGCTGCCCGCTGGCGATGTCGTTCACCCCGAAAATCCAGGCGAGAAACAATAGGAACGTCACATGGATGCGGACGGCAGTGCCGGCGACCGATCCGATCTTCAGCGACCAACCCATAACGACCTCCCGAAATCCGCGCGTCACGACTGCTTGCTAGATGGTGATTTTGCCGCATATTTGCGAGAGTGGCGTCGGGCGGGACGGCCGCCACACACGGAGTGTCAGATGATGCAAAAGCTATCCGGCGAGGCGCGCAACCGAGCACTTTCCCGGCTCAAAGGGTGGAGCGAAGTCAACGGCCGCGACGCCATCGGCAAAAAGTTTGTCTTTGCCGATTTTAACGCGGCCTTCGGCTTCATGACGCGCGCCGCCTTGGTGGCGGAAAAACTCGATCACCATCCCGAATGGTTCAACGTCTACAAGACCGTCGACGTGACGTTGTCCACTCACGATGCCGGCGGCGTTACCGAGCGCGATATCCAGCTCGCCGAGGCCATGGACAAGCTCGCGGGCTGAATTTCGCCTTGCGGTTGCCGCCTTTCGCGGCGATACGGTATGGCATTCGGCGTAACGCAATCGAGGATTCGCCGGAGGGGCAAATGTGGTTTCAGCAAACCGCGTCTTGGCAGGAGGTTGCAGCGCTCACACGCCGCATGACCTCCGATGAAGAAGGGTTGCGCCGCAAGTTATGGCGGAAGCTCTTGCGCGAGGCTGCAAGCTTGCCATTCGCGGAAGAATTGCTCACCGCCCATTACTGCGCTTTCGACCGCCAGACGCCGCTCTACGTGAAGGCCGTGCTGGTCGGCGCGATCGTCTATTTCGTCGTGCCGGACCATTGGATCCCCAAATCCATTCCAATCGTCGGTTACGCCGATGACGCGGCGGTGCTCGCCGCGGCCTTCAAGGCCGTCTCCTCGCATGTCAAACCTGAGCATCGGGAGGCGGCGCGGCGCACGCTGGCGCGGCTTCGCGGCGAACAGCATTCACGGCCGTAGCACGATTTTCCCCATCACCTTGCGGTCGGCGATCAGTTTCATCGCCGTCGCGATTTCGGCCAGCGGATAGACCGCGTGCACATGGGCGCTGAGCTTTCCTTCGGCGGCCCAGCGCGCGATGTCGGTCAATAACGCGTGCTGCGCTTGCGGCTCGCGCTTAGTCCATGACCCCCAGAATACGCCGCGGATATCGCAGCCTTTGAGCAACACGAGATTGAGCGGAAGCTTCGGAATTTCACCGGCCGTGAAGCCGACGACGAGATAGCGGCCCTGCCAGGCCAGTGAACGCACCGCCGGCTCCGCATAGGGGCCGCCGACCGGGTCGTAGACCACATCGATGCCGTGCTCGCCGCCGAGTTTTTTCAAAGCGCCGCGCAGGTCTTCGCTGGCGTAATTGACCGTTTCGTCCGCCCCATGCGCCCGCGCGAAGGCGAGTTTTTCGTCGGAGGAGGCGCAGGCAATGACGCGGGCGCCCATGAGCTTGCCGAGCTCGACGCAGGCGAGGCCGGCGCCGCCGGAAGCGCCGAGCACCGCCAGCGTCTCGCCGGGCTTGAGCTGGGCGCGCTCGCGCAACGCATAGAGCGAAGTGCCGTAGGTAATGCTGAGCGCGGCGGCGCGCTCGAAATCAAGCTTTTCCGGGAGCTTCACCAGTTGTTGCGCCGGTGCGGCGACCGTTTCGCGGGCCGCGCCCCAGCCCATGAAGGTCATGACGCGGTCCCCGGGCGCGACTTCGGTCACGCCGGCGCCGACGCTCTCGACGATGCCGGCGAATTCCGCCACCGGCGAGAACGGAAAGGGCGGCTTTTGCTGGTATTTGCCGGCAATGATCAACGTGTCGAAGAAATTCAGCGCCGCGGCCTTAACGCGCACCACGGCTTCGCCGGCGGCGGCTTGTGGCGGCGCAACGTCCGCCAGTTCAAGCTCGTCTGGCGTGCCGAAATGGGTACAGAGGACGGCTTTCATGCGCCGCTATTAGCACATTTGCTCGACATTGCGGACATCCGGCTAGGCGAAGCGGGCAGGATTGCCGCCAACGCGGCCGCTCCCGGTTTTGCCTTTAAATTGCCGGTCTCGTTCTGCCGAATTGGATTAAATTTGAAAGGTTTGGTATCAATGAACGGGGGTCGGGGAGGTCCGATGCGGTTTCGTCGAGCATTGCCCATTTTTCTATCGCTGCTTGTGATGGCGGCATTTGCCATATCGGCCGTTGCTCAGCGGGCGGAGCCGCCGGCGGCCGCCGCGCCCACCCGCACAAAGCGCCCGGCCAGACCCAAACCTGCAGCGCCGAAACCTCCTGTGGCAGGCGAGGCGAAGCCTACGCTGCTCGCCCAGTACGCCGATTGGGGGGCCTATGCGGCGTCCCCGGGCGGCAAGAAAGTCTGCTTCGCGATCGCCAAGCCGACGCATGCGGAAACCAAGCCACCCAATCGGCCGCGCAATCAGCCCTATATCTTCATTTCCACCCGGCCGGCCGACAAGGTCACCAACGAGGTTTCGATCGCCATCGGCTATCCGTTCAAACCAAGTTCCGAGGCGACCGCGCAGGTCGGCTCGACGACCTTCGCGCTCTACACCCAGGGCGACGGTGCCTGGATCAAGAACACGGCGGAAGAGGCCCACATGGTCGATGCCATGCGGCAGGGCGACACCGTAGTGGTGAAGGGCGAGTCTTCAAGGGGAACGCAAACGACCGATACCTACTCGCTCAAGGGGCTCGCCGAGGCGCTCGACCGCGTCGCGCAGGAATGCCAATAGGGAACGGGTAAACCCTGCCGACAGGAAGGGGCCGGCCACCTCCCCGTTTCAGGGAGCGGACCTATCTATGGATGAGGCGGGTTAGCGCCGTTCCCTTTTGGATCGATCAATGACAGGTGCCGCGACCCAGGCGGAGGCCATTGCAGCGGCCGGCTTCATCGAAAAGCGGCCGCTCGAACGGTATGTGGCGCCGGCCAAGCCGTCGCTCGTTTGCGTCTCGCGCGCAGCGCTTGCCGAGGCGCTCGGCGGCATAGGCGTGCCGGACCGGCAGCGCCGCATGCGCGTGCAGCAGATTTGGCACTGGCTCTATGTGCGTGGCGCGCACAGTTTCGACGAAATGACGACGCTATCGAAGGATTTACGCGCGGCGCTGGTGCAGCGCTTCACGCTGGCGCGCCCCGAGATCGCCGCCGAGCAAATTTCGGTCGACGGCACGACAAAATGGCTGCTGCGGCTCCCTGGCGAAGTCGACGGCCGGCCACATGACGTCGAATGCGTCTACATTCCGGAAACCGATCGCGGCACGTTGTGCATTTCCAGTCAGGTCGGCTGCACGCTCAACTGTACGTTCTGCCATACCGGCACGCAGCGTCTGGTCCGCAACCTGACGGCGGCGGAAATCGTCGGCCAGGTCGTGCTGGCCCGCGACCGGCTGGCCGATTGGAATGAATCGCACCCTTCCCTTTCAGGTGGAGGTAACGATGAAGGCCGCGCTCGTCTCATCTCCAACGTCGTCATGATGGGGATGGGCGAGCCGCTCTACAATTTCGAAGCCGTGCGCGACGGCCTCAACGTGGTGGCCGATGGCGAGGGTTTGAGCATCTCCAAGCGGCGCATCACGCTGTCGACGTCGGGCGTGGTGCCCAACATCGCGCGCGCCGGTGCCGAGATCGGGGTCATGCTCGCGGTCTCGCTGCACGCCGTCACCGACAAACTGCGCGACGAGCTGGTGCCGCTCAATCGCAAATACCCGTTGCGCGAATTGCTCGACGCCTGCCGCAATTATCCGGGCCTGTCGAACGCGCGGCGGGTAACTTTCGAATACGTCATGCTCAAGGGCATCAACGACTCGCTCGCCGACGCCAGAGCCCTGGTGCGGCTCATCAAGGGCATCCCGGCCAAGATCAATCTGATTCCGTTCAATCCGTGGCCGGGCAGCAAATACGAATGCTCCGACTGGCAGCAGATCGAGAAATTTTCCGAAATCGTCTTCAATGCCGGCTATGCGTCCCCCGTGCGCACGCCGCGCGGCCGCGACATTCTCGCCGCTTGCGGGCAGCTCAAAAGCGCGAGCGAAAAACTCTCCGCCCGCGAGCGCCTGACGCTGCGTGCGATGGCGATGACGGACTGACGCGAACCGAAAACGACCAATGGCCATCATCGTCCGTCTGTTCATGGTGCTTATCGCCTATATGCTGGCCTGTATCGCCGCCTCGATCGTGCTCACCATCGGCACGTTGACGCCGCAATGGGATCGGCTGGCGCCGCAGGGTCTGCCCGCTGCGGCGCTTTGGCCCGTGGTCGGCGTCGGCGCCGCAATCATCGCGGCCGTCGCCATGCTGCCGGCGCTGCTGGTGATCGCGCTTGCGGAAGGTTTTGCCTGGCGTTCCGCTGTCGTCTATGGCGCACTCGGCGGAGCGTTGGCGCTGGCGCTCTGTTACGGTATCGATTTCGCCGGCTACGTCGGCGGCCCCGACAGCATTCTGGCACGCGAGCGCGAGGTGCTCGCCGCTTCCGGCATCGCCGGCGGGCTGGTGTATTGGGTCTTCGCCGGCCGCAAGGCAGGTTCGTGGAAGTGGTGATGCACGTCGAAAAGCCGTCAGGCCGGGCCGCATGAATCGCACGGGACTGACGATCGCGCTCGCGGTCGCCGTCGTCGTGGGCGTGCTGTTCGGCGTCTACCCGCGGCTCGATCTCGATATTTCAGCCTCATTTTTCGACCCGCACACGGGCGTGTTTAGGGTCAACGCCCAGCCCTGGGTGATGGACTCACGCGCCGCGGCGCGATGGCTTACTGCACTGGTCTTCGCGCCGGCCTGTCTCGCGATCATCGGCAAGCTGATCATGCCTCGCCGGCGCATGCCGGTCGGCGGCCGCGCCGCGCTCTTCCTGGTGCTGACGATGGCGATGGGCCCCGGCGTCCTTGCCAACGTGATCTTGAAGGATCATTGGGGGCGAGCGCGCCCGATCGATGTCAAGGAGTTAGGCGGCGCCTACCGCTTCACGGCGTGGTGGGACCCGCGCGGCGACTGCCCGGACAATTGCTCGTTCATCGCCGGCGAGCCGTCGGGCGCGTTCTGGACGCTGGCGCCGGCGGCTTTGGCGCCGCCGCAATGGCGCCTGCTCGCTTACGGCGGGGCGCTCGCCTTCGGCGCCGCGGTCGGCCTTCTGCGCATCGCCGGCGGCGGGCATTTTTTCACCGACGTGGCGTTCGCCGGGGTCTTTATCTTCCTTTTGATATGGGCAACGCACGGGCTGATCTATCGGTGGCCGCTGACCCGGACGACCGACGACGCTGTCGAGCGCCCGCTTGTCCAGGCCGCCGCGGCGATGCGCCGCGCTGTTGCGGCTTTGGCGCGGCGATTTGGCGGGCAGACCGGCAAGTCCTCCTGAGCCACGCGCAATTCGACTGCTTGCGTCGCTCTCTCGCGCGCCTATAGTCCGCGCCCATCTCGTTAGGATTTCCCGATGCCCAAGGACGGCCACAAGAAGGGCGAGGTGAAAAAAGTCGTGCTCGCCTATTCGGGCGGGCTCGATACGTCGATCATTCTCAAGTGGCTGCAGACGACTTACGGCTGCGAGGTCGTCACCTTTACGGCCGATCTCGGCCAGGGCGAGGAGCTTGAACCGGCGCGGGCGAAGGCGCTCACGCTCGGCGTCAAGCCGCACAACATTTTCATCGAGGATTTGCGCGAAGAATTCGTACGCGATTACGTGTTTCCGATGTTCCGCGCCAACGCGCTCTACGAAGGGCAGTATCTGCTCGGCACCTCGATCGCGCGGCCGCTCATCGCCAAGAAGCAGATCGAGATCGCCGAAGAGATCGGGGCCGATGCCGTCGCCCACGGCGCCACCGGCAAGGGCAACGATCAGGTGCGCTTCGAGCTTTCCTATTATGCACTCAAGCCCGACGTGAAAGTCATCGCGCCCTGGCGCGAATGGGATTTCAAATCGCGCGAGCAGCTCATTGCGTTTGCCGAAGACAATCAGATTCCGATCGCCAAGGATAAACGCGGCGAAGCGCCGTTCTCGACCGACGCCAACCTTCTGCACACGTCCTCCGAGGGCAAGGTGCTGGAAAACCCCGCCGAAGAAGTGCCGGACTACGTTTATTCGCGCACCGACGATCCCGGCGCCGCGCCGGACGAGTCGGACTACGTCACGGTCGATTTCGAGCGCGGCGATGCGATCGCGGTCGACGGCAAAAAGCTGATGCCGGCGGAATTGCTTGCGCGGCTCAACACGCTCGGCCGCCGCCATGGTATCGGCCGGCTCGATCTCGTGGAGAACCGCTTCGTCGGCATGAAGTCGCGCGGCATGTACGAGACGCCGGGCGGCACCATCCTGCTTGCCGCGCATCGCGGCATCGAATCGATCACGCTCGACCGCGGCGCCGCGCACCTCAAGGACGAGTTGATGCCCAAATACGCCGAATTGATCTATGACGGCTTCTGGTTCTCTCCCGAGCGCGAGATGTTGCAGGCGGCGATCGATTTGAGCCAAAAATTCGTCGTCGGCCGCGTGCGGCTCAAACTCTACAAGGGCAATGTCGGCGTGGTCGCGCGGCAGAGCAAATACTCGCTCTACGATCGTGACCTGGTGACGTTCGAGGAAGGCAAGGTGGCCTACGACCAGCGCGACGCCGCGGGCTTCATTCGGCTGAACGCGCTCCGCCTGCGCACGCTGGGGCAGCGCAAGAGGAAGCTGAAGCTCGACAAGTAAAGCGTTCCTGCGAGCGGCGGCGTCAGCGGAAGTCGACGGTAACTTTGCGATTCTCGCCGAGGTTGGGCTTCTCGCGCCCGAAATCACAAAAGACTATCGCTCGTTCATAAATGTTCCTGCAGTGTTCATTTTCTGGGTAATTTGCCTTACTTAATCGCCCCAGGTCGCATAGCACCACTGCTTCAAAAAACACAGGAGGTACAAACGCCGCCTCGATTCATGCAAGACTTCTTGGACACAAAACTTGGAATGAAGGGTGGGTCTGCGGCCCCGCTCATTCCGCTTCTCATGCGAATTGGGTCTCTTGAAAATGACAGTTCACCGACCGACCTTTACCGAAAGTATCGAAATCCGGATACGTCGGGGCTTGCGTTAGCCCAAGGCCTTCGGAAGGGATACTCCGAGCTTTTCAGTCGAAACGAAAACGCCCACGAATTATCCCGAGACAAGTTGCTTCATCTCATCATGGAAATTACCGGTAAGCAGAAGGGCGACAGAGCGGTCGCAGCCATCGCGATGTTACAACGAAGTATCCAATCCGCGTCGAGATTGGTGGCCGTTTTTCACGGCCAATTATTTGACCCGCCACGCTTGAATGCAACAAGATGAGGGTCGCAGGAATCGACCTCGAAGTGTTCGAAGCAGGCCATGGCCGCCCGCTGATCTTCTTGCATAGCGGCCAAGGCTACGATCCCTGGCAGCCCTTCGCCGCGCAATTGGCGACCAGACGGCGGCTGATCGCTCCGTCCCATCCCGGCTTCGGCAAATCGAGCCTGCCCGACTGGCTCGATAGCATCGACGACATCGCTTATCTCTATCTCGAACTGCTGGACCGGCTTGACGTGGCCGAAGCCGAAATCGTCGGCTGCTCGATCGGCGGTTGGATCGCAGCCGAGATGGCGAGCAAGACGCCGGAACGGATCGGCCGCCTGGTCTTGATCGCGCCGCCAGGGGTCAAGGTTGGTTCCCCCGACAAGCTTGACATCCCCGATCTGTTCGCAATGCCGCAGGACGAGGTGAACAAGCTGCTCTATCACGATCCGGCAGGCATGACTCCGGATCTAACGAAAATTCCGGATGACGATCTCGCAATTGTGTTTCGCAACCGCGAGTCGCTTGCGCTCTTGACCTGGGAACCCTGGATGCACAACCCGAAGCTCGGGCATCGCCTGCATCGCGTCCAGGCTCCGTCGCTGTTCGTGCGCGGCGAAAACGACGGCCTGATCTCGGCCGAGTATCTCACCGCCTACGCGCGGCTCTTGCCTAACGCAACGACGCTGACGATCGCCGGCGCCGGCCACCTTCCGCACCTTGAACAGCCGCAAGCGCTCGCCTCGGCGATATTCGCGTTCCTGGAGAAGTAACATGAGGGCATGGCATTTCAGCGAAACCGCCTACCCGTATCTGCCGGCGGCGGACACCTATCCGTCGATCCGGGTGTCGCTGCCCAATCGCATTTACGACCCGGCAAAAGGCGCCAAGCTCTACGACCGTTACATCGACGAATGGCTGATCGCCGAGGACGAAGGTGTGGAGATCATGCTCAACGAGCATCATCAGACCGCCACCTGCGTCGATCCGGCCGCGCCGCTCATGCTGGCCGCGCTCGCCCGCCTGAGCAAGAAAGCGCGCCTGCTCATTCTCGGCAATCCGATCGCCAACCGCCGGCAGCCGGTGCGCGTCGCCGAGGAAATGGCGATGATCGACGTGCTGTCGCACGGCCGTCTGGAGGCGGGTTTCGTGCGCGGCGTGCCGTATGAGATCCTTCCGGCGAACAGCAATCCGGTGCGGATGAACGAGCGCCACTGGGAGGCGCTCGACCTGATCGTCAAGACTTGGACGCATCATGACGGCCCGTTCAGCTTCGAGGGCCGCTACTTTCATTACCGTGCCATCAATATCTGGCCGCGCTGCTATCAAGCGCCGCATCCGCCGGTCTGGGTCTCGACGACCAGCCCGAGCGGCGCCGCTTCGGTGGGCGCGCGCGGCTACGTGCAGGCGACGTTCCTCACCGGTTTCGATACGACGCGGCGGATTTACGAGTCCTACCGCAAAGGCTGGCGCGACGGCGGACGCGGCCCGAACGTGCCGATCGATCGGCTGGCTTATGCGGCGCTGGTCTATGTCGGCGATTCCGCAGCCCGCGCGCGGGCCGGCGCCGAGAAGCTGCTCTGGTACATCACGGCCAACAAGGTGCCGCCGCACTTCTCCAATCCGCCCGGCTATGTGCCGGTCGCGATGAACATCCAGCTTGCGCGCGGCGCGCACAACGTGGTGAGCATGTTCGGCACCAAACAAGGCACCGTCGACGGCGCGATCGAGGCGGGAACCATGTTCGCCGGAACGCCCAACCAGGTGTTGGATCAAATCAAGAAGCATTGGCATCATGTCGGCGGCTACGGCCACCTGCTGATCATGGGGCAGGCCGGCTTCCTCGAGCACGACGACACCGTCCACGGCATCCGCATGTTCGCGCGCGAGGTCTATCCGCGCCTCAAGGAGCTTTATCCGGACACGACGATCTCGGGCCTACAGCCCGCCGCGCCGGCGAGTGCGGCCGAGTGAATTGCCGCGCGCTTGGATCATTGCGGAGCGCCCCTACGGGCTCCGTGCCCGTCATGCCCGGCGTCAGGCGGCGCGAACGCGGCTGAAAAAGGCCGCCACCTTGATTTCCAGATCGGCGGCGCGTGAGGAGAGTCGCTCGGACCAATTCGCGATCTCGCCGGCGGCCGCCGCGCTGCGGCTGGCGGACTGCTCGACGGAACAAATCTCGCCCGCCGCCCGCGCCGTGTTGCCGGCTGCAGTCTGCATATTACGCGCGATCTCGCGGGTCGTGGCGCTTTGCTGTTCGACGGCCACGGCGATGCTGTTGGCGACCGAAGTCAATTCCTCAATGACGCTCGTTATCGAGGAGATTTCGTCGACCGCATGCTTGGTCGCTTCCTGGATCGCGGCAATCTGTCGCGAGATATCTTGCGTGGCCCGCGAGGTTTGATTGGCCAGCGCCTTCACTTCGGCGGCGACCACCGCAAAACCTTTGCCGGTTTCTCCGGCGCGCGCCGCCTCGATCGTTGCATTCAGCGCCAAAAGGTTGGTCTGCGACGCGATTGCGGAAATCAGACCCACCACCGACCCGATACGCTCGGCGGCTTCATGCAATGAACGGATGGATCGACGCGTGCGCTGGGTTTCGCCGACCGCCGAGCGCGTCATCTCCAGGCTGCGGGTCGCTTGCTCGCCGATATGGTCGATCGAACCGGAGAGTTGGCCGCTGGCCGCACCCGCCTGCTCCACCTGCTGCGTCGTCTCCGCCGACGCGGACGAGGCCGAAGCCATGCGGCCGACGGTATCGTCGGCGATTTGTTGCATCGTGGCGCATGTGGTTCGCAGCGATGAGGATGCTTCGTTGACGGCCGCAACGACGCCGCCGATTGCGTCGGCAAAGTCGGTAATCGCCCCGTCGATGGCCTTGCGCCGCGTTTGATACGCCTTTGCCTCGGCCTCGCGGTGCAGTGTCATCGCATTCGAGACGTCAAATCCGATGACCTGCGAAATCACCATGGTACAATCGGCAAGCTTCCCAGGCCAGAAGCGGTATTTGCGTCCCAATGCCCTGAGCGCCGCCCTGAGCAGGAAGTTTCCGGCGCTGCTGCGCATGCGTGCATCGAGACCGATCGCGGCTTCTTGCTCGACCGTGTTTCGACATGACTCGATATACCGATCGTCGAGGTTGCCGCCGAACAGAGCGGCAAAATGCGAGGCCTCGAGTTTCCTGATCAATTCCCCGTTCTGAGCGACGATTTGCGCTACGCCCGGCACAATTTTCATGCCCGCGAGAATATCGTCGATCGCCGCTTCGAGATGCGGCGCGATCGCCGGCCAAGTCTCCTTCACAAGATCCCGCGACCGCTGATCGATGCCGAACAGCGCACAGCGAGCATCGAATCCCGATACAAACCCCGGTATTGCCATGACGAACTTCGCGAATTGGCCGGTGGCGGTTTTCTTATTAAATTGTGAAATGGTTGCCTTGGGCTTAACCGCGTCGTCGGCAAGCAGGCGCAGCCGGGGAATGAGCACCGGAGAAATCCCGATTGGAGTTTGCGCCGCACGCTCGTTGCCGCATTACGGCGCGCTCTATCCCCTTGCGATCGCGGCGCCGGTTACATTGTGAGGTAGACTATTAGGAATATTTCCCTTGACATCCGTCCCCGCTATCGTTACATAGCCTGCAAATCTCGCTCATCGAGGGCCGCCTTTCGCGAAGGTATTCCGGAAAGCGGAGCGAGTGCGGTGCCCGCGGGCGGGAGGATACGGCCCGCTCCCCGGGCGGCTTAGGCATCATCCTGCCGCACTACGGCCGGTGCGTGAGGTGCTTTCACTGGACTGGGACAGGCGGGCGCGGGTAACGCCCGTTGAGCGGCGCGGGGTCTCCGCCCCTGCGCGGAGCGCGGCGGGTGAGGGGGCCTCGCCGCGATTCTGAGCGTTGCGGGTCGCGCGTCGGGGTTGCAAACGGTCGCGCGAATCCCAGCCCAGCGGCGAGGCCCCCTCATCCCGAACTTCTCCCCGCGCGCGGGGAGAAGGAGCGGCAAGCGTCGCCGCCGAATACAACGCGCGCTGTCCGAACAGCGCTATGCCGCCTCCGCGCGCGGTAGCGGCGCCCGGCCGCGGATGATGTCGGAGGCCTTGTCGGCCATCATGATCACGCAAGCGTTGATGTGGGCGGAGACCAGATCGGGCATGGCGGAGGCGTCGCAGACGCGAAGGCGTTCGATGCCGCGCACTTTCAAATCGGAATCGAGCACGCCATCTTGTCCCATCGCGTAGGTGCAGGTTGGATGGTGCGCGGTAAGGAGAGGTTATTCGGTCCCCAACCCGCCCTTCTCTTCAATGAACCCGGCGATCTCGGCGATGCCCTTGCCGGTGCGCAGATTGCTGAAAACAAACGGACGCTCGCCGCGCATGCGTCTGCTTTCGCGCTCCATGTTTTGCAGCGAGGCGCCTACATGGGGCGCGAGATCGATTTTGTTGATCACCAGGAGATCCGAGCGGGTGATGCCGGGGCCGCCCTTGGTGGGAATCTTTTCCCCGGCGGCCACGTCGATGACGTAGATGGTCAGGTCGGCAAGCTCGGGCGAGAACGTCGCGGCCAAATTGTCGCCGCCCGATTCGATCAGCACGAGGTCGAGGTGCGGAAATTTTTTGCGCATGTCGGCGACAGCGGCGAGATTGGCCGAGGCGTCCTCGCGGATCGCGGTGTGCGGGCAGCCGCCGGTCTCCACGCCGGCGATGCGTTCGCGGGCGAGCGCCCCGGAGCGCACCAGATATTCGGCGTCCCATTTGGTGTAGATGTCGTTGGTGATGGCGGCGATCTGGTAGCGGTCGCGCAAGCGCTTGCACAGCGCATCCATCAGCGCGGTCTTGCCGGAGCCGACCGGGCCGCCGATGCCGACGCGCAAGGGTCCGTTGTTTGATGCGCTCATGACCGGAACAAACGCGTGTACTGGGTCTCGTGGCGCATGCTAGCAATATCGGCACGGAAGGCGCAGGAGCCGACTTGGTCGAGCGACGTTGCCAGCGCGCGCCTCGCGGCGGCGGCGACGGCCGGCTCGATCGCGGCGAGCACGCGCTGGCCGTCGGTCTGGCCGAGCGGGATAAGCCGCACGCCGGCGGAAATCCAATTCGCGGCAAGCGCGTGCAGGAAGGCGTGGAGCGCCGGTTCGCAGGCGATGCCATGCCCGGCGCAGGTCACGCCGACGGCCACCGGCAGCGCGACCGCTCCCTGCCACGCGGCGTTGAGACGGGTGAGCGCCGGGCAGGACCACGCCGCGCGCGTCGCATCGAGAAAGGCGCGGCCCTGCGCGGTCGTCTCCAGCAGGCGTTCCCTCGATGGCACGAACGCCGCGGCGAGTTCGGCTGCTGCGCGCAAAGCCGCGTCATCGCTGGCGGCGATCGCGCGGTGAGCGTGAATAAAGAAAACGGCATCGCAAAACCCGCCGCCTGCGTCGAGCATCACGGCAAGCCATCGCCGCAGCGTTTCGGCGTCCCTGATATCGCCGGCTTCGACCGCCCATTCGAGGCCGCCCGAATAAGAGAAGGCGCCGACCGGATATGACGGCGACAGCCACGCCAACAGCCGATATAGGGCTGGCGCATCAAACCCAGTCTTACTCCGCTCATTTCCGCGCAAGCGGCAATCCCGATCGGCATCGCGGCTCGTGCCGACGATTCTTTCAGTTCTGGGTGCCCGCTTACGGGGCACCCCAGTGCGCTTATGCGCGATGGGGACCCCTCGCGGGGACGGGCGAAGGAAGGACTTATTCATGGTCGTCGTGTTGATGATGATGATGATGATGATGATGATGATGATGATGATGATGATGATGCGCGTAGGCGCCAGGCTCCGGGTCGAACGGCGCCTCGATCGGCGCCACACGCGCGCCGAGCCCGCGCAGCATGTCCGCGATCACGCGCTCGCGCCGGATGCGCAAGGTGTGGCCGACGATCTGCACGTCGATGTGACGATTGCCGATGTGCCAAGCGAGCCGCGCCAGCTCCTGCGCGCTCGCTGCGGTGATTTCGAGGAGCGACTCCGGCCGGCCGGCGACGCGCACGATGGCGCCGTCGTCGAGCAGCAGCCCATCGCCGTCGCGCAGCGCCGTGGCCTGCGGCAGGTCAAGCAAAAACCTCGTGCCGCGCTCGGTCGTCAGCACGATGCGGCGGCGATGGCGCTCATGCGCATCGAGTGCGATGCAGTCCACCGCGCTCGCCTCGTTCCACGCGCCGGCCGGCTTGATCTCGCAAGCGCGTTTCATCACGACTCAAAAATTGGCCGCGCGTTTTTGCTCCCGCGGCGGCGCGGCGTTGCCTTTGGGCAAGTCGTACATGCCGCTTGGCAGCGTATCGAGGAACGCAAGCACCTCCGAGGTTTTCACCACGTCGGCATATTTGGCGTTCATGTCGCACAGATTGATGGCATGGCTCGCCTGCGAGCGGTCGAAGCAACCTTCCTCGGCGAGCGCGATGCGGTAATTGAGGCTGAAGGCGTCGAGCACGGTCGCGCGCACGCAGCCCGAGGTGGTGGTGCCGGTAACGATGACGCTGTCGCAGCCGAGCAGCGTCAGATAGCTCGCCATGTTGGTGCCGAAAAAGCCGGACGGCTTCTGCTTGAGCACGACGATGTCCTGCGGTGCGGGAGCGATCGGCGCGACGATCTCGTTGCCGTCGAGATTGGTCACGATGGTGTGGCGATCCTCCTCGTTGCGCGAGTTTTTCCAGCTCCAGGATCCGGAATCCCAATTGTCCTCGCGCCGCACGCCGGTTGTATAAAGCACCGGCACGCCCTTGTCGTGGCACTTGTCGATCAGCGAGCGGATATAGGGCAGCGCCGTCCAGGCGTCCTCGCCGCAGGAATTGCGCCAGCGCTTGATCGATTCGAGAATCGGCTCCGGCCGGTCGCCGCAGAACGCCCAGTTCACGTCGACGATCAGCAGCGCCGGCCTTTTGCCGAAGCCGCCGCGCGCGCCGTATCCGGAGGTGCCGAACACCGCCTTGTCGCGCTCGGTAAGAAACTTGTTCCAGATGGGTTCGGACATGGTTTTCTCTTCAACAATTGGCGTTCGGGATGCAGTGTAGCAGCTTCGCTCAGGGGATAATAGTGCGGCGTCGACCACCTACAATTTGGTCTTGAGCTTGTCGACGAAGCTCATGTCGATGATCTCGTCGTATTTGACGTCGATCTTGAGCAGGCCCGCGCCCATCACCACCGCCTTGGCGGTATCCCACGAGGCGCGGCCGATCGTGCCGTCCTTGCTCCACAATTCGTCGGCGAACGAGCGGTCGAGCGTCGCCTTGAGGTCGGCGAGCGCCTTGGTCGGAAATTGCGTCGTGGCGATTTCGGCGGCTTCGTCGTGATTGGCATCGACGAATTTCAACGACTTCATCATGCCGCGGACGAAGCCGCGGACCAGTTCGGGCGTTTTCTGGATCGCATCGAGACGCACATTGAAGGTCGAGTAGGCGTAGGGGCCCATCTCCTTCGGGATATTGCAGAACGGCTCGCTCCAGATGCCGTTCCGCACACCCTGCTTGACAAACGGCTCGGTCGATACGCCGATCTGCGCTCCTTTGTTCCTTACGACTGCGACGATGGCCGAGTTGGCCGTTTCCACCAGCGTGACATCGCGCGTGGCGTCCAGTTTCCATTTCTTCAACAGATACCGCTTTGGCGATTTCGATCCATTCGGCGATTTCGATCTCATTTTCGGCGCATCGAAGCTGAGCTTGAAGCTCGTCGAGGTTCCGATTCGTTACGCCAACCGCAGCTACGGGCAGACGCAGATTTCCCGCTTCCGCCACGGCCTGATGCTGCTGCGCATGGTGTGGTTTGCGT
>Ga0207416_1000756_pt1 | contig 49885 bp, 47 predicted proteins | sample PaiPotPPM11metaG_FD_184107 | JGI IMG/M metagenome (GOLD analysis project Ga0207416, IMG submission 184107) | Iron sulfur acid spring bacterial and archeal communities from Banff, Canada, to study Microbial Dark Matter (Phase II) - Paint Pots PPM... ... | reverse complement strand
TCTGCAAAACCGCCAAAGGGGCCTCCGAAAGCCAGTCTTGCGACGAAAACGCTGCTCGTAAACCCAGAGTCGTCGTCATGAGGCCCTACCAGGCACCGAAAACCTCACCTATTTCCGCGACCTGCTAAGGCTGGGCACCCGCCATCTGGTGGAGTCCGACCTTGTTGCCTTCAGGATCCTCGAATGAGGCGATGCGGCAACTCGGATAGTCGGTGACCTTTTCGTCGGCGCTCTTGGCGTGCTCCCGAACCCTCTCGAGAACGCCATCGATATCGTCGACCTCGAAGACGACACCGCCGCCGTAAAGGCGGTCGATCGCACTCCCATGCCGTTTCCTTTTCCCTGCGCAAGCGCGGTCACGCGAGCGCCGGGCTCAAGCGCCGCGCGTTCTCGCTCGTGATCGCGCGCAGCGCGCCGGCGTCGAGTCCGAGCGCCTGCAAGCCGCGCAGTTCGGCGTCGTACGGGTGCGGGACGTTGGGCCAATCCGTTCCCAAGACGATCTGGCCCGCACCATTCGCAACGGCGTCCCGATCGGGTTTGACGTGCATCGGGGACTCCGCGGCGAACACCATCGTCGTGTCGAGGAAGAGCCGCGGCTCGCGGCTCGCCAGCGCCAGGTAGCGCGCCGAATCCGGAACGCCGAAATGGGCGACCACGACGCGCAGCCTCGGATTGCGCCGCAGCACTTCTTCGATGCGGCGCGGTCCGTCGTTGGTCTCGTCCGACCACGGAATCGCGCCGACGTGCACCAGCACGAAGCCCTCGGCCGCGGCGACCTCCTCGAGCACCGGGCCGAAACGCGGATCGTCGAGCGGCAGTTTCTGCACGTTCTCGTGCACCTTGAGGCCGATGCAGCCATCGCGCAGCGCGGCGCGCACGTCGCCGGCCGGGTCGGGATCGTCGAGGTGCACCGTCGCGAGCGCGAACGCGCCGGGGCCGAGATCGCGCGCGGTTTGCGCCAGCCAGCCGTTCAGTTCGCGCGCCATCCCGGGCTTGTGCGCGTACGAGCAGAACACGAACTTCTCGACGCCGTGCTCGCGGATCACGCGCGCGATCTCGTGCGGGTCGGTCGGCTGGTGGTCGAGCGCCCACGGACTGCGCTCGGCGAACCACCGGCGGATCGCCGCGAACAAGCGCGGCGGATGCAGGTGCGTGTGAACGTCGATCATCGGCGCGTGCTTTGGGTCGTCGCTCGGAATGTCCCACGCGTCGCGCCCGCAACTCCGGCGGAACGCAGCGGCGTCAAACGGGGCATGAACACCCCGGAAGACATCGCCCGCTCCGCGTCCGTCCACTGGGAGGGCGACATCTCCCGCGGCAAGGGCACGATCAAGGCCGAAAGCGGCCTGGTGACCGCCGACTACAGTTTTGGGACGCGCTTCTCGGGTGACCCGGGAACGAATCCCGAGGAGCTGTTGGCCGCCTCCCACGCGTCGTGCTTCACGATGGCGCTCAGCCTCGCGCTGACCCGGGCCGGCCACCCGCCGTCATCGATCGACACCCAGGCGAAGGTGCACCTGCACCGCTCCGGCGGCGGCTTCGAGATCAGCCTGATCGAGCTCACGACGACCGTCGCGGCCCCAGGTCTGGACCAAGCGGCCCTCGAGCCGCTCGCCGCCGAGGCCAAGACGGGTTGCCCGATCAGTAAGGCCCTCAAGGCGGTCGAAATCACCCTCACGGCCACGCTCAAGGCTTAACACGGCGGGAGCGCTCGGCCGCAAGGAATCGCGTCAAAAAGGCCGCACCTCCCGCAACGTAATGCAAACCGCGAAGCGGCGTACCCCCGGCTGGGCGACCTTTACCGGCCTGGCAATCGTTCATTTGGGCGCGCTCTGCGCGTTCATCCCGGGCACGTTCCATTGGAGCGCGCTCATCGTGATGACGGTCCTCTACTACATCACGGGCGCTTGGGGGATCACCCTCGGCTACCACAGGCTGTTGACGCATCGCAGCCTCAAGCTGGCGAAACCGATCGAATACGCGTGCGCGATTCTCGGTACGCTGGCGCTCCAAGGCGGCCCGATCGACTGGATCGCGACGCACCGCGCTCACCACGCGCACACCGACAAGGAAGGCGACCCGCACGACGTCAACCGCGGCCTGCTGTGGAGCCATTTCGAGTGGCTCTACAAGCCGAACGACGCGATGCTCTCGCCGGAGGAACAGATTCGCCTCGCGCCCGATCTTGCCGGCGACAAGTTCTATCGGTTCATGGAGAAGACGTATCTCGCGTGGACCGTCGCGCTCGCCGTCGCGCTCTTCGCGATCGGCGGCCTTTCGTGGCTGGTCTGGGGCATCTTCGTGCGCATCGTGATCACGTATCACATCACGTGGCTGGTCAACAGCGCGGCGCACCACAGCGGCTATCAGAGCTTCCGCACCGGCGACAAGTCGACCAACAACTGGTTCGTCGCGTTCCTCGCCTGGGGCGAGGGTTGGCACAACAACCATCACGCGTTCCCGTTCTCGGCCCGCCACGGCCTGCGTTGGTTCGAGATCGACGCGACCTGGTGGACGATCAAGGTCCTGGCCTGGATGAAGCTCGCCCGCGACATCAAACTCCCGACCCCGGCGATGATGCAGCGCCTGCAACTACACCCCCAGCGCGTCACCCGCGAAAACGCCTAAGTCACCCCGTCATCCCGAGCTTGTCGAGGGGCCCTCGTCACGCATCACGACCAGCACGACCCGGTGACATCCACCGGGTCGTTTGCTTGAAAATCGCCACCATGCTTTCGTCCGCCGCCGTTCCCTTAGCTCACCGCCTCTTCGCGGTCGCCGCGCTCGCCGCGGTCGCGGGCGCGTGCTGCCCCGCCTCGGCCGGCGCCGCAGGCCAGCCGGAGACACAAGCGGTCACGTTCCGTACCGCCGACCGCGTGACCGTGCACGCGTGGTATCACAAGGTCGCACCATCGCGCGCGACGATTTTGCTGTTCCACCAAGCCGGATCGAGCCATCAGGAATACGACGCGATCGCTCCGCGGCTCAATGCTCTCGGCTACTCGACCTTGGCGGTCGATCAACGCGCCGGCGGCCCGATGTTCGGGCCGAACCTCACGCGCCGCGGGCTCGGCTACGAGGGCACGTACGAATCCGCGCTGCCTGACCTGCTCGCCGCGATCGCGTGGGCGCACCGCAATGCGTCGACGCGCATCGTCCTGTGGGGCAGCAGTTACTCCGCATCGCTCGCGTTTGCGGCGGCGGCGCAAACGCGCGGCATCGCGGCACTGCTGGCCTTCTCGCCGGGCGAGTACTTCGACGACGATCAGTACGTGCGGCGCGCCGCGGCGCACCTCACGATTCCGCTCTTCGTCGACTCCGCGGCCAACCAGGGCGAGATCCGTGCTGCCGCCACGATCGCCGCGGCATCTCCGTCGCATCGGAAGACGGTATATGTTCCGCAGCACGGCGTTCATGGATCCTCGACGCTGCTCGACTCGCGCAACCCTGCCGGCGCCCGCGAGAACTGGGCCGCGGTCGAGCGTTTCTTACGAGAGAGTGTCCGTTAGACGCACTTGGCGGGAACGTGTCGGAATCGAACCGACCAGCCGTCTTGCAACGGCCTCCACGGTTTTGAAGACCGGGCGAGCCACCAGACCCGTACGCTCCCACGATTGGGAAAAAGACTGTAACGACGCGGTTTTCGCTCGGTCGCGTCCGAGCTTTGGGTTAGGCTGATTGCCTGTTGGTGCCGGATTGGTGCCGGACGGGCGTCTCGTTCGTCGGGCCGACCTCTCGGCCTCCCAAGAGGGCGCCGAGGGCGGTTGCCGCCTCGCGATCGTGAACCGCGAAGGTGTGGCTGTAGAGGTCGGCCGTGATCGTGACCGTCGAGTGGCCGAGCCGATCGCTGGCGACCTTGAGGGGGACTCCCGCGCGGCCGAGCAGCGAAGCGTTTGTGTGGCGCAGCCCGTGAAGGCTGATCGTCGGTAGCCCCGAGCCGCGCAGCAGGTTTCGGAACGCGTCCGAGAGCCGGTGCGGTGGAATCGGAGAACCGTCGTTCTCGGCGAACACCAGGCCGCGGTCCTGGTAGATCGCGCCCGCGACGAGTCGCGTCTTGGCCTGGGCTACGCGGTGAGCTCGGAGCGCCTCGACGAGCGGCGCCGAGATTGCGAACGTTCGCGCCTTCCCCGACTTGGTAGATTTCTCGATGAGTCCGTTCGGCGTTTGTGCCAGCGAGCGCCGGATGACAATGACGGCGCGATCGAGGTCGAGGTCGTTCCACCGTAGCGCGAGCGCCTCACCTCGCCGCGCCCCTGTCCACACCAAGAAGGCGAAGATCGCGCTGTACCGCGATCGTCGGCGCGCGGCGTCGAGGAGCGTTTGGACCTGCGATTCGTCGAGGGCCGTCATCTCCCGTCGCGTCGGCCGAGGCGCATCCACGGCGTCGGCAACATTGCGTGTGACGAGCGTCCAGCGAACCGCCTGCGAGAGTGCCCGCCGCAGTAGCCGGTGGAGGTGCAGGACGGTTCGCTCGCTCAGAGCGCCCCCACCGACGCGCCTACCCGATCGGCGCCATCGCCCGTATGCCGCCTCGACGTCCAGCGGTCGCAATTTCGCGAGCGGAATAGCGCCGATCGCCGGCGCGACTTGATTCTCGAATAGGTCACGATAGCGGACCATCGTCGTCGCGGCGAGTCGCGGCTCCCAGGCTTCGAAGCAACGCGCAAAGAGCGTTGCGACGGTGAGCTTCTCGTCGTTGACATACTCGCCGCGCTCGACGGCCATGATGGCGCGGCGTCGTTCCCGCTCCGCTTCTGCCTTCGTGCCGGTGAACCGCGTTTTCTTTCGTCGTCGGCGCCCGTCGCCGCCCGGCGGCAGGTCGTAGACCAACAGCCAGCGGTCGGGGCCGAGACGCTTGAGGCTACCCTTCATCGTCCCTCCTGAGGTGTGCCCGATCCAATTGCCGGGCGTGGGCGGCCGGTTCGGAGGTCGGAGCCGCACTCCCCTCAAGTAGCGCGTCAAGTGCTGCGCGCGGCACGATGAGTCGCCGGCCAATTCTCAGCGCCGGAAGCTGGCCGCGCTGGACCGCCTCGTATGCCGAATTGCGGCCGATGCCAAGCGCCTTAGCGGCCTCGGGGACGGTAAGTGTAAGCGACGAAGCCGACGGCACGGCTCGAGATTCCATACGTTGAGCGACGACCGTGAGCTCCCGGTGTCAAGGCGACGTTTACGCGAAGGCGAACGTGCGCCAATACAATGGAAAACCAAACAGAAACCCCGGTGAAGCGGCGCTTTGAATACAGCTTTCCGCAGACGTATCCCAACCCGGAAATGGATGCGATCAAAGCAACAGCGGCCTCTTGCGAGGTCGATGGAGGGGCCTTCACGCTGACGCTCGCGGACCTGCGACCCATCGGCCCGCATACGCATTTCAATCGGTTCGGGGAAGGTAAGAGCGGCTTCGTCGAAGTCGGCCGATTCTTTCTGTCCCCCATCGCGTTCTTGCTTCTGAAAGATACTATCGCGGTGGCTGAAGCGTACTACACATCGCATTTCGGACCGTTGCCCGATCGGGAAAAGCTCTCAGAGCAGACAAAGCGTGAGATGCCGGAACAAAAGGAGGAAGTGGAAGTGCGCATGGGGTTGCGCCAGCAGTAGAAACAATTTCTCGGAATATTCAGGAGATCGTCTTTACTACTCCGCGTAAGACCCCGGTGATCTTTGTACCGGCTCGTTATGAGGACGGCGCGACATCGTCGCTCGATGCAGTCGCTCCACTTCAGGTCCTACTTTATGTCGAATTCCTTTTTGGCTGGAAAACGCCGCTCTAATTGTGGGTAGCCGGTGTTGCGTCGCGGGACCAAGCAGGCGATCATCGTTAGCGACAAGAAACGGTGGGTCTTTGTAGGATGCGCCCAAGGCGCCATCTTGATTTTTGCGTCCTCCGCGGGTGACTGTATCGCATGACGGTTAATCTTCTCACGATCGTGCCGTCTGGTATGGTTTTGCTTGCGGACAGTATGCTCACGCTCGGCGGCCAGGCGTCCGCGATCGTGACAACTTTCGAGAACGCTGAGAAACTGATCGAGTTGGGTGAGAAAGAAACGCCGGCAGCGGCTATGATCAGCGGCGCTGGCGACATCAACGGTAAGCTCGTCAGTGCGCTTCTTCGCAAAGCCGGCTCTATGGTGGACGACGCGAAGGCGCTGGGACCTGTCGGGCACGCAGACGTTCTCGCGGCCGTCCAAAGCGTGATCGATCCCGAATGGAAAGCGGGCATAGCGGCCCTTCGCGCAACCGTAGCTGCTAGCCACAACACACTTGACGTGCTCTCCCAGATCAACACGGAACGGCAAAAGCAGCAATTGCCCCAAATTCCGCAGATCGAGCCGAAGCATGTATCGGTCGAAGGCGAGACAGACAATGACCCTGAGGCGATCATATTTGTACGCCCTTCCATCCTGACGGTTGTCGTGGCTACCTTTTTCGGCGACCTACAGATGGCTACCGAGATATGGTGGCCGGGAACAGCGCGTGACGTAGCCGCTCCCGCGGTCAAGTGGTGGGGATCCGGGTCGACCGCCGTTTCCCGATTGATCCTCGGTTTCGATTTCGGCCGGCTGGAGGCGCGCGCCGCTGCGGAGGCTGCCCAGGCGACGCCGATCACTGGACTCGGCGCAGCGCCTGGCGCAACTATTGACGATGCCCAGCGGGCACTAGCATATGCGCGCAGCGTCATCCCCGACTTCCAGATGGGAATCCCGCTCGCGGCGATTCCCCTTCAGGATGCGATCGAGTTCACCGAATACCTAGGCAAGGTAGCCTGCGGATTCGACAAGTTCTCCCTCGGTCCGGCGGGCGTCGGGGGACCGCTTGACGTACTCGTCCTCCTGCCAAACCGCCGTAAGTGGATTCGGCGGAAGGAAATTCACAGCACCCTCTAGTGACACCGTGACGTGCGTTAGCGTATTGTGGAGTGGGGAGATATGCAGATGATCAAATACGACTTGGTGTACGCTCCCGCTGAGAACCAGAGCGGGGCTGCGCCAGCGATATCGGTGGAGCAGGCAAGCAAAAACGCAGAAGAGGGCCGGCGTCCCAGTTCGGGGTCCTTCTCGGGCACGCCATTGACCTCGGGTGCCCCACGGCCTCCGTCGCCGCCGCCGGCTCCCCCGCTCACACCCCGCTGAAGATGTAGATCTCGAAGGGACCGCCAGTAGGCGGTCCCTTCGCACAGAAGCGCCTGCGCACGTCGCGCGGCATTCGGGGACCGGCTCCTGTCGCGTGGCTCGCGAAAACGAGCGTTTTTGCGACGCTCATGCGGTGGGCTACACCGCCCGCATGGCGCCAATCGCGTTGACGGCGGGGTGCGTTGCGAGCAGGGCATCCGTGTCCTCGTCAATCTCCTGCTGGTCGAGCGTGATCGCCAAACGCTCGCTGTCGAGCCCGGAGAGCTTCGCGATCCGCTCCACGGCGCCGAGGATCGAACGCATCGCTCCCGCCGCGGCATTGAAATCATTGCTGTTCATCGCGGACGAATAGGTCGTCCAGCCGCGTCGCAAGGCTTCCTTGGCGCTCTCGACTAGCACCGCGCGTCGCTGATCGCGATTCGGCCGGCTTCGTGCGGCCGGTGATGCGCCCAAGAACGATGCGGAGATAGCGCGCTGCTGTGTTGCGGTTGATTCCGAGGTTCTTCGCGATCTCGCCCGGTCGATCGTAGCCTCGCACGACAAGACCCTCGACAAGGTCGAGGACGGTTTCTCTCTCCTCGGCCTTCATCGCGGGGGCTTCCCGCCGCCGCACACGATCCGCGGGCGGCGCAAGACGTTTTGCACGTCGGCAAACTCCATGTTACACCTCCACGCGCGCGTCGCGCGCTTTGGCGATGCGAACCTCAGCCGCGCTGATGGATTCGCCGATCGACGTGAAGATTCGCCACGCCGCTTGATACGCGGCCTCGGACTCCTCAAGCGCGGTGATCGCCCGATCGCGCGCGGCCGTCGCGTTCTGATATGCGTTCGCCGCGGGCTGCAAACGTTCGCGAGCAGCCGCAACCGCGACCTCGGACTCAGCGATGATCGCCTGCCGAACCTCGGCGTCGAGCGCCGCTTCTTTCGCCTTCACCTGCGGAAGCCCGGCCGCGAGCGCCTTGCGCTCCGCGTGCGGAATCGCGCTCGGTTGGGCCTCGCTGCCGAGACGATTCTCGATTCGCCGCACCTCGGCTTGCGCCGCGTTGCGCTCGCCGCGCACGACGACGGACGTGCGAACCGCTGCCGCCGCTGCCGACTTACCCAGGTTGGAGCCTCTTCCGCGCCGTACGCTCCCGCGCCGCGTTGAGCACGATAACGCGCTCCTTCGCGATGATCGCAGCCTTCGCCGCGATCTTCGCCAGGACCGCGTTCGCGATCGCATCGGCCGGCGTGGCCAATTGCCGCTTGACCTGCGCGACGATAAGGCCGACAAACGCGGCCTTCTGCGCGTCGGTCATCACGCGACCGATCTGCTGCTCTGCCTCGGCGATGCCGCCGTCGATGGACTTTTCCGCGTGGGCGACGAGCTCGTCGACCTTCTGCGTCTTGGCGGACACGACTGCTTCGTGCCTCCCGGAAAAAACAACGAGGCCGCGACGGCCCCGAATCATCGCGCGATCCTCGGAACGTCGGCGCGGATACAATGATTCGAGTCTATACTCTCACGGGGTTGACATTTGCGTCAATCTCTAGGATGCGTTCAAACCCGTAGCGCCGTGATCCGGCCACGCTGAGCGCCGTTCTGCTTGAACGACCTGGATGTTTCGTAGTAGGTGTCGCGCACGTCGCTCGCGGCCGACTCAATCATCGTGGAGATCTGCGCCACGATCGCGCGGTCGGTTTCGAGCGAGATGCCGCGCGATTCGCGTTCGCGCCGATAGTGGCCGCGCTTCGCCAGGGTGGTCGAGCATTTGGTGGAGCATCCCGAGGGCTCCACGCCGAGACGACGGCAATGCGCGACTCGGTTTTCGGGGATTTCTGCGCCACAGCGGCGGCACAAGGTCTGGGAATTGGTCACGATACTGACCTCTAGTTTTCGGCGAGCCTCGAAGGCTCAAGACGCACGGCGTTCGTGCGGGCAAATCTTCGAGAGAGAAGGGACAGCCGCAATCAAGGGTGCGCGCGCCTGTCCTTTCTTCCGTTCGTATGCTTAAAGATTCGTCTTCTTTGTGTGACACCGTGTCACAGGCGTCGCCGACATCATGACACCCCAGACGCGACACGCTGTCAGGCCGGCGTGACAATGTGTCAGACCCATCTGCCGCGCGTCGAAGGGCTACCTCGTCGATGCGAAGCACCGTCGAGAGATCGCGCCCCTCGGAGTCCTTTCGGCGCTCCTTCGTGATGAGGTGATGGACGTTCATGAGCTTCTCGATCGTCCGATGAACCGTTCGCTCGTCGCATCCCGCTCGGTTCGCGATCGTCGTCGCTTTCGAGGCGGTGCAGCCATGCCCGCGCGTGCCCCAATCGAATGACCGGATCGCCAGAAGCACGGCGATCTCCGTCGATTTGAGAATGCCGGCCTCGAGTAGCGCCGTTGGGAGGCGAGCGTCTCCGGACGCAGCCGTCGCGTACACCGGCCGCCCGCCGAGCGTCCACGCGCGGTCTTCACGGCGCATCCTTGCGACGTGTCGCATCGCGCCGGGCTACGCGGGCGCGCTTTTCCCTTGCCTCCTCCCGTGCCGCGTCAATATCGGCCTCAAGGTGCGCGAGGCGGTACGCTTCTGCCGCCGCAGCGAATGCGATCAAGAAGGACCGGGTTCGGGGATCGCTGTTCCAAGCGTCGACGAGCTCCACAACGCGGTTCGTGCGCGGGAAGCGCCACTGGATCTGCAGTCGCTTCCGTCCTGGTCCTCCGTTGCTGCAGAAAATGGACTGCGAAATGTACGGCGCAGCGCCATGCGCGCGGAGAAATGCGTAGAGCGCGCGGGTCTTAACGTATACGGTCCCTGCCATGTTGGGGGACCTCCCGGATAATCAACCACGCTCGTTGGCGTGGTCCGTCGCCTTTCGGCGGAAGCCGCCTTGCGGGCGGCACTAACGTTCTGTTTCGCGAGCCGGAACGCTGCGATCCTTGTCGGGTTCGGCATCACCACCTTGCGGGCGACGGCGAAAACGGGCCGAGAAATGGCGCAGGAGCCGCGCCAACGACTCCCGACGAACCAACAGTCATCCGAAAGCGTTTCGACGCTCCCGTGGCCTTGAAAGCCAGTCTAGGCATAGGCGATCCGCTCCGTACTCCCGCGTGAGGTACGCGAGCCTGGCGCGCGCCTCGCCGAGAGAGCACCCGTTCCGCGGCGATGGGACCGAGAGCGGCGGGGAGGATTGGCCGCGGAGCGTCGTCTCAGCGAGACGCTAGCTAAGTTCGTCCATTGGTCCTCTTTCGAGTTGGTGCCGAATCGGTGCCGAACGTACTCGTTTGAGGACGTTCGCACCGGTTCGTTCCCCGATCGCGACCGGACGAAAAACGTTGTGGTTACGGGCGTTTTTGGCATTCGCTGGGATTATGCGGGACGATCGGTTTCGAGTTTGAAGACCGGGCGAGCCACCAGACCCGTACGCTCCCATACGCGTCGGGTATGGTTTTTCGTGAACGGCCAGGGTCCTTGACCTGGCCGTCACGGACGTTCGCAGGACGCAGCACTGCCACGAAAGTTCGAGCGGCCCAGCCCTCTCGGGGACGGCGAATTCGGCGAATTCGCCGGCGAGCCGTGAACGCTTATGAGGTGGGTTGCGGCGTGGCCGTGGTCGCCCTTCCCGTCGGTGCGGCGTGCACCACAGGCGGAAGGGTCGCCATGATCTCCCGAAACGATTCGTACCACGCGTCGAGCGCGGACAGAACGCCCGCGACCGCGGCGATCTTCAACGCCCAGGCTCCGGTATGGAACGCCATCGCGATCCACACGAATGCGAACAGGACGAGGAGCAGGCCCATGAGCAACTCGATGGTCTGCAAGCCGGTTCGCATCGTCGCTACGAGCATGTAGGCGGTAAAGATGCCGAATGCGACCACGATCCAGGCGAGGTCCGCGCTCATGTTCGCCGACTTCCCGGCAAAGAACCAGAGATAGAACGCGGTCGAAGCCCAGAACACGCCGTAGCCGCCGAGAAGCGTCGTCGCGTACGTGTTCCCGGACCGGTATGCCGCGACGGCGGCCAACAACATCCCCGCGCCGCCGGTGAAGACGGCGTAGCCGATCAGCGCTTGCGGCTCCAGTGCCCCCCACAGAAAGCCCGACAGAATGAACACACACACACCGTAGCAGAGGAGCCCGAAGGGGAGCGGGTTCGCCGGGGTGACTTGCATCGTGTTTGCCATTTCGTTCTCTCCGGGGAGGCCAGTCCCGGTAGTGGGGCTGCGCAACACCTCCCCGCCCATTTTAGCGCGTTCGGGGCGGCGGCGGGAAACAAAAGCACCGCAATTTGAGGTTTCGGTTGCCACCGGAACGGCTTGCGCTTGCACGGTAGAGCAGCGACTCGGCACGCGCTCCCACGTGCCGAAACCTACGATGCTAACGCCGCGGCGATCTCCGCACCAAGGCGCGCATTGTTTGCGATGAGGGCGATGTTCGCGGTCAAACTTCGACCCGCGGTGGTGTGGTACAGGCGGTCGAGGATGAACGGCGTCACGGCTTTGCCGCGGATGCCGCGCTCCGCGGCCTCCGCGACCGCTGCGTCGATATACCGCGCGATTTCGGCCCGCGGTATCTCCGCTTCGGCGGGAATCGGGTTCGTTACGAGGATCCCGCCGATCAGCGCCAACTCCGCTTTCGCACGGATCAACGCCGCGATTTCCGCGGCCGTATCGAGGCGCAGCGGCGCGCACAAGCCGCTCGATCGGCTCCAGAACGCGGGAAAGTCGTCCGTGCGATAGCCGATGACCGGAACGCCGCGCGTCTCCAACAGTTCGAGCGTCTTCGGAAGATCGAGCAGCGCCTTCGCACCCGCACAGACCACCGTGACGGGCGTACGCGCGAGTTCTTCGAGATCGGCCGAGACGTCGAACGTCGCCTCCGCACCGCGGTGAACGCCGCCGACACCGCCGGTGGCGAAGACGGCGATGCCCGCGAGGTGCGCGCAGATCATCGTCGCGGCGACGGTCGTCGCGCCGGTCTTGCCGGTTGCGACCGCGTAGGGAAGATCGGCGCGGCTGAGCTTGAGCACGTCACGTGCAGCGGCCAGCCCTTCCAGCACCGCATCGTCGATGCCGATGCGAATGCGGCCGTCGATCACTGCGATCGTCGCCGGCGTCGCGCCCGCCTCGCGCACGATCGCTTCGACGCGGCGCGCCGTCTCGACGTTCTGCGGGTACGGCATCCCGTGCGTCACGATCGTCGTCTCGAACGCGACGACCGGACTGCCCGCAGCGAGCGCGGCCCGCACGCCGGGCGCGACATCGAGATGCCGGCGCAGCAACGCGGTCATGGCGCCACCAATTCCGGTGAGAGATCCGGGCGCACCGTAGCGTCCGTCTCGATCGTGAGCGCTGCTGCGTGCGCACCGACGCGAACTGCCACGATGAGATCGTCACCCGCGATCAGCCGCGCGATCGTGGCGGCCAGCAGCGCGTCGCCCGCCCCGGTGACGTCGACGACCGCGCGCGCGGGAAACGCGGGGATCGACGCCACGCCGTCGCGCGCAACGAGCACGTCCGCGGCGCCGCGCGTGAGCACGACCGCCGCGGCGCCGCGCGCCCGTACCGCGAGGGCGCGCGCGGCCGGACCGTCCGGCACCGTTCCGTGCGCCGCCAGATACGCCGCGGCTTCGGTCTCGTTGAGGAAGAGGACGTCGACGCCGTCGAGCCGCGCGGGCAGCAGGGCGGCCTTCGGAACGGAGACCGCATCGAGCGCGAGCCGGTAGCCCACTCCGAATCGCCGTCCCGCCAACGCTTCGATCACGTCCGCGCGCAGGTTCGCGTCGGCGACGATCCAGGCAGCCGGCGCGATCGAGGGCCACGCGCGCGCGAGGTCGTCCGGGCCGAAGCGCTCGAAGATCGTCATGTCGGCGATCTCGAGCACGAGCGCGCCTTGCGGATCGATGACGGCGACGTACTGCGCGGTCGCTGCACCAACGACCATCCCCACGCCGCGTGCGTCGATGCCGTCGCGTTCGAGTTCGCGCAGCAGCGCGCGGCCGTCGTCGTCGTCGCCGGTCAGCGAGATCAGCGCCGTCGCGATACCGAGCCGGACGAGATTGTGTGCGACGTTGCGCGCGACGCCGCCGAAGCGCATCACCGCGCGACCGCAGAGCGATGTGACGCCCGCCGGTGCGGCTGCATCGAGGGTGAACTTCCGATCGACGTCGGCTCCGCCGACGCACGCGACGCTCGCGGTCGATTCGAGAGGCATTGCGGGGCCGTGTTCACGTTTCGCTGCCGCCGGGGCCTCCTCGCGGCGATCGACGCCGGAATTCTCGCGCCGCAGCAGCACGACGGGGGCGAAGGCGGATCGCGTTAGCGCACTGCGGTGCGACTGCTGGTTTGACCGCCCGGTACCTGGGCAACCATGCAGAGGGCTTTCGCGTCTGCGAGGCCGCGCAAAATTCGCGAAAGGTGGAGAACGATGGCTGGCTTGGTTTGGGGAATCATCGTTGTCTTGTTCGTTCTGTGGTTGCTCGGGTTCGCAATCCACATCGGAGGAAGTCTGATTCACCTGCTCCTGGTGATCGCCCTCATCCTGTTGGTGTACAACCTGGTCACGGGGCGCGGCGCCCGGATCTGACGCGCGTCGCGCGACGGGGCAAGCCCTCGTCGCGCGACCGCTCTTCGATTACTCCTCGTTCTCGTGGTCCGGCGGATCTTCCAGCGTGATCGGCCCCTCGAACACTTCGAGAATCTCGCTGCCGGCGATCACGACGGCGTCGCGCTCCTTGTCGAAGATCGCTTCGCTGGCTTCCATCCACGCGATCGGGCCGTCTTCTTCTTCGTCCTCGCCCGGTGCCAGATAGGCGAACTCGAGCAGGCCCACGGCGGCGAACGCGTCGACGATCGCCGCTGCCGCGGGCAGTACCTCGGTGCGCGCGGCTTCGTCGCCGTCGTCGATGCGGCGCAGCAGCCCGAGCAGCGCCTCCGAGAGATGTTTGGCGAGATCGGGGCTATCGAGCGGATCGGCCTGATGCGTATCGTCGTGGTTCACGTTGCCCGGCTTCGACACGAGGAGCGCCGGCCCATGGGGACTCCGACCGGCCCCCGATCCTTCAGCGCAAACCGTCGTAGCGATCGCGCGCGAGCCAGACTTCGGCGACGCGCCGCCGCAGGTCGAGTTCGCGCTCAGTCGCCGTGGCGACACTTCCGCCAACCCGCTGATTCAGCGTGGCGTGGACTTTTCGGTGCTCGACGTTGAAGCGCAGGCTCACGCGCCGCACCAAGCCGTGGAGTGACGTGCGCAGCGATTCCTTGCGCTCGGCCGAGGTGATCGTCGGTGGCGGCGGCGGCTCCGGCTCGCCGTCCTCGGAACCCGCGAGCGCCTCGCCGCTCGCGAACGCCGCGGGATTGAACAGCGGTCCGAAATCGACCACCCGTTCTTCGGTCGTCCGCGCCGCAATCGCTTCGTAGAAGCCGGCGTCGGACGCGCGTTCCGCGCGCTGGGCGGCGTCGAGCGCCGCTACCTCCTCTTCGCGCTCGTCGCGGCCGTTCAAACCGTGGCGCACGTCGATCGTGATGCCGCGCGCGAGCTCGCGCAGGCGCGCGTCGTCGGGGACGAACACGTACGCTTCGGGGTCGTTGAGCCCGTCGATCGTGCGCACGAACCGCCCGCAGAACTGGCGGAAATACAGTTCGGTGATGACGTTCGATGCAAACACGCCGACCCGCAGCCGCGGGATGTCGACGCCTTCGGACACCATGTGCACCGCGACGATCCACGGGTCGGACGAGCGCGCGAACGTCGAGATCCGGTCCGATGCGTCGGCCAAGTCGGAGACGACGATGGTCGGCCGCACGCCGAGACGGCGTTCCATCAGCGCGGCGATCGCGCGCGCGTGATCCTGATTCATCGCGGCAACCAGTCCGGCCGCATCGCGATGTCCCTCGGCCCGCACCGACATCAGCCGCATATGTGCGCGGGACAACACGTCGCCGATCCACTCGTCCTGCGTGAGCATCGTGCGCAGCCTCTCCGATTGGTGCAGCCGCTCGCGCAACGCTGTATCGAAGCTCGCCGACATCTGCGTGCCGTCGCGCGCGACCCACTCGGCCTCGCCGCCGTGCAGCGCGAAGACGAGCGCGCGGCACACGCCGTCGCGCAGCGCCGATGCGTAATCGTACGCGAAGTCCGCGACCGAGAGCCCGCGGTCGTAGCGAACGAACGGGATCGCCGTGCCGTCGGAGCGGAACGGCGTACCGGAGAGCGCGACCCGATGGGCGGCGAGGTCGAACGCGTCGCGCAGCGCCTTGCCCCACGTCGCGTCGTCGCCGGCGTGATGCAGCTCGTCGAGCAGCACGGCCATGCCGCCCTCACCGCTCGCGCCGCGGCACAGGTCGCGATAGAGTCGCGGCGCGGCGCAGACCTGCTGGTAGGTGACGACCGCGCCGTGGACGTCTCGCGCCAAGCGCGCGTGAGCGTTCGCGAACTTGTGATCGAGGACCACCCCGGCGGCCATCATTGCGCGCGCGACCTGGGCCTTGAGGTGCTCGCGCGGAACGACGACGATGACGCTCCCGGCGCCTCCGTCGCGGAGCAGCGCGTGCGCGACGCGGGTCGCGAAGCGGGTCTTGCCGGCCCCGGGCGTAGCGACGATCAGCGCATCGGGCGGCCGCTCAGCCTCCCAGCCCGCGAACGCTGCGCGCTGCCACGCGCGCAGCGGTAACCTCCATCCGTGAAGTCGAGGACCCGCCACAAGGGGCTCCGCCGTTCGCGGCCGCGTCCGCCGGGTCATGCGGGGTTTGGGCAGGACTTTCTTTGCGGTACAGAGTATGCAACACCCACCTCAGCCACCTCCGGAGCACCGCCCGTGGACGTTACCCGCGCCATCGCCGACCTCGACGAAGTCCGCACCCGCCTCGCGGCGGTGCAGCGCTTTCGCGGCCTCTCCGGACCGGCGGCAGCTATCAGCGGCGCGGCCGCCTTGGGCGCGGGAGCGCTCCAATTGGCCCTGGTCCCGCATCCGGCGTCGGCCGCGGACGGCGCCCGGTACGTGGCGATCTGGATCGCCTGCCTTTCGTTCGCGCTGGCGGTGAACTACGGGGCGCTGGCCGTCTGGCTCGCCCGTAACTGGTCCTCGCGCACCCCCACCGAGCTCCGCACCGCCGCGGTCGCGATCTTCCCGTCGGTCGTGGCGGGCGGCGCCCTCACCGCCGCCCTCCTCTCGCGCGGCCAGATCGGGATGCTGCCGGGAACCTGGGCGCTCTGCTATGCACTCGGTCTGCTCGCCTCGCGCACGATGCTGCCGCGCGGAACAGCGACGATCGCGTTCGCCTTCGCCGCCGTCGGTGCGTCCCTGCTGTTCGCCGCCGGGACGAACGCGCTCGTGTGGTGGGTGATGCCGCTGACGTTCGGCTTCGGACAGATCGCGATCGGCCTGTTGATCGAACACGACGCGGCGACCGACAAGGTGACGGCGTGAACGACGCGCCGTTCGCGTTCAACGGCTTGGAGCGCATCTTTCACGAACGCGGACGGCTCGCCGTCTGCGCGTGCCTGGTCGCCAACCCCGACGGCATGCGGTTCACCGAGCTGCAGGAAGCCTGCGGGCTGACCGACGGCAACTTGAACCGCCACCTGCACGCGCTCGCCGAAGTCGCGATCGTCGAGAGCGAACGGGTTCGTGGCCGCGGACGGCCGACGACGATCGTGCGCATCACCGAATCCGGGCGCACGCGGTTCCTCGCGTACGTCGACGAGCTCGAAGCGGTCGTGCGCGGCGTGCAGCGCCAAGCCGAGTCGCCCACGCCGCGTTTGGCGGCGCAATCGTGATCGAACGCGCTCCCGTCGCGACCGGCGCGCCGCGCCACGTCGCGATCATCATGGACGGAAACCGCCGCTGGGCGCGCACGCACGGCCTGCCCGCGCTCGAAGGACACCGCCGCGGGATCGACGCGCTCGAACGCGCCGTCGAAGGCGCGCTGCGAACCGGGATCACGATGCTGACCGTGTACGCGTTCAGCGAGGAGAACTGGGGTCGCGAGAAAGGTGAAGTGTTCGGCCTGTTCGGACTCGCCGAACGCTTCGCGCGCGAGAAGGCCGTCTCGCTCGCCGCACGCGGCGTCCGCGTGCGCATCATCGGCCGCCGCGACCGCTTGCCCAAAGGCGTCGTCGACGCGTTCGCCGTGCTCGAAGCGCGCACGGCGCACTGCACGGCCCTGCTGCTCACGATCGCGGTCGACTACGGTGCGCGCACGGAGATGCGCGACGCGTGCCGTGCGCTCGCGCAGGACGTCGCAGCGGGCCGCATCGTCCCCGAGGAGATCGACGAGGAGGCCATCGCCGCTCGCCTCTGGACGGCCGGCTTGCCCGACCCGGACCTCGTCGTGCGCACCGGCGGTGAGCTCCGGCTCTCCAACTTTCTGCTCTACCAGAGCGCGTACGCCGAACTTTGGGCGACCCCGGCGCCATGGCCGGACTTCGACGCCGCCGCCCTCGACCGCGCGCTAGAAGACTACGCCAACCGCGAGCGCCGCTTCGGCCGCTAAACGCCAGTGCCGGCGAGGAGGCGAGGGCTGTACCGGCAACCCCCCGGCGAACCCAAGCAGGCTCTAGGAAGGAAAGATCCGTGCGGAGGGGCGCCTTAACCAGCAGCCTCCTCCGCCCGGCTGTGGTATACTGAACGCTTGTGAGAACCCGGCCCGACATCCGCAACGTCGCGATCATCGCCCACGTCGACCACGGCAAGACCACGCTGGTCGATGCCATGTTCCGCCAGAGCGGCATCTACCGTGAAGGCCAGCAGGGCGAGACACGGGCGATGGACTCCAATCCCCTCGAACGCGAACGCGGGATCACGATCCTTGCGAAAAACACCGCGATAGACCACAACGGGATCAAGTTCAACATCGTCGACACCCCCGGCCACGCCGATTTCGGCGGCGAGGTCGAGCGCGTGCTCCAGATGGTGCAGGGCGTGGTGCTCCTCGTCGATGCCGCCGAGGGCGTCATGCCCCAGACCCGGTTCGTGCTGCGCAAAGCGCTCGAACTCGATCTGCGAGCGATCGTCGTCATCAACAAGATCGACCGCAAGGACGCGCGCCCGCAAGAAGTCGTGAACGAGGTCTTCGACCTCTTCATCGAACTCGGTGCCTCCGACGAGCAGGCCGATTTTGCGACCGTCTATGCCAACGGCAAGGCGGGCATCGCCAAGTACACCCTCGAGGAAGAGAGCACCGGGCTCGACCCGCTCTTCGACACGATGGCCAAGCGCGTCCCGGAGGCACCGGCCGAGGACGGCGGCTTCCAGATGCTCATCTCGGCGATCGATCACAACCGCTACGTCGGACGGATCGGCATCGGCCGCGTCTTCCGCGGTAACGCGAAGGTCAACGCACCCATCGCAAAGGTCGCACGCGACGGCAGCGTCACCGCCGGCTTGCGTCTCACCAAGATTCTCTCGTTCCACGGCCTCGAGCGCATCGAGGTCGACGAAGCGACGGCCGGCGACATCATCTGCGTCTCGGGGATCGAAGGGCTGAACATCGGCGACACGATCGCCGACGCCGCGCTGCCCGAAGGCCTGGCGGCGACGGCGGTCGACGAACCGACCGTCTCGATGTACTTCATGGTCAACGCGTCGCCGTTCGCTGGCCGCGAAGGCAAGTATCTGACCTCGCGGCAGATCCGCGACCGGCTGATGCGCGAGCTCGAGTCGAACGTCGCGCTGCGCGTCGAAGACACCGATTCCGCCGATACCTTCGAAGTGCGCGGCCGCGGCGAGCTGCATCTCTCGATCCTGATCGAGACGATGCGCCGCGAAGGCTACGAGATCGCGGTCAGCAAGCCGCGCGTCATCATCACCGAGCGCGACGGCGTCAAGATGGAACCGGTCGAGTACGTCGTCATCGACGTGCGCGAAGAATACTCCGGCGCCGTGATCGAGTCCGTCGGGCGCCGCCGAGCGCTGATGTCGAACATGATCACGGTCGGCGAGAGCGTGCGGCTGGAGTACACGATGCCGACCCGCGCCATCTTCGGCCTGCGCGGCGAGCTTCTCACGATCTCGCGCGGTACCGCGGTGATGTCGCATGTCTACTACATGCATCAGCCGCTCGCCGGCGACATTCCTGGCCGCTCGAACGGCGCGCTCGTCACGACCGACACCGGAACGGTGACGGCCTACGCTCTCATGGGCGTCGAGCAGCGCGGACGCTTTTTCGTCGATCCCGGCGTCGAAGTATACGAAGGCATGATCGTCGGCCGGGCCAACGACGACAAGGACGTCGGTCTGAACGTCGTGCGCGCGAAGAAACTCACCAACATGCGCGCCGCAGGCACCGACGAAAACTTCAAGATGCCGCCGGCCGAGGAGATGTCGCTCGAGCGGGCGATCGAGTTCATCGAGGACGACGAGCTCGTCGAAGTCACGCCCAAGTCGATCCGGCTGCGCAAGCGGCAGCTCGACGAAACCGATCGCATCCGGGCGCGCAAGCGCGACAAGGCGTTCGCCGGCTGACGAGCTACCCGGGAGGCGGCGCCGCGCGCGGCTAACGCCTCCCGTGTCGTGCTCCGGACGGTGCTTTCGATCCGGGGTCTGATTCTGGCGCTTGCCCTGGTCGCGGTGGGGCTCCCCGTCGCGCTCATCGGCCAACTCGGAATCGCCCGGACGCTCAACGCGACCATTCTCGAGATCGCACGGATCCGCCAGGCCCAGCTCGCCCTCGCAGGCGTCCTGCAACTCCAAGTCGACGAGGAATCCGGGATTCGGGGCTACGCCGCGACCCGCGCCAGGGAGTTCCTCGAGCCCTATCACGCCGCCCTGGCGCGGATGCCGGAACGGATGGACGAGCTGCAGGACCGCTTGCGCGATGACGCCGACTTGGGGACCACCGATCGCGCGGTGGTCGAACTGTCCGTCATCAACGCGGCGTGGCTGCACTCGGTCGCCGAACCCGTCACCGCCGGGAAACCCCTAGACTCCGCGCGCGCCAAGCGCGGAAAGCAGCTGATCGATTCCTTTCGCGGGTTGATCGTGCCGATCGAGCGGCGGCTCGACGTGCGCTACAGCGAGCGGGTCGCAAGCCGTGAAGCGACTATTCGAATGGAGACGTACAGCGCGGTCGGAGCCATCGCGCTGATCGCCCTAGAGGTCCTCGGGTTCGCGATCGTCATCGCGCGCATGCGGCACGAGCTGGACCGCGATCGAGCAGTCGTCGAATCGCTGCAGACCGCCGTTTCGGCGCGCCTCGTCCCGCCGGAGCACCTGCGCATCGGGACCGCGTATCGATCGGCGACCCGCGGCGCGCGCGTCGGCGGTGACGTCTACGACGTGTACCGGCTCGACGACGATCGCACGCTGCTCGTCGTCGGCGACGTCAGCGGGAAAGGTCTCACTGCGGCCGTCGACACGATGTTCGTTCGCTTCGCGCTGCGCGCGCTCGCGAGCGAGTCGCTGACGGCGGACGATATCGTGGAACGGTTCGATCGTCTCTATCGCGACGCGAATGGCGCGCCCGAATCGTTCGTCACGCTCTTCGTCGGCATTCACGACCGGCGCGACGGCTCGCTCGCATACGCCAACGCGGGACACGAAGCGTGCTGGATTCGCCGGAACCGCACGCTCCGAATGCTTCCGCCGACCGGTCCGATCATCGGCCTGGGTGGTTTTCCGTTCGCCGCGGCGGCCACGTCGCTGGGCGCCGCGGATCTGTTGATCCTAGCGACCGACGGGCTGACCGAAGCGCGCGACCCTGACGGCGGCTTCATCCCGACGGAGCGTCTGAACGCGTGGCTCGAACGGGCCGATGCCGACGACCCGCAGCGCTTCGTCGACGAGGTCGCATCTGCCGTCGCGCGCTACACGCGCGGCAAGATCGTCGACGACCTCGCATTGCTGGCGGTCGCTCCCGCGGCCAGAGAGGAGAACGGAACGCCGTGAAACGCATCGCGATCCTCGCCGTAGCCTGCACGATCGCGTTCGCCGCGTGCTCGCGCACGGCCGATACCACCGCGCCGAACCCTGGCTAGAGCACCGCGCGGCATCGCTGGACGCGGCCGGGGGTCTTGCGCTTCGCGACCCTGGGCGACCCCGATTCGCTCAACCCGCTGCTCGGCCAGTACCAGGTCGACGTCGATCTCTCGATGTTCTGGGCCGGGTATCTCTTCAATTACAGCGACCGCGACGAACTGGTGCCGGAGCTGGCGACCGAGGTACCGACCCTCGCCAACGGCGGGATCGCGAAAGACGGGCGCACGATCACCTACCATCTGCGCCGCGGCGTGCAGTGGCAGGACGGCGCGCCGTTCTCCGCCGACGACGTCGTATTCTCGTGGCACGCCGTGATGAACCCGAACACAAACGTGCAGACGCGGACCGGGTACGACCAAGTGCGCGCGATCGACGAGCCGGACGCCTACACGGTCGTGATCCATCTCGCCCGGCCCTTCGCGCCGTTCGTGAACACGTTCTTCACGATGTCGGCGACGCCGTACCCCGTCCTTCCGAAGCACCTGCTCGCCAAGTACCACGATCTCAACCAGGTCTCGTACAACAGCAAGCCGGTCGGCACCGGACCGTTCATCGTGCAGGAGTGGCATCGCGGCGAGACGCTGCGCATGGTCGCCAACCCGCACTACTGGCGCGGCGCGCCGAAACTGAGCGAGGTCGAATACCGCAGCATCCCGGATGAAAATACGCTCACGACGAGCATGCGCACCCACGAGCTCGACCTGTGGTACAACGCGTCGTCCACGAACTATCCGGCCGCCTCAAAGATCGATGGGACGCACGCGCTGCTCACGCCCTTCACGCAGTATTCGGTGCTCGGCTTCAATGTCAAGCGCCCGGTGATGTCTGAGGTCGCCGTTCGCCGAGCGCTTGCGTACGCCACGGATCGCAAGCGGATGATCGAGACCGTGACCTACGGAGTGCAGCTTCTCGGCGAAGGAGATCAGCCGGCCTTCTCCTGGGCGCACGATCCGAATTTGCGGCCGATACCGTTCGACCCCGACAAGGCGCGCGCCGTGCTCGACGCCGCCGGATGGAAAGCCGGACCGGACGGGGTCCGCGCCAAGAACGGCCGGCGGCTGCATCTGGAGATCGCGACGACGACCGGCAGTGCGCTCGGAAACCGCGTGGCGGTGCTGCTGCAGTCCGCCTGGCGCGACGTCGGCGTCGAGGCGGAGATAAAGTCGTATGCGGCCTCGCTGATGTTCGCCAACTTCAGCAACGGCGGCATCGTTCAAGGTGGGAAGTTCGACGTCGACTTTTTTTCCTGGATCAACGGCATCGATCCCGACGATTCGACGAACTTCATGTGCGACCAGATTCCGCCGGCGGGGCAGAACGTGTTCCGCTTCTGCAACGCCGAATTGGACGCGCAAGAGCGCATCGCCACGACGTCCTTCGATCGAGACGTGCGCAAGAAGGCGTACGCGCGCATCCAGCAGATCATCGTCGATCAGGTCCCGATGCTCACTCTGTGGTTCGCGCGGCGCTTCGACATAGCGAACGATGATCTTCAGAACTACAAACCCGCCCACGCGGTGACGACGTTCTGGAACACCTGGGAGTACTCGATCTAGCGCAGGAGTTCGCGAACGCCCTCCGGGTCGGCGACGATCACCGCATCGGTCAGGCCGCAGAACAGTCCGGTCGCGACGACGCCGTGGATCGCGCGAAGTTCGGCGTCGCGCGCTGCCGGATCGGGAACCATCCCGAAGGCGCAATCGAGGATTGCGTTCCCGTTGTCGGTGACGAACGGTGAGGCTGTTCCGCCGCGGGCGGCGACCTCGACACCGAATGCCGCGGCGATGCGGCGCCGCACGTACGGCAGCGAATACGGAACGACTTCGACGGGCGTAGGGAACGCGCCGAGCCGCTCCACGAGCTTCTCCGGCGTCACGATCACCACGAACGTCCCTGCGGCGATCGCAACGGCTTTCTCGCGAAAGAGCGCACCCCCGCCGCCCTTCGTCAGCGACCAGTCCGCCGCAACCTCGTCGGCGCCGTCGATCGCGACGTCGATCTCCCGCTCACCGAACGCGAGGACCGGGATGCCGAGCTCGCGGCACAGCCGCTCGGTCACGCCTGACGTCGCAACCGCGGCGATCTGCTCACCGGCGGCGACGCGTTCGCCCGTGCGGACGATCGCCCAGTGCGCCGTGCTCCCGGTCCCCAAACCAATGCAGGTCCCGGCCCGCACGTAGCGGTCAACCGCGGCGAACCCGGCGGCGCGTTTGAGATCCTCGGCGGTCTTCATTCGCTGGTAGTCCCTCCGGTCGGGAGAATGCGTCGCTGACATGACGACGCCTCCACCGATCGGCGGAGGCGTCGTCGCTCACGAGAGAACTCAGGCCTACATGGAGTGTTTGGGTTTGCGGCAGTAGGGCTTGATCCACTTGCCGGATTTGGTCTTGTAGCCGGTGACCGGGTTCTGACCGGGCGCGCACTTCAGCGCCATCGAGGGAGCGCCGACGCCGTCGCCCTTGCCCTTACCGTGCGACTTGGGGTTGTCTTTGGCGACGCCGGTTCCGATGCTGACCGAGAGGATGAATGCTAGGGCTGCGATCGATGAAAGAATTCTACGCATAAAAAAGCCTCCAAAAAAGGAAATGATTGGGACTCGTTCCGGTCGGCCGGACCCTCGTCCTGGCAACCGTGCGTCTGGCCGCGCTACCGAAAGGCCGGCATCTCGGGGAGCGGCTCGACCGTCTTGAACGTGAGCTCGCCGCGGTCGGCGTCGAAGCCGATCCGCACGACGTCGCCGTCGCGAACCTCACCGCCCAAGATCTTGCGTCCGAGCGGCGTCTCGACCTCACGCTGAATCGCGCGCTTGAGCGGCCGCGCACCGTACGACGGATCGTAGCCCGCACGCACGAGGTGCGTCTTCGCGTCGTCGGCGATCTCGAGCGTGATGCGGCGATCGCGCAAGCGCTCGCGCACCCGGTCGAGCTGGATCTCGACGATCTGCTTGAGCTCGTCTTCGCTGAGCGCGTGGAAGACCACGATCTCGTCGATGCGGTTGAGGAACTCCGGGCGGAAGCTCTGTCGCAGCTCGTCGAGCACCGTCGCGCGCATCACGGCGAAGTCCGCACTGCTGAAATCGCCGCTGTAGTCGAGGATCCGGTGCGAGCCGATGTTCGAGGTCATGATCACGATCGTGTTCTTGAAGTCGATCGTGCGCCCCTGACCGTCGGTCAGCCGGCCGTCGTCGAGGATCTGCAGGAACACGTTGAACACGTCGGGGTGGGCCTTTTCCACCTCGTCGAAGAGCAGCACGGAGAACGGACGCCGGCGCACCGCCTCGGTGAGCTGGCCCCCCTCGTCGTAGCCGACGTAGCCGGGCGGTGAGCCGAGCAGCCGCGCGACGCTGTGCTTCTCGCCGTACTCCGACATGTCGATGCGCACCAGCGCGCGTTCGTCGTCGAACAAGAACGATGCCAGCGCACGCGCCAGCTCCGTCTTGCCGACGCCGGTCGGGCCGAGGAAGAGGAACGAACCCAGCGGGCGATGCGGATCGCCGAGGCCGGAGCGCGCGCGGATGATCGCTTCCGCGACGGCGGTGACCGCCTCGTCCTGGCCGATGACGCGTTTGTGCAGCTCGCGGTCGAGGCTGAGCAGCTTCTTGAGCTCGCCCTCGAGCAGCTTGGAGACCGGAATCCCGGTCCAGCGGCTGACGACGTCGGCGATGTCCTGCTCGTCGACTTCTTCTTTGAGCAAGCGCGTCGAGCCGTCGCCGACCGCCGCTTCCATCTGCTGCAGCCGGCGTTCGAGTTCGCTCAGCCGGCCGTATTTGAGCTCGGAGGCCTTGGCATAGTCCGCGGCTTGCGACGCGCGGTCGACGTCGAGCTTCGTCTGTTCGATCTGCTCGCGGATCGAACGCATCTGCGCGACCGCATCCTTTTCACGCAGCCAGCGCGCACGCAGGCCGTCGCTCTCTTCGTGCAGCTCGGCGAGCTCCTTCTCGAGCTTCTCCAAACGCTGCTTCGAGGCGTCGTCGCTCTCTTTGCGAAGCGCCTCGCGCTCGATCTCGAGCTGCATGATACGCCGTGACGCTTCATCGAGTTCGGTCGGCATCGAATCGATCTCGGTGCGCAGCTTCGCCGCCGCTTCGTCGATCAGATCGATCGCCTTGTCGGGCAGAAAGCGGTCCGCGATGTAGCGGTTGGACAGCACGGCCGCCGCTACGAGCGATGCATCCTTGATGCGCACGCCGTGGTGAACTTCGTACTTCTCGCGCAAGCCGCGCAGGATCGAGATCGTATCTTCGACCGACGGCTGATCGACGAAGACGGGCTGGAAGCGCCGTTCGAGCGCCGCATCCTTCTCGATGTACTTGCGGTACTCGTCGAGCGTCGTCGCGCCGATCATGTGCAGCTCACCGCGCGCCAGCAGCGGCTTGAGCAGGTTGCCCGCGTCCATCGAGCCTTCGGTTTTGCCCGCGCCGACGACGGTGTGCAGTTCGTCGACGAACAGCAGCACGCGACCGTTCGCGCTGGTGACTTCCTTCAGCACGGCTTTGAGGCGCTCTTCGAACTCGCCGCGATACTTCGCGCCGGCGATCAGCGCGCCCATGTCGAGCGTGATGACCTTCTTGTCCTTGAGCCCCTCGGGGACGTCGCCGCGCACGATGCGCTGCGCCAACCCTTCGACGATCGCGGTCTTGCCGACGCCGGGCTCGCCGATGAGCACCGGATTGTTCTTGGTGCGCCGCGAGAGCACTTGAATCACGCGGCGAATCTCTTCGTCGCGGCCGATGACCGGGTCGAGCTCGCCCTTTTCGGCCGCCTTCGTCAGGTCGCGTCCGTACCGCTCGAGCGTCTGATAGGTGCCTTCGGGATTCTGTGTCGTCACCCGCTGGTTGCCGCGGACATCGCGCAACGCAGCAAGGAGCTTCTCGCGCGTGAGGCCCAGGTCGCGAAAGATGCGGCCCACGGCGCCGGAGTCGGCCGTCAAGGCGAGCAGCAGGTGCTCGACCGAGACGAAGTCGTCGTTCAGAGCCTTCGCCTCGTCGTCGGCTTTGCCGAGCAGGCGCGTGAGCGCCGGCGCGACCGTCACCTGGCTCTGGTTCGCGTTGGCGCCGCTGTAGCGCGGCAAACCCGCGATCGCCCGCTGGAGCTGCTGCTCCACGGTCCTCGGATCGAGCCCGGCTTTCTGGAGGATCGGTCCGGCTACGCCGTCGGTGTGGTCGAGGATCGCGGCGAGAAGATGCTCCGGGGTCGTCTGGGTGTTGTGCTCCGAGAGCGCCCGTGTGTACGCCGCATTCAACGCCTCCTGGACGCGCTGGGTCATGCGTTCAACGTTCATTCGCACTCAATAACCGAGAGTGCTAGCGGTCGGGTTGCGCCAGTCTCCTTGTCACCCCGAGCGAGGGCCCCGGGCGGCGCGAATTTTGACCTAGGCTACCCGGGTTGACCTCGACCGGTTCCGCGATGGTCGTTGGCAGCGGGATCGGATCTCCAGATGCGTGACGAGGGCGGCTCGGTAGAGGGCGCTGGCACGCAGCCCGCTCGCGGCCGACGGCCTGACAGGCGATCAGTCGCGCAACATGCCGAGAACGGCGAGGAGGAGCTCCGGATCTCGGATCGCCACTTCGAACACCTTTTCGGGCTGGTTGATGATCTCCATCGTCGTCGCGACGACCTCGGTCGACCCCGACGCATAGTACTTCGCGCTGTAGCCGAACCAGCCGCCGGTGTACCACCACGCCGGCATCGTGACGTCGTACTGCTGCTCGGCCGAGCTGATGACCCACGGAATCGTAAAGGGGAAGATGGAGCGCAACGGTCGCCCGGCAGAGCGCTCGTAGAGCATCTGGTGGATCGCGATCCAGCGCGCGGCGTTGCCCGTATCTTCGAGATGGTGACCGAATTCGTGCTGGATCACCGTGGCGGAGTTCCGCCACGTGCCGAGATGTATCACGCCGTTGCTGTAATTCTGCCGGTAGAGCCAGCTGTTGTGCACGCGAATAGCGCACGAGCCCGCGCGGTTGAGCACATCCGGTGAGACGACCTGGCAGATCGTCGTCCACGCTTGACCGATCGTCGCGCGCAGCGGATCGTCGGCCGGAACGTCCGTGAGCGCATCGTTCGCACCGATGTTCTTCACATCGTCGAGCAGGCTCCACGCCGGTGCGGCGTCGATGCCGGGGCGGAAACGGTACACCAGCGCGGTAACCTGGGGACGGAGGTAGTCGGCCAGAATCGCGGCGCCGGTCTGTGCCATCTCGGAGTCTCCGATCGAGCGCAGGTCGCGAATGGCACGGCTGATCATGTACAGCCGCTTGGGTTTGGACGCCTCGGCCTTGGCAGCGTCCAGCAGCCGGTTGACGAGCGACAACGTCCTTGGTGCCGCGTGGTAGCCCCTTTTCGCGCGATCAATGCTGGCGTCATCGAGCGCCGCGCCAAGGTCCGCTTGGGAACGCGCGCGGCTCTGTTCGAACTCCTCGGCGAGATAGGCTGCCGCAGCGCGCGTGTCGTCGGCGGCACGCTGCTTGAAGGTTTGCATGATTTGGCCGACCTTGATTGCCTCCGCATCGCCGCGTTGCAGCTCACCGATCCTCCGGTCGAGCACGACCTCAAAGGCTCGGGCAGTCTCGATCTCCTGCCGGAACACCTCCGTTGCTTGGACGGCGAGCCGCACCTCGGCCCGCGCCGTTTCGGCCTGCCCCCGATGCGTTTCGGGAAGTATCGCGGCGTCGATCGCAAGCTGGTTCAGGTTGGCCGAGCGATACAGTCCGATGGTTTTCACGTCGTCGCGGCTAAGGGCGCGGTACGCTTGTTGCCGCTCGTTGGGGAGCGCGTTGAGTACCCCCGTCTCGAAGCGAAAGCTCGAAGCGAGCCGCTTGCTGAGGAGTTCCTGCGGCCTCGCCGGCTCCACGCGCTGCAGAACGCCGGCCGGTGTCGCGCGCAACCGCTGCTGGGGACGGAGTCCCGTTTCCGAAAGAGCCCTTAGGCTGTGCGGTGCGGCGATCGGCATGCCGGCGCGCTGCGCGACGGGCAGTGCGGCGCTCGTTACCGCCGGCCCGCCAACAGACAACGGGCGCTCGGATGCGTGGCGCACGCTGGCGTACTCGAATGCCAAGACCACCCACCTCCTGGTCCGGAGGTGCTTCCGATGCGAGCGCCCGACCGCCTGCCGCCTCTCGCCGTCCTAGCGCGCGTTGCGCTCGTCGCGCACGCGCCGCGATTTGAGGTCGGTGCGGCGGAGTGAGCCGGCGGGCGCGAATTCGATCGCGGGGCGAATGCCGATCTGGCGCTTCATGCGTGCGACGATTCGCGCGCGCAGGTCGTCTTCGTCGCCGGGCGCGACGAGCTCGGCGACGACCGTGAGTTCGTCGAGCGCCTGCGGCCGCGTGATGACGATCTCGAACTCGGTGCCGAGCTCGTCGAAAGTATGCAGGACGTCTTCAATCGCGCTCGGGTAGACGTTCTCACCGCGCACGACCAGCATGTCGTCGATGCGCCCGATGATGCCGCGCGGAAAGCGCGGGTACGTACGTCCGCACGGACACGGGGCGTCGGTCCACTCCGCGAGATCCCCCGACACCAGGCGAATCATCGGCTGCGTGCGCCGCTCCAACTGCGTGTACACCGGAATGCCCGCGCTGCCGTAGGGTACCGGCAGCATCGTCCGCCGGTCGAGCACTTCGGCGTACACGATGTCCTGCCACAGATGCATTCCGGTGCGGTGCTCGCACTCGGTGATGTTCATCCACGGCGTGACCTCGCCCATGCTGCCGCTGTCGATGCAGATCGCGCCGAAGGTCTCCTCGATGATGCGCTTGGTGGCCTGGATTCCGGCACCGGGCTCGCCCGAGAAGAACATGATGCGCAAACCGAACTCGCGCGGATCGATCCCTTCGGCCCGCGCCGTCTCGGCGATCCGCAACGCGTACGACGGCGTGCCGTAGAACGCACTGGGGCGCATCTGGCGCAGCCACGACACCGCCTGCAGGGTCATCCCCGGGACGCCCGCACCGAACGGAAAAGCCGCGGCACCGAGGCGTTCGACGCCGGCCAGCGCGCCCCACGAACCGACGTAGAGCGAGAAGATCGAACCGATGAACACCGTGTCGCTCGGACGCAGTCCGAAGCTCCACATGATGCGCGCGTGGGCTTCGGCGATCCGTTCGTAGTCGTCGCCGCTCCACGCGAATGCGGTGGGTCGTCCGCTCGTGCCCGACGTTCCGTGAACGCGAACGATCTCGCTGCGCTCGACGCACAGGTAGGATCCGAACGGCGGGTTCGCGGCTTGATCGGCGCGCAGATCGGCTTTCGTGATGGTGGGGACGCGGGCGAAGTCGTCCAGCGACTTCACGTCGCCGGGTTCGAGTCCGGCCGCCTGCCAGCGCGTGCGATAGAACGGCGCGCGTTCCCACGCCCAGGCCATCACGCCTTGGATCTTCGCGAGGATCAGTGCGGCGCGCTCGTCGGCCGACATCGTCTCGCGCGCGCGGTCCCAGTACGGCGCGTCGTCGGCCGGGCGATACGACCGATCGTACGCCGGCGGCCAGGGCCGCCTCTGCGCTGCGATCACCGAGCGTGCGCCGCCGCTCGGCGCGTGCGGTCACGACCGTATTCCGCGACGATGCGTTCGATGCCGTCGATCAGGTCCTGCGTCGTCGCTTCGGCGTTGAAGATCTCGCGCACCCCGAGCGCCTTGAGCTTCGGGATGTCGGCGTCCTGAATGACGCCCCCGCCGATCACCACGATGTCGTCGACCTCGCGCGCTTTGAGCAGATCCATGATCTTCGGGAAGATCGTCATGTGCGCGCCGGAGAGGATGCTGACGCCGACGACGTCGACGTCTTCTTGGATCGCCGCGGTCACGATCATCTCCGGAGTCTGATGCAGGCCGGTGTAGACGACCTCCATCCCGGCATCGCGCAGCGCGCGCGCGACGATCTTCGCCCCGCGATCGTGGCCGTCGAGGCCGGGCTTCGTCACGAGCACTTTAATGGGCATGCACGGGTCCTCCGAAGATCGTGAGCAGCGAGTCGATCGCGTCGTTGCGGGTGATGTCGTGCGCGCGCAGGCGCTCTAGCACGGCGAGGGCGTCGGGTGAATTCAACAAGGCGAGCGCGGCACTCGCCGCCGCGTCGCGCGCGCGCCGCACGACTTCGAACCGCACTGCCCGCACGGCGTTGGAATCCTCGGCCCCGCGCCGCTCCGCGATCGTCGCGAGCAGCTCGGGCAGTCCGGTGCCGTCCTGCGCGATCGTCTGCAGCACCGGAATGTCGCGCCGGCCTTCGTGCACCATGTGTTTCAAATCGAGCGCGGTGCGGTTCGCGCCGGCCCGATCCGCCATGTTCACCACGAAGATGTCGGCGATCTCGGTGAGGCCGGCTTTGATCGTCTGCACGCTGTCGCCGAGCGCCGGGACCGTCACGACGAGGATGAGGTCGGCGACGGCGACGACTTCGAGCTCGATCTGACCGACGCCGACCGTCTCGACGATCACCACGTCGAAGCCGGCCGCCTCGGCCAGCCGGACCGCATCGCGCGTGGCGGGCGCGAGGCCACCGCCGGCTTCACGCGAGGCCATGCTCCGGATGAACACGCCCGGGTCGCCGGCGTGGCGCTGCATCCGCACCCGGTCGCCCAGCACGGCGCCGTTGGTGAACGGCGACGACGGGTCGACCGCGATCACCGCGACGGTTTCGCCGGCGGTGCGCAGCCCTTCGATCAAGCGGTCGACCAGCGTGGACTTGCCAGCGCCGGGCGGACCGGTCACGCCCAACACGTCGGAATGGTGCGACGCGGGTACGTGCCCGTGCGCGGCCAGCGCGCGTAGCGCGGCAGGCAATTCGACGATGCGGTTCTCGACGCTCGAGATCGCGCGGGCGAGATCGCGATGAACGCGGTGCGAGATCAAAAGACCGGCTTCTCCACGTACGTGCCGAAAATCGGCCGCAGCGCGTTGATGATCTCGCCGCCGGTGGCGCGAGCCCTCGCTGCCGCAATCGTCGCCGGCATGATGTTCTCGTCGGTCTTCGCGACCCGCACGACCTCCTCGAGCGCGGCGCGCACGGCCGCGTCGTCGCGGTTCGCCTTCGTTTTGCGCAGCCGTTCGAGTTGCCGGGCCGCGGCCGCTTCGTCGACGTGGTGGAGGTCGAGTGCGGGGTTCGGCGAGTCGTCACGGTACTTCGTCACGCCGACGATCTGCCGCTCACCGGCTTCTTTGCGCCGGTGCAGGTCGTACGCCGCATCGGCCAGTTCGAGCTGGAAGAAGTTGTCCTCGATGCACTGCACGACGCCGCCGCGCTTGTCGACCTCGGCGAAGTACTCGAAGCAGCCCGCTTCGATCTCGGCGGTCAGCTTCTCGAGCGCGTACGAGCCGCCGAGCGGGTCGATCGTGCCGACGACGCCGGTTTCCTCGGCGATGATCTGCTGCGTGCGCAGCGCGATCTTCATCGCCGGCTCGCTCGGGATCGAGAGCGCTTCGTCGTAACCGTTGGTGTGCAGCGATTGCGCGCCGCCGAGCACGGCGGCGAGCGCCTCGATCGCGGTGCGCGCGATGTTGTTGAGCGGTTCGCGCGCGGTGCACGAAACGCCGGCCGTCTGGCAGTGGAAGCGCAGCCGCATCGACTCGGGCTTCTTCGCGCCGAAGCGCTCCTTCATGATCTTCGCCCACACGCGCCGCGCGGCGCGGAACTTGGCGACCTCTTCCAAGAAGTCGATTTGCGAGACGAAGAAAAACGAGAGCCGCGGCGCGAAGTCGTCGACATCGATCCCGGCCTTCACGACCTCGTCGACGTACGCGATCCCGGCGGCGAGCGTGAACGCGACCTCCTGGATCGCCGTGCTGCCCGCTTCGCGCGTGTGGTAGCCGCTGACGTTCACCGGATTGTAGCGCGGCAGGTGCTGCGCCGAGTAGGTGATCGAGTCGCGCACGATGCGCATCGCCGGGCGCGGTGGATAGACCCACTCTTTCTGCGAGACGTACTCCTTGATGATGTCGTTCTGGATCGTCCCGGAGAGCTTGCGGCGGTCGAAGCCGCGCTCTTCCGCGACGACGAGGTACATCGCGAGCAGAATCCAGGCCGATGGGTTGATCGTCATCGAGACGCTGATCTGCTCGAGGTCGATCCCGGCGTAGAGATCGTGCATGTCGTCGACGCTGTCGATCGCCACGCCCTCGCGCCCGACTTCGCCCTCGCTGCGGGCGTCGTCGGAGTCGTAGCCCATCAGGGTCGGCATGTCGAAGTCGGTCGAAATCCCGGTCTGCCCCTGGGCGATCAGGAACCGGAAGCGCTCGTTCGTGTCGTCGGCGGTGCCGAAGCCGGCGATCTGCCGCATCGTCCACGGCTGCGCCCGGTACATCGTCGGGTACGGTCCGCGCGTGTACGGGAACTGGCCCGGGAAGCCGATGTCGCGGGCGTAGTCGATGCCCTCGACGTGCTCGGGGGTGTAGATCCGCTCGAGCGGCAGGCCGCCTTGGGTCCGGAACGTCTCGCGCGCCTCCGGGCGGCGCTCGACGAACGGGAGCAGCGTGAGCTGTTCCCAGGCCTCGCGGTCGTCGGCTGCGGTGCGCACTTTCTCGGGCGTCTGCATCGGGCGGAACTCCTCTCCGGTTAGGATTGTATACAATATCTTCGCGCGCTAGGCAAGACCTTGGCGTACGGTGTATACAATCAGACATGGATGTGCAGGCGGCTCGCGTCCCGGAGACCCGCTTCGAGACGCTGGTCGACGAACTGCGCGAGGCAATCCTGACCGGCCGCTACCGGGCAGGCGAACGGTTGGTCCAAGAAGACCTGGCTGAGGCGTTCCGCGTCAGCCGCATCCCGTTGCGCGAGGCGCTGCGCCGGCTTGAAGGGGAAGGGCTGGTGATCATCAGCCCCAACCGCGGCGCGATCGTGCGGCCGCTGGCGCCCAAGGACATCGTCGATCTCTACGACCTCCGGCTCGCGCTGGAGACGCTCGCCGTGCGGCGCGCCGCGGAGCGCTATGCCGACGTGCGCGAGGCGACGGCGCGCCGCCATGCGGAAGCGACGGCCGCCGTCGAGGCCGGCGCGCTCACCACGCTGTTCCGTCTCGATCGCGACTTCCACGCGGACCTAGCCCTCGCGTCCGATAACCCTCACCTGGTCGCGGCGCTCGGCGGACAGTGGTCGCAGATCATGCGCATCATGCACGCCTACCTGCGCGTGGGGACCTACACCCCCAACGTGTGGCAAGAGCACTCGGGCCTCGCCGATGCGGTCGCGCACGGCGACGCCGACGGCGCGGCGGAACGCTTGCGCTTGCACCTTACCACCAGCCGGGATCGCATCCTCGCCGACCTCTGGGTCAAGGGACCGGCCGCGCAGTAAAGGGACGAATGAGCGACCTACCCGCAGTCGCGCGCGGCGCGTTTCGGGCGATGTTCGTGTACGACGTCGCCGACACGATCGACCTCGCTCGGCTGCGGACGGTCCGAGGCGAAGGAGTGTCGCGCGCGCCGCTGCAGCTGCGGCGCGAGGCGAGCTCGGAGTTCATCCAATATCCGGTGCCGCCGCTGATCGTCCGTTTGCCCGATCTCGAGCGCCCAGGCGCCACGATGCGCGCGAAGATCTTCGACTTCGGCGTCATCTCCGTGCGCATCACCGTTCCGTTCGAGGGCGAGTGGAGCGCATTTGGCGAGCTGACGCGGCGCTTGCGCAGCGATCAGGAATTGGAGGCGGTGGCGCGCGCCGCCCTCGACGACGTGTTGGCGGAGATCAGCGAGACGCTCGACGATCCGCATCCTGCGTTGGTCGAGGACTACTTCGTTCTCGAGGTCGAGCGTTTTGCCGAGCCCGTAACAGCCGCGGACCTCACCGGCGAATTCGGGGCCGCGCTCGCGCGCCTTCTGCTCTTCGAGGACCGCGAGCTGGTCGCGGCCGAGCAGGCCGAAGCGCTGCGCATCGCGTTCTCCTACTATCCCGACGATCTCGTCGTGATCCAATGGGACGCGGCGTTCGTGTACGACCGCGCCGACGGCGCCGAAGCCGTCGAGGACATCCTCGAGTTCGCGAACTCGCAACTCGTCGAGTTTCGCACCTACGACGCGCGCCTCGACGCCGAGCTCGACGCGATCTACCGGCTCGATCCCGGCCGGCCCGTTCGGCGCTGGCTGCGCCGCGGCGCGGACGAGCGGGCCGCGCAGGTCCGATTTCTCCTGGTCGACGTGCTCGAGCTCACCGACCGGACGACCAACGCCCTCAAGATCATCGGCGACGCGTACTACGCGCGGCTGTATCGCGCCGTCGCCGGGCGCCTCGGCCTCGCCGATTGGCAGGGGCTCATCGACACGAAACTACGCAGCGTGAGCGAGATCTACCGCGTGCTGCAGGACCAGGCGCAGTACGCCAGCAGCCAAACCTTGGAGTGGGTGATCATCGTCTTGATCGCGTTCGAAGCCGTGATCGGCGTGCTCGCCCTGCGGCACTGACGACGGCTCCAGGACGGCAAGGTGCTCGAGCCGCTGCTGCAACTTCGGATTAGCGGGATCGCGTCGGCGGGCGCGGTACTGATCGCACTATGAACCTCGCCCGTGGTCTTGCCGCGCGGGAAGCGGCCGATCGTCCCATTCGCGTCGGACTCGTCGGCGCCGGCAAGTTCGGCACGATGATCCTCGCGCAATTGCGCCTGATGGCGGGCGTGCGGCTCTGCGTGCTCGCCGATCTCGACCCGCAGCGAGCTCTCGCCGCCGCTCGCGATGCCGGCTGGAGCGAGGGGCAGTTCGCCCGCGCCCGCGGCGCCGCCGCGGCGAACGATGTCGCGAGCGGGGGACGAACGGCGCTCGTCGAGAGCGGCGAGATCGCGGCGGCGTGCGATCTCGACGTGCTGATCGAAGCGACGGGTCACGAAGAAGCCGGCGCGCTGCACGCGTATCGCGCGCTCGAGCGTGGCGTCCACGTCGTGATGGTGACGGTGGAGGCGGACGTCGTCGTCGGGCCGCTCCTGCACGCGCACGCGCAGAGGCACGGCGCGGTGTACTCGATGGCGTACGGCGATCAGCCGGCGATCATCTGCGAGCTGGTGGATTGGGCGCGCACCTGCGGCTTCGAGGTCGTCGCGGCGGGCAAGGGAACGAAGTTCGCGCCGGTCTACCGTCGTTCGACGCCCGACACGGCGTTCGGATACTACGGCTTCACGCCGGAGCAGATCGCGACCGGCGGCTTCAACCCGAAGATGTTCAACTCGTTCCTCGACGGGACGAAGTCGGCGATCGAGATGGTCGCCGTCGCGAATGCGACCGGGCTCGACGTCAGCGACGAGGGCCTGTCGTTCGCGCCGGCGTCCGTCTACGATCTGCCGACGCTGCTGCGGCCGCGCGCCGACGGCGGGATCCTGCCGCATGCCGGGATGCTGGACGTCGTCTCGTGCGTACGCGACGATCAGTCGTTTGTCGACGACCACCTGCGCTGGGGCGTGTACGTCACCTTCACCTCGGAGAGCGACTATGCGCGACGCTGCTTCGGCGAGTACGGCGTCGCGACGGACCCGAGCGGCCGGTACGCGGCGCTCTGGCGGCCGTATCACCTGATCGGCCTCGAGATCGGCGTCTCGGTCGCCTCCGTCGCGTTGCGCGGCGAACCGACCGGCGCGCCGTTCGCCGGACATCGTGCTGAAGTCGTCTGCGCCACGCGGCGCGCGATGCGCGCGGGCGAACTCATCGACGGCGAGGGCGGCTACGCCGTCTACGGCACCTGCCTCCCAGCCGCGCGCGCCCGCGAGCAACGCCTCGTCCCGATGGGTCTCGCCCACGGCCTGAAACTCCGCCACGACGTCCCCGCCGACCACCCGATCGGCGAAGCCGACGTCACCTTTGACGAATCATCGTTCCTGTGGAAACTCCGCCGCGAACAAGACGCTACGATCGCCCCCCGTCATTCCGAGCTCGCGATGACGGGGAGGCGACAGGCTCGTGGTGACAACGCACCGTAGCATTGACCGATGTTCGGCTGCAGCGACCATTGGATTGGGAAACGTTTCGAGCACGCGCTGACGGATTTTCTCAGCGGTGAGGAACAACGCCGCGAGCTCGGGGCGCACGACGCCGTGGATGCCGCGGCCGTCGATACGCTGTACGAAGCCTGGCGCGACACCCGCGACGCCGAGCCAACCGGCGATCCGCACGCATTGGCGAACGCAACGCTCGCCGATGCAACCGCCGCGTCGCCGACGACCGCGTCCGCGAACGATGTGTGGCGCTCGACGACGGCGCAGGTTCCGCTCGGCCGCGTGCACGCCGTTCCGTCGACGCCCGAAACGGTCGTACTGGGGTTGCTCGATCCGACGAAGCCGCCGATCCTCACCGTAGAGTCGGGCGACGTCGTGGTCTACGAGAACACCTGGACGCACTTTCTGAACAAGATGCAGCCCGGCGTCGACATCGACGCGCTCGCTGCGATGCGCGCGGACAACCCGGGACGCGGCGTGCACAGCATCATCGGGCCGATCGCCGTCGCGGGGGCGATGCCCGGCGACGTCATTCAACTGCGAATGCTGCGGCTCGAGACGATCGAGTTCGGCGCCAACCTGCACTATCCGGGCAAGCTCGGAACCGGCGCGTTGCCGGACGAGTTTCCGCACGGCCACGTCGAGTACTTCACGCTCGACCCGCGGCGCGGGTACGTCGAGTTCGACGAACGCATCCGGCTCGACATGAAACCGTTCCAGGGCACGATCGGTTTGGCGGCCGAGGGCCCCGGCGCGATCAGTTCCGTCGCGCCCGGACAGCATGCCGGCAACATCGACCTCAAGGATCTCACCGCCGGCTCGTCGCTGTTCGTTCCGGTCGCGCATCCCGGCGGAATGATCTTCACCGGTGACTCGCACGCGCTGCAAGGTGACGGCGAGGTGAACATCACCGCGCTCGAAACGGGCATGAAAGAAGTGCGCATCCAAGTGATCCTGCATCCGCGCGCCGGCTGGCGCTGGCCGTTCGCCGAAACGCCGACCCACTGGATCGCGATGGGCCTCGATCCCAACCTCAACGAAGCGCTCCGGATCGCCTTGCGCAACACCATCGACTTCCTCAGCCGCAAGGCTGGACTCAGCCGCGATCGCGCCTACAGTCTCGCCTCGCTCGGCATCGACTTCCGCGTCACCCAGATGGTCGACGTGAACAACGGCGTCCACGCGATGATCCCGAAATTGATCTTCGCCCCCGACTACCGCAAAACGATCGCCATCGCCTAGCGGTCACGTCACGGCGACCACGCGCGTCACTCATCGTCGGGCGGCACGTTCGAGGGCGGCATCGCGATGAAGTCGGCGGCGGTGATCGCGGTCGAGATCGGGACGTATGGCGCCGGACGTTTCGTGAAGTCGAAGCAGTCGCTCAGATCATCGGCGCGCGCGTCCGTCGTCCCGAGGCTGGGGAGATCGAAGACCCCTTCGGCGAATTTGAGCAGGCTGCCGAACTCGTGTTGGACGTGTGAGAGGTACCCGTGCTTCGCATACGCGGAGATGACGATCATCGGGACGCGGAAGCCGAGCCCCATCGCGTCGAGCTGCGGCGGACGCACGTGATCGTACCAGCCGCCCCAGTCGTCCCACACCACGATCACGACGGTATCGTTCCACAGCCGACTGCGTCCGATCGCGTTGACGACCGTCGCGACCCATTGCGGGCCGAGGTCCGTTCGCTCCGCTTGCGGACGCCCGCCGATGCCGTACGTCTCGTGATCGGAGCTGCGAAAGTCGGGCGTTACCCAACTGAGCGCGGGCAGCGCGTCCGCCGAGATATCGGTGAGCACGCGCGTTTGCGGGGTCACCACCTTCTCGCTCCAGTCGGGGCCGTAGCGGATGTGATGAATCGCGTCGAACGCGGACCAGATCGAGCCCAGGTCGTTCGCCGTCGGGGCGTACGAGCGCCAGGACACGCCGCGCGCGTCCATGACGTCGGCGAGCGTCCGATAATCGAAGCAAGGAAAGACGCGCGGGCCATCGGCACTCCCGTGGGGTCCGATCTCCCGAACCGTCGTGCCCGACGGCGAATCGCAGCCCCACCAAAAGACGTCAGCCGCGGTCCGGTTCGGATTGTCGATTGCGCGGCCGGCGGTTCCGGCGATGAGGTATTGGTGGGCCGGGAAGCTCGGACCGCCGACGGAGGCGAACGTGTGGTCCGCTAGCGTGAATTGGCGTGCGAGATCCCAGTACGGTTTGGTCTCGCTTTGCGGCACGTACGCGTAGGCGAAATCACCCGAGCGTTGCGGCGGTACGGTGCCGATCGTGTCGAAGCCGTTCATCCGTCCGCCGTTGTACGAATTCAGGAAGCTTTGACGCGCATGATCGAGATCGACCGGTACGCTGAGGCTGGTCGGATGCAGCGCGACCACAGAATCGTCGTGCCGCAGCCCGGACGTCGCGCTGTCGGCGCCGGGAAACCCGTTGAACAGGTTGTCGAAACTCCGGTTTTCTTGAATCACGAAGACGACGTGTTTGATGACGTCGCGCGGTGCCGCCGCATCCGAAACGCCGCCGTCGACGGCGACGAGCATCGCAAAAACGAGGCCCAAAACCGTACGTCGCACAAATCCGGCGTTTCGCTGCCGGCGTCTGCCGGACCGACCAGGCAAGCGCCGAGGGCTACTTTCCGTTCCAGTGGATCAGGCGTTTGTCGGCGATCATGAAGAGGACGTTGAGCGCGTAGCCGAGCAGCCCGGCGACCAGGATCGAGGCGTACATGTCGGTGACGTGCAGGATCTGCTCGCCCTCGATGATGCGGTGGCCGAGTCCTTGATCGCTGCCGATGAACATCTCGGCTACCACCACGATCACCAGCGCCGTGCTGATCCCGTTGCGCAGCCCGACGAAGGTCTGCGGCAAGCTCTCGAAGATGAGCACGTCGCGGAACACCTGGAAGCGTGACGCTCCCATGACGCGGGCGGCGAGGATGCGGGCCTTGCGCGCGTTCATCACGCCGTAGGCGCTGTTGAACATCACGATCAGGAACACCGAGAAGCCCGCGATCGCGATCTTGTTGATGTCGGTGATGCCGAAGAACAGGATGAACAGCGGGATCAGCGCGCTGGCCGGAGTCGAGCGGAAGAAGTCGATCAAGAACTCGACGCTGCGATAGAGCCGCTCGTTGCTGCCGAAGGCGACCCCGAGCGGGACGCCGAGCAGCGCGCCGATCCCGAACGACAGCAGCGTTCGCGTGAGGGTCACGAGCGTGTCGGCCCCCAGCGTGCCGTGCACGAACGCGGTCCCGAGGTAGCCGAGCGTCTCGAACGGCGAGGGCAACAGCACGGCGCGCACGACGTGCGAGGCGCTCACCGCCCACCACAGGGCCAAAAATGCGAGCGGCCCGGCCAGCGGCAGCAGGACGCTCCAGTGCAGGCGCGGCGCGATCGCTCCGGGCATCCGCGCGATGCTGCGTCCGACTCCCACGACGCTCACCGGCGCATCTCCGCCCGAAAGAGGTCGAGTGCGTGCTGCTTCGTGGCGACGAACCGCCCGTCGGCGAGGATCTCCGCGGTGCGGGGTCGCGGCGTCTCGTAGGCGATCGTCTCGACGACGCGCGTCGGCCGTTTGCTGAGCAGCACGATCCGGTCGGCGAGGTACACCGCTTCTTCCAAATCGTGCGAGACGAGGACCGTGGTGAGCCCGGTCTCCAGGAAGACGGCCTGCAGCCGGTCGCGCACGTAGAGCGTCATCTCGTAGTCGAGCGCCGAGAACGGCTCATCGAGGAACAGTACCTCGGGGTCCGCCGCGAGCGCGCGCAGGATCGCGACGAGCTGCTGCTGGCCGCCGGACATCTCGTAAGTGTAGCGCTTGAGGTCGAGCGTGATCTCGAAGCGCGCCAAGAGCTGCTCGACCCGCGCGACCTGCTCCTTGCGCGGGATCCCCCGGACGCGCAACGGGTACTCGATGTTCTCGAGCGCCCGCATCCACGGGAACAGCGAGTCGCGATAATTTTGAAAGACGTACCCGATCTTCGCCGAGCGGAAGTCACGCCCGCCGATCTCGACGGTTCCGGCATCGAACGGGATGAGACCGCTCATCATGTTGATGAGCGTCGACTTACCGCAGCCGTTGGGCCCGAAGATCGTGGTGAACTTCCCGCGCGGGACGTCGAGCGCGAAGTTCTGGTAGACGGGCTGACCGGCGAACGATTTGTCCAGGCCGCGCACGCGGATGAACGCGTCGTCCTGCTCGGGCAGCGGCGTGACCGCCGACGGCGCGATCATTACGCCTTATAGATCATCGACGCGACCTGCAGCTTGCGCGTGAAGATTTTCTCGCTGTAGAACAGGTCGTAGTTGTCCTGGAAGTACCGGATGTCCGAGGGCGTGAACTCGTCGTAGAGGGTGTACGAGATCGCGGGGATCGCTTCGGCCAACTTGACGTCGAACGTCGTATATGCGGGATACACCGCGCGCGCAGCGTTGATGTTCTTGCGCACCTCGTCGAATCCGCGCTTCATCCCGACGATGTATTTCTTCACCTCGGCAGGGGAGCTCTTGAGCGTCTCGGTCGCGATGACCGCGGCGCCGCCGTACCACGGCGCGCTAGCGTTTCCGAGCAGGTACTTGGAGCGCACGCCCGCCTCGAGGACACGCACCGTGCCGTTGAGCCGGCCGACCGTCCCGTTCGGTTCGTACGTGTAGGCCGCGTCGATCTGCCCTGCGGCGATCGAGGCGACGTGCTGCGACGGTGAGAGTTCCATCGCCGGCGTGTCGATGCCGTTCTTGCTGAAGATGATCTTCGCTTCGATCACCGCCTGCGGCCCGACGCCGGTCGCGAGCTTCTTGCCTTTGAGGTCGGAGATCTTCTTGTACGGCGAGTCCTTGGCGACGATGATCTCGTCGAGGACCGACTTCTCGCTGCTGAGGTTGGCACCGAGGATCTTGAAGAAGTTCGGCGAGGCCAGCTCCGCGAGCGCCAGCTGCGTCGAGCCCGTCCCGGTCGCGGTCGCGTTGATCCGGCCCGCGAGCAGCGCTTCGGTGACCTTCACCTGATCGGCGAACTTGACCAGCTCGACGTCGACGCCGGCGTCCTTCCAATAGCCCATCTGCGCCGCCACGAAGAACGGCAGCGCCGCCGCTACCGGCCAATAGCCGACGAGGATCTTCGCGCCGCTCTGGGCGAGCGCCGGAGCAGCCGGGACGCCGAAGACACCGGCCGCTCCAGCGGCGCCGGCTGCGGTCAAGAACGTGCTTCTCTTCAAAAGAAACTCCACAGGAACAGCGATGCTCGCCGAAGAGGCGCGCCGGTTCATCCTAAAGACGCAGCGCGCGCACGTCACCCGCCATTTGGCCAGCGCATGCGAGGGCGGCTTCGCCTCCCCCACCGCGGCGCGGCTTCCCTACGTCGCGGGCTGCGGTTCGTGGCGCGGCGGGGCGGTCCGCAGCGCGCGCAGGTCGCCGTCCCGGATCGTGACGCCGGTGGCGTCGAACCATTCCATGAGCGGGACGGCGTACTTGCGCGTGGTCCCGACGGCGTCGCGGAAGCGAGCCATGGTGATCGGCCCGTCCCGGCGGATCGAGGCTTCGAGGCGCGCGCGGATCTCGGCGATCTGCGTGCCGCGGTAGACGTCGGTGCCGACCTTCACCAGCGCGCCGCTCGCGACGAGCGTATCGAAGGCTTGCGTCAAGCCGGCGATGCGCGTGCGCCGCACTTCGGCGACGACCGTCTCCAGCGCGGAGGGGACCATCGCCTGGGCCGGGTCGACCGGCACGACACGTTCGAAGAACTCACGCTGCTCCGGCGTCAATTGCGGCCGGTGACCGAGCGTCGCATAGTAGCCGGCACGCGCGGCGAGCCGTCCGTCGTCGGCGTCGCTTGCCAAGAACCGCAGCAGTGTCGGTTCGTCCATACCGATCTCGCGGGCCAGGGCGAGCGACGTCGTGCCGAGCATCCACGGCGCCTCGCTCTCGCGGCGCTTCAAGATCGCGTCGATGCGCACCGAGAGCGCGTCCGCAACGCGGCCGTCGAGGTACGCGGGCGGCTTGTGCAGACGGCGCGCCGCACCGGCCGCCACGAGATCGGCGAGGACCTCGATCGCGCGCTCCTCGCGCACGTTCGCGCGCGCGCCGATTTCGGCCGCGGTGCGCGGAACGAGCTCGCCTTCCGCCAAGGCACCCGCGACCGCCGCGACGTCGGGCGCGACGTCGTCCCCGGCATCGGCATCGCCCGCGGCGTCGATGGTGCCGCCGCCGAGCAGCGTCTTGGGCGAGAGGGCGCGCAGCACGAACGCTTCGCCCGGGTAGGTCGTCGCGGGACGCCGCAGGTGCAGCATCCCCTCGAGCGGAGCGTCGACGTCGGCTCCGCGCTCCAGCACGAGCGTCGCGAGGATCTCCGCCGCGCCGAGATAGGCTCGCACGTGCGTGCGGCGGCGCAGCAGCGCGCGCGCTTCGGGCAACACACGGAACCGCACGCGCAGGGAGGCGTTCGCGCCCAGCGTGCCGTCGGCGAGGACGGCGCCGCGATGCAGCTCCGTCACTTCCACGCCCGGGAGGTTCAAGGCGACGCGCGCGCCGCCGGTCGCGCTCTCGCGGGCCGCACCGAACACCTGCAGCGAGCGCACCCGGACCGCGCGGTCCGGCGCGTCGAGCCGCAGCGTGTCGCCGACGCGCAGCGTCCCTTGCATCAGCGTTCCGGTCACGATCGTGCCGTGTCCGGCGAGCGCGAAGACCCGGTCGACGGGGAGAAAGGCAGGCGCCTCGAGCGCGCGCGGCGGCAGCGCCACGAGCGCGGCGTGGATCGCCGCGCGCAGAACGTCCATCCCCTCGCCGGTAATCGTCGAGACCGCGATCACCGGCGCGTTCTCCGCGACCGTCCCGCGGGTCGCCTCGCGCACCTCGCGCTCGGCCTCGGCGAGCAAGTCGTCGTCGACCAGATCGCGCTTCGTCAGCACCACGATCGCGCTGCGCACGTTGAGGAAGTCCAGGATCGCCAGATGCTCGAGGGTCTGCGGCCGCACGCCGTCGTTCGCGGCGACGACCAGCAAGAGCAATTCCATCCCGGCCGCGCCGGCCAGCATGTTGTGCACGAAGCGTTCGTGACCGGGAACGTCGACGATCCCCGCTTCGATCCCGTCGTCGAAGCGCAGGTGCGCGAAACCGAGGTCGAGCGTCATCCCGCGCAGCTTCTCTTCGATCCAGCGATCGGGATCGGTGCCGGTCAGCGCGCGAACGAGCGAAGATTTTCCGTGGTCGACGTGACCGGCCGTGCCGACGACGTGCATTACCGCGCCGCTTCGAGCGCTGCGGCCAACTCCCCGTCCCGGCCGGGTGGGATCGTGCGCAGGTCGAGCAGCACGGTGTCGCCGTCGACGCGCGCGACGACGGGCGTCTCGCCGAGCCGCAACCGAGCGGCCGCGGCGTTGGGGTCGCCGTGCTCCGGCCGCCAGGCCAGCGCGAGCGACGGAATGCTCGCGAGCGGCAGCGTCCCGCCGCCGGCGAAGCCGTCGTGTTCGACGACCGTCAGCGTGAGTGCGGGGAGGCGCGCGCGCAGCGCGTCGGCGCGTGCGCGCAGCGCGTCGAGCGGCGTGCCGAGCATCGCGTACAGCGGGATTGCTGCGCGCGACGCCGGATCGAGGTGCAGCCGCAGCGTCGCGGCGAGCGCCGCGATCGTCGCCGATCCGACCCGCAGCGCGCGCAGCAGCGGGTTCGCGCGCATCCGCCCGATCGCCGCGGTCCGGCCGACCAGAATTCCGGCTTGCGGGCCGCCCAGTAACTTGTCCCCGGAGAACGCGACGAGGTCGATGCCGTCGGCGACCGCTTCCCCGACAGTGCGCTCCGCGGGCAATCCGTACTCGGTCAGGTCGGTCAGCGCGCCGCTCCCGAGATCCTCGAGCAGCGGAACGCCGACCCGTCGGCCGAGTTCGCTCAGCGTGCTAGGCGCGACGTCATCGGTGAAGCCTTCGATCCGAAAATTCGACCGGTGCGCGCGCATCAGGAGCGCGGTGCGCGGCGAGAGCGCGCGCACGTAATCGTCGAGCCGGACCTTGTTCGCGGTGCCGACTTCGACCAGCGTCGCGCCGCTGCGGGCCAGCACGTCGGGAAGCCGGAAACCGCCGCCGATCTCGACCAATTGGTTGCGCGCGATGACGACCTCGCGCGGCGAACCGTCGGGTGCGCGCGCGAACGTGTCGAGCACGAGCAGCACCGCGGCGGCGCAATTGTTCACGACGAGCGCGTCGTCGGCACCCGTCGCGGCGCGCAGCAGCGCGCCGAGCCGGTCGTAACGGGAACCGCGCGTCCCCTCGTCCAGATCGTATTCGAGATTCGATGCGCCGCCGGCGGCGCGCTCGATCGCGGCGATCGCTTCGGGGGCGAGCGGCGCGCGGCCGAGGTTCGTGTGCAGCAAAATCCCGGTCGCGTTCAGCACGCCGGTCAAACCGCTGCGCGCCTCGCGCTCCAACCGTACGACAACGTCGTCGACGATCGCAGCCGGCTCCGGGGTCGCCGCCGACTCGCGGGCAGCGTGAACCGCCGCGACGGTATGGCGCTTCACGGTAATCCCTCCGAGCAAAGGGACGAACCGTGCGATACGCGGTTCGTCGAGAATCCGGTGAACGGCCGGCAGGCCGCTACGGGAATCAGGCAGCGGCGAGGTGCTTGCCGAGCATGCTGCGGATCTGCTGCTCCGGCACGAAGCCCACGATCCGGTCGACGGCCTTGCCGCCCTTGAAGAGGATCAAGCACGGGATCCCCGAGACGCCGTACTCGCCGGCGATCGACGGGTTCTCGTCCGTGTTCAGCTTCACGAAGCTGATCTGGTCGCCCAGCGTGCCGGCGACCTTCTCGATGACGGGCGAGAGCATCTTGCACGGGCCGCACCATGGGGCCCAGAAGTCGACCAGGACGGGTTTGTCGGAACCGAGCACCTGGGTCGGGAAGGTGCTCTGCGAGACGTCGGGGATTGCGCTCATGATTGTGGGTTGGATACCTCCAAGCGTTCGGACCCCTCCGTAGGAGCGACGGTTTCGGCCCGGAACCTCGGAAGCGTGCGCCCGTTCCGACTGCTCGTCGCCCTCGCACTGGTCGCGGCCGCCTCCGGGGCCGCGCCGGCCGGAGCCGCGACGGTGATCGTCACGACCTCGGTCGGCGGCACCGCGGCGGATACGATGCCCTTCAAGCTTTGGCACAAGCTCGTGGTGGACGCGCTCGGCCCCCGCGCGACCGTGACCGACGACGAGCCGACCATCGCCGACGAGGCCAGCTGCCGCGCGGTACACGCTGACTATGCCGTCTTCGCCACGTTCGAACGTGCCCCGCGGCTGCCCGGCTTGGCGCAGGCCCCCGACCGGGTCTACGCGATCGCGCGCGTCACGGTGCGCAACTGCGTCACCGGAGCGCTGCTCCCGGCCCGGTTCATCCCGCTCGAAAGCGACCCCACAGCCGAACCCGGGCGCGGCGAGACGCGCCCGAACCCGTCACGCCAATGGGAGCACCCCGTACGCGCTGCGCTCGGGCGCATCCCGCTGATCGCGACCGCGCCGCCGAAGTAACATTTTGCCGTCCTCAAGATCCTTGGCATCGCTCGCGATAGTCGCCATACTGCTGGCATCGTGTGCGAATGTCCGACAGGGCAGCGACCTATCGACGAACTCGACGAGAAACGACTTCCCCTCGCAGTTTTCATCGCACCCGTTCTCTGCTTCAGATGCTTCACGAGAGACGTCCGCGCGGGCGCTCTACGCGAGCACGCGGCCTCAAGTGCGCGCGAGTCTGTCCGCTGTACGTCGACCCGCGTACAAAACGCGTGACGCCATCGACGATTCCTACCTGCGCCGCCGAACTGCCGACCTGGACGAGCCTCGCGTCACCCTGAGCTTGTCGAAGGGTGACGCGAGTTCGAACTCGGCGTGACGCGATTCGAGCGCTACACGGTGACCGGGGGCTCGCCGGTGATGTCGGCGACGGCCTTCGATTGCTGGCCGAGGTTCGCGATGGCGATGACTTCGTCGCCTTCCGCGAGCCGCTGCAGGCGGACGCCCTTGGTCGAGCGTCCGGCACGGCGGATCTGGCTGACCGGGATGCGGATCACCTGGTTCCCCGAGGTGATCATCAGGAGCTCGTCCTCCGGCGCAACCAAGATCTGGTCGACGACGTGGCCGATCTCTTTCTCCTTGGCGAACGCCTTGACGCCCTTACCGCCGCGCGAGGTGTGGCGGTAGTCGTCGATCGGCGTGCGCTTCCCGAACGCGTGCGAGGTCACGATCAGCACTTCGCGCCGGTCGTCCTCCACCACGTCCATCGCGACGATCTCGTCGCCCGCGGCGAGCGTCATCGCCTTGACGCCGCGCGCCGGACGGCCCATCGGCCGAACGTCCTTCTCGTTGAAGTGCACGGCCATGCCGTCGTGCGTGGCGAGGATGATGTCGCGGTCGCCGCGGCTGAGATCGACCGCCAACAGTTCGTCGCCTTCGTCGAGACCGATCGCGATGAGCCCGTTGCGCCGCACGTTCTCGAACTCGCCGAGTTTGGTCTTCTTGATGACGCCATGGCGGGTCACCATCACCAGATACTCTTCGGTGTCGAACGCGCGCACCGGGAACAGCGCGGTGACGACTTCGCCCGGCGGCAGCTGGAGCAGGTTGACCAGTGCCGTACCGCGCGCCTGACGCGTCGAATCGGGGATCTCGTAGGCGCGCAGCCGGAACGCCCGGCCCTTGTTGGTGAAGAACAGGACGTACTGGTGCGTCGTCGCGACGAAGAAGTTGCGGACGACGTCTTCTTTCTTGAGGTTCGAGATGCCGATGACGCCGCGACCGCCGCGGTTCTGAGCGCGGAACGTGTCGACCGAAACGCGCTTGATGTAGCCGCCGACCGTCGCGGTCACGACGACGTCGGTGTCGGCGATGATGTCTTCGATCGAGAGCTCGCCCTCGAGCGCCTCGACCGGCGTGCGGCGCGGATCGGCGAGCCGCTTGCGGACGTCGAGCGTCTCGTCGCGCACGACGATCAGCCGGCGCGCCTCCGACGCGAGGAGTCCCTTGAGGTCGCGGATCGCGACGATGAGGCCGTTGTACTCGTCCTCGATCTTCTGCCGTTCGAGTCCGACCAGCGTGCGCAGGCGCATGTCGACGATCGCGGCGGCCTGGATGTCATCGAGGCCGTTGCCGATCTCTTCGTTGAGGTCTTGCGGATCGGCGCTCGGCGGCGCGACGCTGGCCGGAAACCGCGCCATGAGGTTGGCCTTGGCTTCGTCGACCGTCGCGCTGGCACGGATGATGCTGATGACTTCGTCGATGTTGTCGAGCGCGATCCGGAAACCGCGCAGGATCTTCGCGCGGTCGCGCGCCTTGGCGAGCTCGAACTCGGCGCGCCGGCGGATGACTTCCTTGCGATGGTCGATGAAGTGGTCGAGGATGTTGCGCAGGCTGAGCACCTGCGGTTCGAGCGGCGAGGTGGCGCCGGTCGTGTGCTCCATCCGATCGCCGCGGCGGACCGGGACGAGCGCGAGCATGTTGAACGCGAAGCTCGACTGCAGCGGGGTCTGCTTGTAGAGCTGGTTGAGCACGACTTGCGGGGTCGCGTTGCGCGCCAGCTCGACGACGATGCGCATCCCCTTGCGGTTCGACTCGTCGTCGAGCCGCACGATCCCGACGATGCGTTTCTCTTGGTACGCTTCGACGATCGCCTCGACGACGCGCGTCGTCGAGACCTGGAACGGGATCTCGGAGATGACGATCTTGTAGCGGCCCTTCTCCTCGATGATCTCGGCCTTGCCGCGCAGGGTGACCGAACCGCGGCCGGTCTTGTACGCCAGCCGGATCGCTTCTTTTCCCATCAGCACGCCGCCGGTCGGGAAGTCGGGGCCCAGAACGATGTCCGCCAGCCCGTCGTCGAGCTCGTCGTCGGTGAGGCCCTTGCCGTTGTTCTCGATCAAGTAGCCGATCGCGTCGCAGATCTCGCCGACGTTGTGCGGCGGGATGTTCGTCGCCATGCCGACCGCGATGCCGGAGCTGCCGTTGATGAGCAGCTGGGGCAGCCGTGCGGGCAGCACGACCGGCTCCTCGGTCTGATTGTCGAAGTTGGGGACGAAATCGACGGTGTTTTTGTCGATGTCGGCGAGCATGTCGAGCGCCGGGCGTGCCAGACGCGCTTCTGTATACCGGTACGCAGCCGCGCGGTCGGGTGAGGGCGAGCCGAAATTGCCGTGGCCGTCGACCAGCGGATACCGCAGCGTGAAATCCTGCGCCATGCGCACCAGCGCGTCGTACACCGACGAATCGCCGTGCGGGTGATAGCTCTTGAGCACCTCGCCGATGACGCCGGCACACTTGCGATGCTGCTTCGAGGGATCGAGTCCCATCTCGCGCATCGCGTACAGGATCCGGCGCTGCACGGGCTTGAGCCCGTCGCGCACGTCCGGCAAGGCGCGCGAGGCGATGACCGACATCGCGTAGGAGAGATAGCTCTCCGACATTTCGTCTTCGACGGCGATGGCGGACATGCGAGAGTCGTTGTTCACGGAATCTTTCTAACGACGAGGGGAAGTCGGACCCGCTGCGGCCGCAGCCAGGTCGGCGAGGGCGCGATCGAGCGCCGATTGCGCCTGGGCGACGCGACCCTGCAACGCCTCGAGGTGGGCGTCGAATCGCGCGTCGAGTTCGGCGAGATGGTTGGCGGTGGCGGGGCTAGCCGTCACCGCGCGGAGGGATCGCGCTTGAACAGCGCTCCGACGAGAAAACCGACCACGCCGCCGGTCAGTGCACCCGCGAGCGCGATGACGAACAGCCGGCTGGCCAGCCCGCCGCCCACGTCGAGCGTGAAGAAACGCGCGGTCAGGACGGCAGTTTCGAACGCTGCCGCGATCACCGAGCAAACCGCCCCGGCGATTATGCCGACCAGGACGTCACTCATCCGCAGAAGCACCTATCCCTATTCTGACTGTGAAGGAGGACGTCCTCGACCCAGGGCCCGCGCTCGACGCATTCGCCCGCCGGCTGGCGGCCCAACTCGCTCCAGGCGACGTGGTCGCGCTGCGCGGGCCGCTCGGCGCCGGAAAGACGACGCTGGTCCGCGCCCTGGTGCGCGCGCTACACGGCTCGGACGACGCGGTCAGCAGTCCGACCTTCGTCTTCCGCCACACGTACGCCGGGACGCCGACCATCGAGCACGTTGACCTTTACCGCATCGAGGACCCCTCCGAACTTGCCGACCTTGCGCTCGACGACGCGCTCGGCCCCGACCGGATCGTCCTCATCGAATGGCCCGACCGCGCCGAAGGGTGGCTGCCGGCCGAGCGGATCGAGGTCGCGATCGAAGGTGCCGGGGACGGCCCGCGGTCGATTTGGGTGACCCGGTGAGGGTGCTCGCGCTCGACGCGGCCCTGGGCGGATTCTCGGCGGCGCTGACGGAGGGTCCCGTCGTCCGCTCCGTCTCGACCGGCGCCCAGGATGCATTGGAACGCGGAATCGGCGCGCTCGAGGGCCTCCTCGCCGAGGCAGGCCTGGGGCTGCGCGACCTGGATCGAATCGCGGTCGGCCTCGGCCCGGGCTCGTTCACCGGAGTGCGAATCGCGGTGTCCTACGCCAAGTCGCTGGCCTATGCCAGTGGAATCCCGCTGGTCGGCATCTCGTCGTACGACGCACTCGAGCCGGACGATGCGCCCCTCCCCGTCCTGACCGTGGTCCATGGGCGCCGAGGCGTGATCTGCGCCCGCCGCCGCGATGCCGCCGGTATCGCGGTCGCCTGCGGCCCGACCGCCGAGGTGCTCGATCGGTTGTTGATCGGGCCACCGGGCGCGCTCACCGTGAGCGGGAATACAGAGGGCGTGCTTTCGGAGATCGCCGAACGCGGTTGGACCGTGCGCGCACTCCCACCCAGAACGGACGTCCCCGCCGTCGCCATCGCCCACCTCGCGTGCACCCGCCCGCCGAGCCCGACCCCCCACGCC
>Ga0207416_1000755_pt1 | contig 49913 bp, 45 predicted proteins | sample PaiPotPPM11metaG_FD_184107 | JGI IMG/M metagenome (GOLD analysis project Ga0207416, IMG submission 184107) | Iron sulfur acid spring bacterial and archeal communities from Banff, Canada, to study Microbial Dark Matter (Phase II) - Paint Pots PPM... ... | reverse complement strand
GTTTTCAGGTACTTTTAGCATGACATCATTCGTCGTGAGACCATGCAGCCATTGTTCTTGTGGTAAGAGGGAGGCGCAGTTCCGGCGCAGTTTGTTCTTCGCTAGCAGTGGCGTATCGGAGAGGCAGCGCCGCACAAAAGCGTCGATGGTGTAGTTGAGAAAATGGTGCAGCAGGTTACGCGGTACAGTCGAAAAACGCTTGTCGGCCGGCAAGGCTGACCAGCACGCGGGCGGCATCAGTGCGGCCAGATTATGCATTCGCTCATCGTCTTCATCCGCCAGTGTTGCTTCCCAGCGCGCTTGATAGGCGGAAGCGCCGTTTTGTTGCGCTTCTTGCAGCGATGGAATGTAGCGTTCTTTCGTGATCAGCTCGAACGCGAACATGGCTGCTGTGGCCCAGAAGCGCAGGTCGCTGCCGAAGGCGACGCCGTGCGGGGTTTCGCCCGGCAGCGTGCGGAGCAGTTCAAAGGCGGATCGGGCATCGAGCGTGAGCGTAGCGATCTCCCAGGGCTTGAATTCTGTCGGCCTGGCTGTATCGTCGGCCTGTTCCAGGATGAGTTCTGGCGATGGCTGCGGCTGTTGCGCAGTGGAGGGAAGGCGCAGCGTGAGCGTGCTAGTCCGGGCCTGGTTTAACGCCGCCGTTGTGAGCCATTCTTGCAACTCCCGTCGCAACGGCTGATGAGGAAGCGTAAAGGGATGAGGTTGTGATTGCTGAGCCTTCGTGGGTCGTTTCACGCCTGCCTGCTTCGGCTTCGTCACAGCAAGATGAGATGTTTCCGCCCACAGGTGCAATTTGCCCGCGTCAGCGTTTTCCCAGACGGCATGAATGACGATCACAGCGTTCTTCTTTCCTTAGCAGTGATGTATGGGAATTATAGGTTTCCATCGCCTCATCATAACACACATTGACCGCGGAGTTAACAATTTTCCCCGTTTTCCCTTGTATATTTGCCATTTCTTGGGTATTCTTTTAGAAGGCTATTCATCGTATATCAGCATATTGTAGCTTGTCCGGCGAGCCAGCAGAAAGGAAACCATTATGGAGGATATGCAATTGAATCGTGTGATGCATCGTAGAGCGTACAGCAGTCAGAATATTGCTGTTACCCCTGATCCGCCGCGGGTCGGCGAAGTAACCACTATTACCATGCATCTGAAAAATCCTGGGCCGGAACCTGCGACGGTCAGTCGTATTGAGACGATGATCGCGCAGTTCGGTATGGGTATGCGCTGGGAGGAGTTACCCGTCGTCGGGCCGTTCCAGTTGCCTGCTGATCCCAACCACATTGAAGAGGTCAAACTGGAGTGGACGCCAAAGCAAGGCGGCCATCGCTGCTTGCGCGCCAATATTCACATTGAGACGCTGCCCGATCCTTTGTGCATTGGCCGCAATCTGCAAGTGATCGAATCCGAGGCCGAGCGCGCGAGATGGCATGTTCCCTTTCGCCTGGGCAATCCCGAAGCCGAGCCGATGCCCGTGGCGCTGGAGATCGGCGGCGAGAATCTCGACGGCCTGGTGGCCCACATGTTCGTTGGTCAGCGCATGATACCTGCCGGCGAAGCAATCTGGCTGAATCCAGGCGAAGAAGTAGATGCGCAATTGCTGGTACGGGCGCGTACCGACGATGCAATTCAGAGCATACACACGGTCGAGGCGTTCATCAACGGGCGTTTCCTTGATGGCATTCAGGTGGAGATATGTCGTCCGGCCCGTATCGCCCGCCCCCCACATTCGTTTGCTGCTGGCGCGCCGGAACAGGTGGAACTTGTCGCGGGTGAACCTGTAGTGATGACTCGTTAAAAGAGAAGAGAAACCTCACAATTTCAAGGGCTGGTCAGCCCTTGAAATTGTGAGGTTCCTCTTCTGTACTATTTCGTTAACATTCATGATGATATCACGAAACGATCAGGCGCATGGGAGTACGAATCAGCGTATCAGGACGTTGAGTACGCGCTGGAAATGCTTCTCGTATTCAATCTTCGTCAGCTTCTCCTCAAGCGTCACGGTAGGCATGGCGTACTGTTCCTCCGCCGTTACCGGGGCGTCGCTGCGGTGCAGCGTCTTTCCGGCGGGTATGGCGGTTCCGGCGGCGTCGAGAATCTCGTCCGCGACGAAGATGGGCGCGTTTGCTACGACGGCCAGCGCGATGGCGTCGCTGGGGCGGGCGTCGATCTCGTGCAGAATGTCGCCGCGGCGAATCCTGGCCGTGGCGTAGAAGATGTCGTCTTTGAGCGTCTCGATGCGCACCTCTTCGAGCGTCGCGCCGGTGGCTTCCAGGATACTGGCGACAAAATTCATAGTCAGCGGCCTCGGCAGCGCGGATTGGCGCAATCCCCGGTCGATGGCATGAGCTTCGTTCTGCCCGATCCAGATGCCCAACACCCGCTGCCGTGTTTCATCATGAAGGACAACCACGGAATACTCGGAACGGGAACCATCCTTGCTCATCACCGTAATGGCATCGACGACAGAAACCTTGATCATAGTCTTGCTCCTTTGTGCGAGTGTTCGTTCTTCGTAGAGCGGCAATAGCTGCGCTTTCAGTTGTTTGCGCGCCTTATGCAGGCGTCCCTTGACGGCGACCACCGAGATGCCGAGCAGCGCGGCGATCTCGCGCAGGCGGAACTGCGCGTAGTAGAACAGCAGCGTCGCTTCGCGCTCTGCCGGGGAGAGCGCGTACACAGCTTGCAGGATCGCGCGCGACAGTTCGCGCTCTTCGGCGATGGCGAGCGGATCAAGCGCATCCACGGCGAGCAGCGCGGGATCGATGAACATGCCGCCTACCAACTCCTCCAGCGAGCAGAAATTTATCTTTTGAGCGCGCAAATAGCCACGGCAGACGTTCAAGGTGATGCCGTAGAGCCAGCTCGCGAAGCGGGTATCGTCCCGCAAATGGTCCAGCGCGAGATAGGCTTGGAGTATAGCTTCCTGCGCCAGTTCCTGGGCAATAAATGGACGATTCACCATGCCCAGGGCGATCCGCTCGGCCATTGGCTGGTAGCGTTCGACGAGTTGTCCAAAGGCATCCTTGTTGCCGCTGCGCGCTAACGCGAGCAAAGCGCTGTCGGGTAGTTCTCTCATCATCGCCGTCATTCTACAAGATGCCGGACTTACCGGCGCGTTTCTCTATAAGAGTAGTGGCGCGTATTGCCAAAAAGGTTACTTTGATGGGGGTGCAGTGAGGAGGTAGGGAGATAAATACGCACAAGGCCAATCCAGGGCAACCACCGCCAGGGCAACGCGAGGGATTGCCCCTACCCTCAACGACGTGGCCTCGCAGGCCGCTCCGTGGTATGGTAGGGGCAATCCCTCGCGGTTGCCCTGGACGCTTAAGTTCGCGCCAATGGGTTACTCTGGATGCTGTTGTTGGCTACGAACTTACCAGCGGTTGTCGCGTCGGGGGCGATCGTTGTAGCCGCCGCCGCCTCTGTTGCCGCCGGAGCGGTTATAACCGCCGCCGCCACCGCCACTGCTGCCGCCAGTGCGACTATAGCCACCATGAGATTCGCGCTGCGGACGCATGGTCTGATAGCAATCGTTGCAGTACACGGGGCGGTCTGCGCGTGGCACGAACGGGACAGATGTAGGACGACCGCAGTTCGCGCAGGTGGTTTCGTAGTATTCAGCGCTGCGCGTTTGAGTTGAGGAACCTTGCCCGTTGCGGCGAGCCGCGCGACAGTCGGGACAGCGGCTGGGGGCATTGGTGAAGCCACGGCCGGCAAAGAATTCCTGCTCGCCGGCAGTGAAGGTGAATTCGCGACCGCAATCACGGCATGTGAGGATACGATCTTCGTACATGTGGTACTATTTCCTTTTCCTGAGTATTCGTTCCGCCTGACAATGTTCTAAAATGGGTAACGCGAGTTGATGAGTTGTGCGCTCGCACAGGCAAAGCCTTGTTAAAAGGGTATCCCTCTAACAGAGGAATCTGTCTGACGGTGGTTGTCAGGTAAGTTCTATCCGAGGACCGGGCGGCGGAACGAAACCGGAACCTGGTATGCACTACCTTGCAGAGTCTCATCTGTCCTGAACCACGATTCCATTGTACCATAGAATACTGAAAAAAGCACTACGCATATTACCAAATTACAATCTTTCTTTGTACTGGTTGGTAATTGGCAACCTCCGGTCGCGCCCAAAAGCGCGCGGTGTGATCTTCACCCCTGGCGGAGCCTGCCGCCGCTTATACTCGCTGGTATCGACCAGGCGCATGACTCGCGCAATCGTCTCCTGCTCGAAGCCCATTGCCAGCAGTTCGGCGAAGGTACGATCATCTTCCACGTATGCCTTGAGGATGGGATCAAGCACGTCATACGGCGGCAGGCTGTCGCTATCTTTCTGGTCCGGGCGCAGTTCAGCCGAAGGCGGCTTCTCGATTACTGCTTGTGGGATCACCGGCTTGTCGCCCAGGCTATTGCGATAGACGCACAACTGGTAGAGCAGCGTTTTCAAGACATCCTTGAGAACGGCGAAGCCCCCGGCCATATCGCCATAGAGCGTGCTGTAACCGGTTGCCATCTCGGACTTGTTGCCGGTGGTCAGCACAATGGGGCCGAGCTTGTTGGAGATGGTCATCAAGATGTTGCCGCGAATGCGCGCCTGCAGGTTTTCTGCCGCCAGCCCTGGATCGTCCTCGCCGAGCGCGGGCCGCATCATCTTGAGGGCGGTCCGAAAAGTCTCCTCGATGGGTATGGTCATGAACTGGATGCCCAGGTTCTCCGCCAGTTCCTGCGCGTCAGTCTTGCTTCCCGTGGAAGAATAGCCCGACGGCATCGAGATGCCCAGTACGTTCTCCGCGCCCAGCGCATCGGCGGCAATTGCGGCGGTCAGCGAAGAGTCGATGCCGCCGGAGAGGGCGATCAGCGCCTTCTTAAAGCCCGACTTATGGATATAATCGCGCGTCCCCATGACCAGCGCCGCGTAAATCTCCGCGAGCGGCGTCATTTTCGGCTCCATGCGCTGCGGTGCGCCGAGTGTGGCGTACGCGCGCGTCCTCTCTTCTGGATAGGGAACCGCGTCAATGTTGATCAGCGGCACGTCGTCGCGCGCGAACGGCAGGCGATCCTGGCGGCGGCGCGGATCGTGCAGGCGCGAGCGAAACACCGACGGGGTGTCCAGATCGACGATCAGCATGTCCTCGGCGAATTGTTTGGCGCGGGCGATTTGCTTGCCCTGCTCATTGAACACCATGCTGCCGCCGTCGAAGACCAGTTCGTCCTGCCCGCCGACCATGTTCAGGTAGACAACAATCACGCCGTTGTCGGAGGCGCGGGTTGCCAGCATCGCTGCGCGGAAATCGCCTTTGCCGGCAAAGTAGGGCGAGCCGTTGATATTGAGGATGACTTCGGCTCCGGCCAGCGCCTGCATGGGCAATGGTCCCGATGGATACCAGACGTCCTCGCAGATGTTGACGCCGACATGCACGCCGTTGATGAGAAAGATCGGCGCTTTCTGTCCCGCCTCGAAGTAGCGATTTTCATCGAAGACGCCGTAGTTGGGCAGATAATGCTTGTGGTACGTTCCCACCAGTTGCCCGTTATTGATGATAGCGGCGGCGTTGTAGATATCCTGATCGCGATCAACGAAGCCGATTACGGCGGTCAGTTCGGGCAGCGAGCGGCTGGCGTCGATCAGTTCCTGTAATCGTGCGAGATTGTCGGCCACGAAACCCGGCTTGAGCAGCAAATCCTCCGGCGGATAGCCGGTCAGCGCCAGCTCCGGCGTGCAAACAACATGCGCTCCCGCCGCGTGCGCCTGCCGCAGCGCTTCCAGAATTTTCCGCGTATTGCCTTGCAGGTCGCCAACGGTCACATTGAGTTGTGCCAGCGCGACCCGAAGCGGTAGAATATGGGTAGACATGTCGATCCTTTCTCTAAGATTCAGGAGCATTCGCAAGTATGGAAATAACGGCTTTTATTGCGTTAGTTATACCTTTTATTGTTGTTATCTATCTTGGGGTTTTGATGTTATATCTGAAACCCCCTGGAAATGTGTGGTTAGCCTCGCTGCTGGGCGGCCTCGTCATGGGTATCATCAATATCCTGTTCGACCTGCTCGCCTACTATGCCCATATCTGGCATTATACCCTCAACGGGCTGATCTTGCACCTGCCCATCCCATTTTACATCACTCCGATCTTGATTTATGGCAGCCTGGGCTACTTGCTGATCTCGCGTTTTTGGCGCCGGCGCGGGCACTGGTTCGCCATGCTTTTGCTGATCGGTATCCCACTGTTTCGCTCTGCTACCGACTTCATCGGCGGGTATACCCTGGGGAGCTATACTCCCCAGTATGAGAGTTGGGTGGCCGGGCCGCTCGATCTTTTCATGTGGCTGCTGATGTTCTACGCGGGCTACTGGGTGTTTGTGTTCCTGGCCTCTGGAAGGGTGCAGTTGATTGCACCCCCGTCTCAGGCCGATTCGCGTGATAGGGCGCACTAAATTGCACTGCCCACATTGAGGGATGTTGGAAAAGAGGACACATATACGTGGAAGTATCGAATGAAGAAATTGTCGCGCATATCAACGCGACCCGCCAGGACTCCATCTGGGCTATTCTGGATATTACCGTGGTATCCGCGAGCAAAGACAGAGTCGTCGCCACCATGCCTATTGGCCCCAATCATCGCCAGCAGGTCGGCTATTTGCATGGTGGGGCATCGGTTACATTAGCGGAGTCGCTGGCCTCGCTTGGCACGGCGTTGAACATCGATATGGATCGGCAAATGGCTTTTGGCCTGGAGATCAACGCCAATCACCTGCGTCCCAAACGCGAAGGTCGGCTGACCGGCGTGGCGACGCCTATCCACAAAGGGCGTACCACGCACGTCTGGGAGATCAAGATCAGCGACGAGGACGACAAGCTGGTCTGCATCTCGCGCTGCACAGTTGCCGTCGTCGATCGCCCGCCCGACAACGGCAACCCGCTCAAGCGCGAGATGCCCAGTTTTGGGTAGTAAAAAGATGTGATGTCAATAGAGCCTGGTGTCCGCGCGCGGACGCCAGGCTCTATTGACATCACATCTTTTTTAATTCCTTCACCACCTCAGCGACATCCTGATAGACATATTCCGGCTTGATCGACGAATGTTCCAGGTCGGCGCGTGTGGTGTTGCCGGACAGCACCAGCAGCGTATGGACGCCTGCCGCCTGGCCGCCCTTGATATCCACGGCGAGGACATCGCCGATCATCACCGTCTCGTCCGGTTGGCTCCCCAGCAGGCGCATGGCTTCATGGAACAGGCCCGGCTCCGGCTTGCCGACCACTTCGGGGGCAAAACCGGCGCTCGCTTCGATGGCGGCCACCATCGCGCCGCAGCCGGGAACAATGCCGTTCGCGACTGGCAGCAGCGCGTCGCGATTGATGGCGATGAAGCGCGCCCCGGCGCGGATAGCCTGCACGGCCCTGTTCAACTTCTTATAGTCAAATGTGCGGTCGAGACCCACCAGCACGACGCTGGCCGCGCCTGGGTTGCTGTCGATTTCCTCATCGATGGGGTGCAGTCCCTGGCGCGCAAGCAGATCGCGCATGGGCTGCTCGCCGACAAGATAGACGCTCGCGCCAGGAGAGCGGCGCGCGATTAGTTGGACGGTGGCCTGTCCCGCGCCCAGCACGTGGCTGGCGTCTGTGGGGACACCGAGACGCTGCAGTTTCGACAAGACTTCCGACTCGCCGGCAAATGAGTTATTGGTGAGAAACAGATATTTTTTATGGTTGGCCTGGAGCCACGAGAGGAAGTCTTGCGCTCCCGGCAGCAGTTCGTTGCCGCGATAAATCACGCCGTCCAGGTCAATCAGATAGGTGCTAAATGGTAACATGGTGCCTCTTGTGTATGCAACGGGTCACTCGCGTAACAATTGCTCGCGGATCGAGAGAATGTCACGGCGCAGCACCGGATCGAGGTTAAGCGCGCGGTCGATCTTTTCGCAGGCGTGCAGGACGGTGCTGTGATCGCGCCCGCCGAAAATCTGCCCGATTTCGAGCAAGGAAGCCTGCGTTTCCTGCCGCATCAGGTACATGGCGATCTGGCGAGGCATGACGATATGTTTATCGCGCTGCTTGCCGCACATGTCCTCGAGGGGAAGGTGATAGTATTCCGCGACGGCCTGGGCGATCTGCGAGCAATCCAGGCGCGATTCCCTGGTATCATTGCCGAGGGATGAGATAGCGGCGCGCGCAACCTCAATCGTCAGGTCGGTGCGGTGCAGTTGCTGGTACGCAATCAAGCGATTCAGGCAGCCCTCCAGTTCGCGGATATTATTTTGCACGCGCCCGGCCATGTACGAGATGATATCATCAGGCACGGGATAGCCGAGCATATCCGACTTGACGCGCAGGATTGCCATGCGTGTTTCAAGGTCGGGCGGCTGGATATCGGCGATCAACCCCCACTCGAAACGGGAGCGCAGCCGCTCTTCCAGGCTGATGATGGCTTTGGGCGGGCGGTCGCTGCAGATCACGATCTGTTTGCTCATCTCATACAGGCTATTGAAGGTGTGGAAAAACTCCTCTTCGGTCGAGTCTTTTCCGGCGATAAATTGAATATCATCGACCAGCAAGATATCGACGGAGCGATATTTGGCGCGAAATTCGTCGGTGCTGCGATAGCGGATCGCGTTGACGATCTCATTGGTGAACTGCTCTGAAGAGACATAGAGAACAACCAGCCCTGTTTGTACGCCCTGGTGGCCGATGGCGTGCAGGAGATGCGTTTTGCCCAGTCCGACGCCGCCGTAGAGGAAAAGCGGGTTATATGACTCGCCAGGAGCCTCCGCCACGGCCAGCGAAGCCGCGTGAGCCAGCCGATTGCTATTGCCCACGATAAAGGTATCGAAGGTATAGCGTGGGTTGAGGCGGTTATGCATGAGTATGTTGGCGCGCTGTTCGTTATCCCAGTCATCGAGGCTTTCACCGGCGTAGGACTGGGTATGGGACGTTGCTGAACTGGGCAACAAGTCAAAGTACGTGTTGCTCGCGGCCTGCCGTTTGCCTGCGGCCGGGCCATGGTGGGCAGCGTCGTGCGCGGGAGCGAAATCTCGTTCCGCGAAACTCTCGCCGTCATTTTCCTGGTTGCCGGCGTCGGTGATGGTCATCGTCACAGACTGGCCGGTGATCTCTTGCAAGGTATCCTCAAGAGAGCGCCGCCAGCGCGTATTGATCACATCGCGCGCAAAGTTGTTGGTGACGTAGAGCGTGAAGCAGAGTTCCTTGTTCTCAGTTGACTGCGTGTCGGCGTCAATGTCGTCTGCTCCAATCGCCGGAGTATCCACGAGATGAGCGGACTGCAGCCAGGTCTTGCTCACTTCGTCAATAGGCATGGTTGCCAATCGCTCAAGCGTCGAGTGCCAGATCGTTGTTGTATTCACGGGAGATACTCCCCTATAGTGGACTAGACGGACTATTCTTCGACAAGAGCGACGCACTCGATTTCGACCAGGGCATGTCGCGGCAGTTCTGCGACAGCTACGGTGGAGCGAGCAGGTGTGACACCGGTAAAATAGGTGGCGTAGATGGCATTCATCGACGGGAAATCTCCCATGTTTGCCAGGAAAACGGTCGTCTTGACGACATCGTCGAGGGAGCTACCGGCGCTGGCAAGCACGGCTTGCAAATTTTGCAAAACGCGATGGGTTTGCGCCTGCACATCCTCGCCAATCATTGCGCCTGTCGATGGGTCAAGGGCAATCTGGCCGGATGTATAGAGAAACTGGCCGCAGCGTATGGCCTGACTGTAGGGGCCGATAGCTGCTGGCGCGTTGTTGGTACTGACTTGTTTGCGCTGCATATGTGTGTTCCTACAAAAAGCTAACAAAAAACTAATGAAAAAACCAGGCAAGAACTCCAGGTATCTGTACTACGTGTTAAAAAGAATAAAGAGTGACCAATTGGATCGAGAGCGTTACTTCGAATAGGGGCCGCGCCTGGGTAAAGGATGAGCATTTGGCGCTGGCCCGTCTGCTGCCGGCAAGGCCATGTTGGGCGCTGGCGGTACAGAAGGCAACGCCCGCGGGTATCCTCCAGGCTGCTGCACCGCCGCCACTCGCGTTAGCTCCCTCGCGCATTGCCGCAGCGCGAATTGCATCTCTGCCGCCGAGTGGAAGCGATTGCGCGGCTCCTTTTGCAGCGTCTTCATGACAATGCCTTCAACGGTTGGCGGCACGGTGGGATTGAACGAGCGCAGCGAGGGCGGCATCGCTGATGCATGTTGCATGGCGATGGAGACCGCCGTAGGCCCGCCAAACGGCGGACGACCGGCCAGCATCTCGAACATGACCACGCCCAGCGAATACAGGTCGGACGAGTCCGTGAGCGTTTCACCGCGCGCCTGTTCCGGCGAGAGATAATCGGCGGTGCCAAGCACGATACCGCTTTTGGTTAGCCCACTCTCCTCCAGAACGCGCACAATACCGAAATCGGTCAGCTTGACCAGCGGACGCTCTTTGCCCATCAAATTGTCAATATTGCCGCCGCTGTTCCACATGAGCATGATATTTTGCGGCTTGATATCACGGTGAATGAAGCGGCGGGAATGGGCCACCTGGAGGACATCGCAGACCTGAGCAGCGATGTCCAGGGTCAGGCGAGGCGGCAACTGCTGGAATTGCCCGATCAGTTGTTTGAGCGTCGGTCCCTTGATATACTCCATCACCAGGTAATACTGATCCTCTTCTTCCACAAAATCGAAGATCGTGACGGCGTTGGGATGAGAAAGCGCGGCGGCGGCGCGGGCCTCGCGGCGGAAACGCTCCACGGCATGTTGATCGGTTTTATCTAGATTACGGAGAACTTTGATCGCGACATCCCGCTCTACCTGACGATCCCAGGCTTTGTACACGCTTGCCATACCGCCGGTCGCGATATGTTCGCGGATTTCGTAGCGCCCTGCAATGTATTTGCCATCAAGTTGACTCAATGTGTTACCTCAACGCACCTGGGAAAATAGGAAGCCTTTTTGTCTAAGGAAAGTATACCAACCCCCTCCACTTCCGTCAACTCTTTATGCTAAACGGGTCAGAGCGTGGAAATTCTTGATAATGCCGCGAACGACCAGGGCAATCGCGAGGGATTGCCCTGGTCGTTCGCGGCATTCTTGCTCCCTCGCGTGAGGGCAGCGCATAACCTTACGATGTCCAGTCTGGTCGCGAATCGGCATCGACGCCCCCGCTGGTGAGCGGTACCAGGCTCCCATTGACGCTGTAGCTGTTGGTTTTGGCATTGTAACTCAAGTTGGCAATCCAGATGTTAAACTGGTTGTTGGCGTAGAAGAGATAGGCGATTTGCGTGCCGTCAGGCGACCAGACGGGCTGGCTCACAAACTCACCCTCGACCAGCAGCTTTGATTGCTTGTATGCCTGCAGCGCCTGGTTTTCCACCGTCGAGTTGCTCGGAACGGCGGTGACGTTGCTCGGCGGCGTCGGCATGACATACAGCCCCATCTGCGTAGAACTGATCTCGCGAATATAGGCGATATGCTTGCCGTCGGGCGAGAAGGCCGGCTCGATGTTCGGCGTCGCTATTGAAGGCGGCGTGATCGCGATGCCGGGGCTAAATTCCTGGCCCGGATCGCCGGGGTGATAGTGTATCTGCGGATTATTCTTGATCGCATACGGATCTTCCATGAAGATCTGGATCAACTGCTGTGTCCGCGAACTATCGTAGGTGTAATGGGTATAGATGATCTGGTTAAGACTGCCAGTGTTCGGGCGGAAGCTCGGATCGCGGTCTCCGCCATCGCCATAGCTGGCAAGAGCCACCAGGTTATTGTTCATGACAACGTCGTTTGAGAACTGAGGTTCGGAGGGTTTGAACGGGATATAAAACACCTGCATATCCAGGAATGGCGATTGATCGAAATCTTGCCCCAGGTCGCCATATTGATAGTTTGCCCAGTAATACAGCTTTTGCAGGTCGCTCAGGAAGATGATGGTTTTGCCGTCGGGCGACCAGGATGGCTGGGCAAACCAGTGCTGCGTCGCCTGGGGGGCATTGTTTCCGTTTGGATGAAAGAATCCAAAGCCGTTCATCAGTATGTGCCAGGGGCCACCGCTCGTTGACATGTACTCGAGGTTAGAATAGTCGTAATAGCGATTGATAAACGCGATCCACTTGCCGTCAGGCGAGACGGCAGGATCGCGCACATCGCCGGTGGTGGTAAGCTGGGTGATGTTGCGCGAGCCGTCGATCACGAAGAGATGGCGGTTCTGCGTGAAGTAGATATGGCCCTTGAAAAGGGCTTGATTGTTGACGCCGATCACCGAACCATTGCCGGAAGTTTTCGTGTTGAAATTGCCGCTGCTGCCGCCAATGCCGAGACAGGATTGCAGGCTGAAGGCCAGCAGCACCAGCAGGCACAGCGCATGCCAGGGAATATATCGTCTTTTTATGTTCATTGTTTTTTTCACCTTATACCTGGAGCGCGGCAGGTGACTCGAAGGCGACCAGGAAGACGAGGTCTAACAGGCTGTGAATCCCCAGGAAGTCTCCAGCGCCGCTGGCGAGACTCATCGTGCTGGCCTGGGCCGCTTGCCATGATGTGCTGGCGGGCGCGGCTGGCGCAACAGGTACGTCAGCCTGCGCTGGAGCGCTGCCGGGCGTCGCGGCCACCTGAGCGCTGGGGACGGCCATTGGATTGTTGGCATCCACCTGTTGGCAGGTTGCCGCACTGCCGATAGCAAAGATTTTATCGATGAATGGTACGACTCTTGCGCAATCCAGGATGACGACGCTCTGCACACCCGATGATGTGTTGATATTTGCCGTCGTTGAATAGGGAGGGCCGAGCGTGTACTGGCCAATCTGGCCCTGGTTCAGCGACTTTGCGAAGTACAGCAGGTTGAAGACATCCTGTAACTGCATATCCGTCTTCACATAGCCGTCAAGGTCTTGCGCGAGTTGCGGCAATTCGCTAAGCACGCTGGGGTTGTCCAGCTTGTATTTCAACTGCGACAGGATTTGCTGCTGGCGTACCGAGCGGCCAAAATCTCCGACGAGGTCGGCATGGCGCGAGCGCACGTATTCCAGCGCGGTCAGGCCATCGAGGTGCTGCGGCCCCGGCGCGATATACAGGCGCTTGTAGGCATAGGGATCGGTTGCGCCCTTGCCGGTATCGTCAGGATAGGCATCATCGGTAATCGGGTGGAGTACGTTGATGTCGATGCCGCCGACGGTATTAATCACGCTGACGAAGCCGGACAGGCCAACCCAGGCGTAGTGGCTGATGTAGATGCCAAAATCCTGGTGGATCGTCGCCATACTGAGCGCCGCGCCAGTCGCGCCGCCGCCGCCCAGCAGGTATGCCTGGTCGAGCTTGTGCATCCCAAAACCGGGGACGTTGACCCAGGAATCGCGCGGGATGGAGAACATGGAAACAGTTTTCGAGACCGGATCAACAGAGACAACAATATCCGTTTGCGCCAGGATACCCCCATTGATGACCTTACTCTTATAGTCGTCGTCGCTGCCCAGCAGCAGAATGTTGAAGCGGCCGCCACTCAAAATGCCGCTATTACTGCTGCTCCGCCCGGCATTGGGATTTTCATCGCCCGGCAGGCGTTTCACTGTCTGGCCGGTGATGTCGCTGAGCGGCTTAGAGAAGTAAACGTAGTAATAATAGGCTCCAGCGCTGACCGCAATGAACAGGAAGGTCAGGAAACCAACGGCCACGCGCGCCCAGATGGGGAAGCGGCGTGTCTTTTTGCGTTTATTCTCGCGCCCATTTGATTGCGGGCCTTTGCCGTTGGGCGGGGGCGGCCCTTGCATATGCATATAAGGAGGCGCGCCATTCGGCCCTGCCATCTGCCAGTTGCCTGGGGGCATTCCCGGAGTGCTTTGTGTAGCTAGTGGCCCCATGCCTGGGCCGCCCGCTGGATACATGCCGTTGGGCGGCATCGACGAAAAGCCAGCCTGCCCAGACTGTCCGTAGGGCATACTCCCTGGCCCCATCACTGGCGATTGTTGTCCCATGGAGGGCTGCACTGCCCATGCTCCTCTTGCCTGTTGCTCAGAATAGAGCAGCGATGATGGCGGCGTGTTTAGTCCTTGCAGGGGAGGCTGCTGGAAAGCATTTGGGTTAACCGTTGGCGGCGGAGTCACAGCAGGGTTGCCATTGCCATTGGCGGCATTGCGCGAGGTCTGATTGGCTTTCCACTTCGACAGCAGCCCGGAGCCGGTAAAAGTCGTGGGTGGAGGTGCGTCTTGTGATCGGCCATTGGTGTAGGGGCTTCCCCATCCCTGTTCAGGCAGACCATTATTGCCTTGAAAGGGTTGCGATGGCAGTGATTGATCGTTCATAAATTGTGTTTGCTCCCTGCTTTGCTGAGTGATCATCAGACAGCGAGACCCTTGCCCATCATTGGCTGCAACTATCCATCCCTGGAGGTCTCCCTGGTTTTACCAGTTTTATTTAGAACGTGGATATTTCCTCATACTTATTAAGAATGTTCAGCGCGACGCTTTTGTTTCACTTTATTATAACGAATGATAAGGTAAAAAAATACCACCTGCATAGACTGAGGGGTTTATGTATAGGACTTTTCGTCGCGCCTGGCCTGCAAGAATGCCAGCAACAGCGAACCGATCAGTACCACGAGCAGCACGATCTCCATTGTGCTGAAGGTCTTTCTTTTCTGCATGAGATAATCTCCTATCTTGTCCATAGCTCAATGCCCGCTCCATAGGTGCGCAGCAGGTGAAAATGTTGCGCTACCCAGGCGTGGAAACTGGCGACCTGCTTGATGGAAAAACGTCCGGAGTAAAAGAGAACGGCGTGGACGCTGGGAGCGGATGCTGCCTGGATCAACTGCGGCAGCGTCAGGTAGCCGCTCACGATGCGCACCATCGACGTATCGACCAGGAAGGGCGGCACGCTGCGATTTGCCAGCGCCGCGATGAATTGTTCGTCCGTGATCACTTGCTGGCCCGGCGTTGTTGCCTGCTGGAGATCGTTGGCGATGCGCGCTTCTAGCTGTGTCGATGGACTGCTCGCTTGCTGCGACAGGGCGCGATAGCGGGCATAGTCAGGGACGCTGCCGGTGGCGATAACCAATAAGAGCAGGAAGCACGCCAGCGGGGCGGCCAGCTTTGCCGTTGGGATAGTAGAGCGCAGTTCGTCGAGCGAAGGGAAATTGTGCAAAGCCATTACTGCCATGCCGATCATCGGCGGGATCAGGGCGATTGCGTGGCGCGGGAACAGCGGAACCTGTATCAATAGGATAACAAATGTTACCAGGAACCAGGCGATCAGCGGGATCACGCGCCAATCGCGCCGCAGCAACGCCACGAGCGCGCCGAACGCCGCAGCCAGCGACAGGGCGGCGTTCGCCAGCACGAACTGGCCCAAGATGTTGGTGTTCCCTGCTTCCTCGCTGATCAGCGCGGTCTTCGCGGCGGTATGGAATAATACTGCCTGCTGGATGAGCGCGTTGAACGAGCCAAAGTAGGGAGCGAGGACAGCCAGCGTTGTGGCGATGAAGACGATAACGGCGGCTACGATTGGGATCAGGCTTTTCCCGCGCGTGCCAGGCTGCTCCTGTCGTATCTGCCATAAGCGCGCCAGCACAAGCAAGCCGATAGGTACAACTGCCGTCACACCCAACAGCTTCGTCAGGATACTCAGCGACAGCGTAACCCCGCACAGAATCGCCATTGCCAGACCTCTGCGTCCCCCCGGATGCTCCCACCACGCGCAGGCCGCGCCCACTGAGACCAGCATGAAGGCCGTTGATGGGCCTTCCGCTTGCAGAATCTGCGATTGCGCCAGGTAGAGCGGGGCCACAATGAGTAAGATCAGTGCGGCGATAGCGCCGGCGCGCCCGGCCAGCGCTTTGCCGATGAGGTACGCGCCCAGCAAGCCGAGCAGCGAAAGACAGGCAACGCCGACCCGCGCCGCCCAGATAGTTTGGCCGAGCAGCATATAGAATGGATAGACCGAAAGCAAGAAAAAGGGCGGTTGCGAAGAAAATACCTGTCCGAACAGGGAGTAGCCCGCGCTCATCGCTCGCAGCGATTGCCAGTAAACGCCCTCGTCATAGCCATCATAATCGAAGAGTTTATTCAAGTTGTACAGGCGCATGGCGATGGCGATGATCACCAGCGCCAGCACGAGAGCCACTGTCAGGATCGTTTGCCAGCGCGGCGCGGCATGCCGTTTTGCCTGTTGTGTTTGCGTTTCATTTGTTGCAATTACGTTTGTTGTCATAAAACACTCTTCATTAAAGAGGTAATACATGAGAATTCAGAGCCTATCCTGCGCATTGCCCTGGATAGGCTCCGAATTCTCATGCCTTTAGACTTCTTCCACGTCATCAAGCGGTGATATGAGCGGCGGCGCTGCCGCGTCGAAGGCCGGCAAATTGCCCGATGGCGCGCCATCAGCTTCCTCGCCGACCAGCGCCAGCCCGTCGTGTCCGTTACTGCCGTTGTGGTGTCCGTTACCATTGCCCAGCATAGCCTCGAACTCCTCGAAGACCATCTTCGTCACGCGCTTCGCATCGGCTTCTTCGATCAACTGCTTAATGTCGTCGGCTACCAACTCGCCGCGCTCGATCAGCGCCTCGGCGACGGCGATCAGCGCCTCGCTGTGCTGTTGCAGCAGCCGTTTGACGGCCTTAAACTGCGATTGCAGCACAGCCTCCGTGCGATCGGCCAGCTTTGGCAAATTCATGGGACTCATGCCGCCGATAGGGTCAGCGAAAGCAGCATACGAGATGAGCGTGCCATCCATGCCGTAAGCGCCAACATAGGCGGCGGCTAACCGTGTAGCGCTGGCAAGGTCGGAGGTCACGCCGTTCAGGTTGACGTCCAGGAAAAGTTCTTCACAGGCGCGCGCCGCCAGCGAAACCTGGATGCGCGCCAATACGTCTTCCTTGCTCAAGGTTTTGATCGACTCTTTCGGCCTCGGCAGGGCAAAGGCTGCCGCGCCTTCCAGGTCGCTGCGCTGGTGGATCGTGACATAGGCTGGGAAGTAACGATCCATCACATAATAAGAAGCGACAGCATGTCCCGCTTCGTGATACGCTAAACGCCGCTGGTCAACGGGCGTCAGGTCGCTCACCTGGCGCAAGCCAAATTCATGGACGTCCTGCGCTTCTATCAGGTCTTTGTAGGTGATCATGTCGCGACCATCGAAGTGTGCGATGATCACGGCCTCGTTAATGACGTGTTTGATGGCGACCGGCGTATAATCGACGAGGCGCTGCACCAGCACTTCTATCGAGATATTCGGATCATGCAGGACTTTGTTCAGATAGTACTCGATTACCTCGCTGCGGTACTTGTCGGTAGGGGAGGCGACGTGAATCTGGCGATCGAAGCGTCCAGGGCGCAGCAGCGCCGGGTCCAACGATTCAGGTACGTTCGTCGCGCCGACCGTCAGCACCGGCTCATTCTGCACGCGGCTGTGAGAGAGTCCCAGGGTGCGCAGAATTTTCCTGAACCAGCCGGTCTCAATATTCGGCGGGTCCATCTCCATCAACAACTGGTTGAGACCGCCGGTACCCATCATACCGCCAAAGATACCGCCGCCCATCGCCATTGTTCCGCCGCCGCGCGCGGAGCGAGAAGCGCCGATGGCATCGATTTCGTCCATGAAGACCACACAGCCGCCATACTCTCTTGCCAGGCGGCGCGCCTTCGTATAGAGCCGCCGGATCATCAAGATGTCCATGCCGATGAACATAGCGCGGAAGCTGGCCGCGCTGGCGTAGGCGAAAGGGACGCCAGCTTCGGTACTCATGCACTGCGCCAGGTAGCTTTTACCGGTTCCGGGCGGGCCTGAGAGTAAAAGGCCGCGCACCGGCGTTCCGCCCATATCCTGGAATTCTTTTATCCCGCTCAGCAGCATCACGATGCGCCTTGCCGATTCCAGCACTTCTGGATTGCCTTTATAATCATCGAAGGTGACGCCTGTTTCTCCCGGCATGACCCAGTACAGGCGCGGGCGGCCCAAAAACCAGAAGATGGCTACGAATTGCATAATGCCGAAGAGAACGGCAAAGACAATCTGGAAAGCATAGAGCAGGATTTCACCTGGAGATGGTGCGCTCAACTGCGGGACAATATAAACGACGCACCACCAGATGACGATAGCGATCAGGACGAGCCAGATCCAGCGGAGTCTGAGAAAACGTCCGAACTGGTCCATCCCCAGATCGATAGATCTGTCCAGGCCGCTCTGTTTTTGGGGGTTTTTTGCTGACATAGCTCTCCATCCCTTTTTCCGCATAGTGCAAAGCCACTACGCTCCTATGCTTAGACCGGGGCGCGTAAACCGATATAATCGACGCCCAGCAGTAACGGGCCATTCGCCCCGCTCGCCGTCGTGAAGTGCCAGAGCAGATAGCCTGTGATAGGGCCACCTGGCCCATGCGAGGAAACATCCACTTCCACGAACGTATCGACAGTCGTGTCTGACTCGGCGTGTTCTCCCACAACGTTGATGGACTCCCAGGCGAGGCCGCCCTGCGTCTGACTGTACTGACTCACCAACTGGTTTGGGTCGGGCGGCTGCGCCATGTTGGAGTCAAGCAATTTTAATGCAGAGACGTTCCCATTTCGCAGGGCGTAGAGCCAGTTCTGTACCAGGGTACCGCCGTCATCCTTCGCGCCCTTCACTTGAAAATTGAATGGGTCGTGACCTATACCGAAAGGGAATTCGCCTGTGGTGACGTAGGTGGTAGCGGTGATGCTGATCAACAGCAGCAGGATGACGCCCAGCGTCACCAATTTGTGATGCCTGATCCCTTGCACTACATAGTATAAGCCCTTGAAAATGGGGCGGAAGATGGCCTTGAAGAAGAGGGCCACAGGCGTTTGCCCGGCCCTTCTCCTGGCGGGAGTTGATCTAACGACTTTTTTCTGCTCTGGTTCCGGTTTTTGCTCCGGTTGTCGTGTCGGCGTTGGACTGATCATCGGTCTTGCTTCTCACCTTTCTCTGATCAGGCGTTGATCGCGCGCATTCTCAAGAAATATTGCTATATGCTACCATACACTACAATGAGCTTTTTGGCAAGATACTTCCTCCCGAAAATCCCCTGTCCGTAGAGTTTCACATCCCTACGGATTTCCTGCTATAATGGAGGTGCATGTGTTTCAACCCGGACAATCTTTTCTTTTATAAAGAGCGAACAGCAGAACTTTTTGCAGGAGCGAAAGGTGGATGCAGAGATGGCAAACGACATGAGCAATAAGCCGGATACCTCCGGCACGCATATCTGGCTGCGCTATACCACGCAGTTTACCTCTGGCAAACGCACGCACACCGTTGAGGTGGGCATACCGGTGCCGATTGGCGCGAGCGTGGAGACCCGCGAGCGGCTGATCCGTGAGGCCGAGGTTGGCATGGAGCAACTGGCGGGCCATATGGAGCGGCGCGTAGAGCAGATGCAGCATAGTCAGGCCGCGCCGCCGCAAGCCAGCGCCGCCGGTGCACCCAGGATGGTTTCGACGCCCGCCTCGTCTTCCAGGCCGCCTGCCGCGCTGCCGCCTGCCCCTGCTCTCGCGCCCGCGGAGACGCCGCCGCCTGCCGCCGAACAGCGCGAAGTGACGATGCCGCCCACGCGCCCGAATATCGGCGCGAGTATGCCGATTGGACCGGGCGATGTGAGCAGCCTGCCCCAATTCCTCCAGTACATTAATCGGGAACTGGGTCTGGATGCGCGCAAGGCGATGGAATTGTTGGGCGTCAAATCCCTGCAAGGGCTGAATTATCGTGATGTGGCCGAGCAGTTACAGCTATTGGTCTTGAAAGAGGGAGCGCCGGCTCCTCCTCCGGACAGCCAGCTGGCGCGCGACGCCAGCCCAGCCGGAACTACCCGACCCGCGGCGAAATCTTCACCCGCGCCTGCTCCGTCCGCTGGTGGCCCTGCCGCGCTGCGCCTGCCTTCGCGTCCCGCGCCTGCTTCCCCATCACCTGACGCGCCGCCGGAGCCTGCCGATGCGGAGCCGCGCGTACCGGCAGGCGTGATCGAGATCAAGGAAGCCGTTGTGCGCGGCTATCCCGCCGCCTATGGCTTCGATGAAGAGGAAGATCTGCTTCCTGACGACGACGCTGGCTATCTCTCCGACCTGAGCGAAGACGAACGCGAGCGTGCGGGCGACATTTTGACCAAACTGCGCGAGGCTCATGGCTCATCGCAGGCCAGCGAGGCGCGTTTGAAAGTGCTATCTACCGTGGTGAATAATCAGGTTTCAGACGATCAATTGGAGGATTTGATCGCGGGCGTATGGGGTACGACCGCGCTCAAAAAATTGAAAAATGACCAGCTTGAGGCGCTTATTTACTGGGCCAAGCACGCTGATGATTTCATTGCCGAGGTGGACATGATATTGACGCTGCTCCAGGAGGAATCCTATGCGCGTAGCGACCGGTGAGGCCAAAGGGCGCAGGCTCAAAGGCCCCGTCGATAAGGGGACGCGCCCCATCATTGATCGCGTCAAGCAGGCGTTGTTCAATATTCTCTCGGTGCGCGTGGAGGATGCGCGCTTCCTCGATCTCTTCGCCGGTACGGGCAGCGTTGGCATCGAGGCGTTGAGTCGCGGCGCGGCCAGCGCCACCTTTATCGAGCTGAATCACAAGATGTTGCAGGTGCTGCGCGAAAACCTGAACATAACCGGCCTTGCCGATCGCGCCGAGACGCTGCGTGCTGACGCCTTCAAGTTCCTGCAATCAGCGACGATCTCGTATGATATGATCTATGTAGCGCCGCCGCAGTATCAAGAGATGGCGGCGCGGGCATTAGCTCTACTGGATAGCTCGCCGCTCGTTGCCGCGGATGGCATCGTTATCGTGCAAATTTACCCCAAGGAGCGGCCCGCCGTGGCGGCGGTTCCGTTGACGCGCCTGGCTTTGACTGACGAGCGGCGCTACGGCAGCACGCTCTTACTGTTTTATCAACCCAAAAAAGACGAGGAGTTCGTTACCCATGTCGATACAGCTTCACAAACCTGAATATCTTGTCGTGTATGTCAGTGATATGCAGCGGTCCGTCGCCTTCTACCGCGGCATTTTAGAGCTGCCCGTGAAATTTACATCGCCCGGTTGGACTGAGTTCGATACTGGGACAATCACCCTGGCGCTGCATCTGACCGCTCCTGTCGGCGGAAATGAGTCGTCCTACCAGGGATGTCCCCCGGCAGGTATGGCCCATCTTGGCTTTATAGTCGATGATATCCAGGCGGCCTATGAATCGCTCAAGGCGCGGGATGTCCATTTCTCCATGCCGCCGCAGAAGCAGCCGACGGGCCGCTTCGTAGCTGTGCTGCACGATCCCGACGGCTTCGGTATCACCCTACAGCAACGATAATGATCATGATCATGATAAGGAACCTCACGCTATGATGAATATACCCGCCTCAGGTGGCCGCTTCGCTTTCATGGATGCCAGCGAAGTGGCGCGCCGGCTCAAAATTGACCGCCTCACGCTCGATCAGTGGATACGCGAGGGGCGCATCAAAGCCTATCGCGGCGTCGGCAAAGACTCGTTCTTCAAGACGGCGGAAGTCGAAACGTTATATAAAGAACTGTACCCGGAGACGGAGGTAGCGGTGGCCGTTGCCGCCGACGAAAGCGAAAGCGCCGCTGCTCCTTCCGCCCCGCCACTTCAGCTAGGCGTGCGCAAAAAGCAAGATGCGCAGATGCGCGTCTACCAGCGCCTGCTCGCCGACGCCAAATGGTACGACATTTCGGAAGCCGATATCCGTGAGTGGGCGCGCCAGCTTGCCCCCGACGGCTACGACCGCAACAAAAAGAACGCGCAGCACGCCATCCAGAAGCTGCAATACGCAGTCAGCCTGATCGAGGAAGCGCAAGCGAAAATGTAGTGGCGCAATGCTGGATTTTCAGCAAATGGATTGAATATGGGAGTCTTTACAAACTTTTTACAGATTTCTGCCTATGTTTTGATTTACATCATCTATACTGAGGCTATGTGCAAGTAGTGGCGTGAGATGTTTTTGCCATCAACTGCTGAAGATGAGTTGCACCAACATATCTGCAATGTGAGGATGAGAATAGCTGCTCCTCGTTTGTAAAAGGACAACCATGCAATGAAAAAAATCGTTATTTCAGTCATTATTATAGGCGCCTTTGTTCTCTATAGTTTGATCCATGCTCAATCCGCTCCGGTTGCCGTCGTACCAAATACTTCGTCGGCATCGCGCTCATCATCCAGTTCAGCGGCGGCCCCGGGTGCAACAGCGACGTCAGGCACAACCAGTACGCCCGGTTCGCTCTACAAGGACGGGTCGTATACGGGAAGTGTTGCCGATGCGCAATGGGGAGTGGTGCAGGTCAAAGCGATCATTCAGAATGGGAAAATCACTGGCGTGCAATTTTTGCAGTATCCCAGTGATCACGGTTATTCAATACAGGTCAATAATTATGCAGACCCGCAGCTCTCCAGCGAAGCCATCCAGGCACAAAACGCCAATGTGAATATCATAACCGGCGCCACCCTTACCAGCGAGGCGTTCATGCAATCTCTCTCGGATGCACTTTCGCAAGCACAAGCATAACTCATGAAACAACTCCAACTGCTGATGGGCATGCCCATTACCGTCGAAATATTGGATTCCAGCGTGACAGAAGCTGCTATAGAATGCGTCTTTGCCTCTTTTCGCGCCGTTGATGCGACGTTTAGCACGTACAAAGAAGACAGCGAGATTTCGAAAATCAATCGGGGCGAGCTTGCTGAAGACGAGTATAGCGAGACGATGAAAACGATTCTGGCATTCAGCGAGCAAACCAGGCAAGAAACGCGGGGCTATTTCGACATCCAGCATAACGGTCTGATTGATCCTTCTGGCATCGTCAAAGGCTGGGCCATCCTTCAGGCCGCGTGCAGGTTAAAAGAAGCCGGATTTAGCAATTTCTATATTGATGCCGGCGGTGACATCCAGGTAGCGGGAACGAAAGATGGGAACCCCTGGCGCATCGGTATCCGTAACCCGTTCAATCGCAAAGAAGTGGTGAAAGTTCTGGCGATCACGGATCGGGGTATTGCCACCTCTGGGACCGCCATTCGCGGGCAGCATATCTACAATCCGCATCATCCAGATATGCCGCTCCAGGATATCGTGAGCCTGACCGTCATTGGCCCCAATGTGTACGAAGCTGATCGGTTTGCGACGGCAGCCTTTGCCATGGGGAAAAGGGGAATTTTTTTCATCGAACAGTTATCAGGGTTTGAAGGTTATCTGATCGATGCTTCCGCACGAGCAACTTTTACCAGTGGTTTTGAAAGGTACGTTTTGTAATATGATAAAGCTTATTGATTATGTTCTGGATCGCGTCACCATGTATCGCCTGGTCCTTTATGTCCTGATTGGTTTCATCGCTTTCGCGACAGTCTGCTCGTATTTTCAACTGCTTTCTTTTTCGCCTCTCTCGCTGCTCCTCTCAACCGGATTTCTGGTCATGATCTGTTGGGCAACAAATTCGTTCCTCGCGCGCATCTTTGAAGTCCCAACCAACGTGGAATCGACCTACATCACCGCGCTCATCCTGGCGCTGATCATCGATCCCGCCAGATCACTCAATGATCTCCCGTTTCTTGGCTGGGCAGCGATCCTGGCGATGTCTTCCAAATATATTCTCGCCTTACACCATAAGCATCTCTTTAACCCTGCTGCCATAGCAGTCGTCATTACCGCGTTTGCGCTTGGTGAATCCGCTAGCTGGTGGGTGGGAACCGCGAGTATGCTGCCTGTTGTGCTGCTGGGCGGTGTGCTGCTGGTGCGTAAACTTCGTCAAGGGGAGATGGTCTTGCTCTTTGTGATGACTGCGCTCATTACCGTTTTGATCGCCAGCCTCGTGCAGGGGCTTTCTGTTCTGAAAGAACTCCAGCTATTGTTGATAGAGTCGCCGCTTTTTTTCTTTGCAACTGTGATGCTGACCGAACCGCTGACCGCACCACCCACCAAAAAACTGAAAGGCATCTATGCGGTAATTGTTGGCGTCTTGTTCGTTCCCCAGGTGCATCTCGGACCTATCTACCCTACCCCCGAGCTGGCGCTGGCCATTGGCAACCTCTACTCCTACATTGTCAGCCCCAGGCAGAAAGTGGTACTCAAGCTAAAAAGAAAAAGTAAGATTGCAACCAACATTGCTGATTTCGTTTTCAAGCCATCGCAGCGACTGGTATACAAACCTGGGCAATATATGGAGTTTACGCTTGCGCATCCAAAACCGGATAGCAGGGGCAACCGCCGCTATTTTACGCTTGCCTCATCACCAACCGAGGATAGTCTCCACCTGGGCGTGAGGTTTTACGATAATGGCAGCAGTTTCAAGAAATTCCTCTATAGACTGGATGGCCGCAAAACCATGATCGCGGGACAGATCGCCGGAGATTTTACGCTGCCCAACAACCCCGCGCAAAAATTGGTTTTCATTGCTGGCGGTATCGGGATTACCCCATTCAGGAGCATGTTGAAATATCTCATCGACATGAGACAGCCACGAGATATTGTCCTGTTCTACGCAAATAAACAGGCGAATGAAATCGCTTATGGAGACATTTTAAACGATGCGCAAACGCGGCTTGGTATTCGGGTATATTACACGCTCACCGATACGAAAGCTATTCCGCGAAATTGGCGTGGCTTCGTAGGCAGAATACATGAAGACATGATTCTGAGAGCGATTCCAGACTATCGACAGCGAACGTATTATCTATCCGGTCCCCCAGACCTGGTGAGAGCGTATGAGTACTTACTGAAAAATATGGGCGTAAGACATGACCAGATTAAAAAAGACTTTTTCCCAGGGCTTGTGTAGCCCTATGCTTGTAAAGCCCGTGGGCTTGCATGGCAAGTCTCTGTCGGCGCTATCAATCAAGATGTTTGATGTAATCGCGATCTTCGGCAATGACGCGGAAGCCAACTGATTCGTAGAGGCGGCGGGCGGGATCGTTGCCATTGTTGGTGTTGACGATAGCGCTGGTAGCTCCGAGCGCCTGTAGACGTCGCAGCCCTTCAAGCATAACGGCTTTACCGATACCTTGTCCGCGAAACGCCGCGCGTGTGCCGACCGGCTCAAATTCGCCGCAGCGATTGAGAGGATCAAGCCAGCAGATGCAGTAAGAGGCGAAGGTTCCGTCAGGCGCTACGGCCACAATGTCCAGTTCCGGTGTATAGCCGGGAATAGTACGTAAGCGCCGGTATGCTTCCAGCGTCACACGCGAGGGATGCCAGACATCGCGATGAATTGCCACCCGTTCCTCAAATTCGCTCTCACCCGCTACATGCCGTACCTGCCAGCCCTGCGGCAACACTCGATCAGACAAAGCCCCGTCCAGTGCGCGGTACATATACAGCATGCCAATGTCGCCTGGTTGGTAGTTATGGCGAAGGAGCGCGGTCCGCAGCGGCGCGTCATCATCGTAGATGTTGTTATACAGCAGATTTTTCGTTGGATCCTCTTTTCGCCCTTCGGCAGCGCGTTTGTCCAGCCATTCCAGCATCATGTCGTATAGTTCCGCGTTCTCCTGTTGACCTGGATGGATCTGTGTCCAGGAGCTAAAAGCTGCTCTGCCGATATCAAATAGCGCGAAACTGAGTAGCTCCCCTTGCATATTTTGCCAGAGGCGAATATTGCGGCAAGGATCAAACAAGGTGTTCTGGTATATGTTCCAGATAATATCACCCATATGCAGATAGCTGCGATACGACTCATCAGCCCAGATAGCCATAACGAACTGTTTCAGGAGTTCCAGGTCGCGAGAACTGTTGAAAGGACGCGAGGTTATGTCCATTGATGATCCCTTTCTCATCGAATTTCGTCCCAAATTTCTCAGGATGGATTTTTTTCAGAATTTAGTAGTCCAAGCCGTGCCATCTTTGTTGCCAGTTCGTAGACATCCTTCTTGTCTCCCTCTTTGCGAATACCTACTGCAACTTGTACGCGCTGATCAGAGATAGCTGTGAGTTGTCTTTCTGCTAATTGCGTAATCCCAACCACCCAGCGTTTCATTTCCATCCAAGCTCCTTCACGGCTTGCTCCCAGGGTATCACTCTGCCCTCTTCGATATCTTTCATGCCCTCGCGGAATGAAGCCATTAACTCCTCGTCCTGTATGACTTCCAGCGTTTCCAGCAGCGAATCGAGAGTTTCGACGAGTTCCTGAAATGTTTTGTGCGGCACAATATCCATCATGGGCTTGCCGTCTTGCGTGACCGTGACAATATCTACTTCTCCTTGCTCAAATTGTTCTGGTAACTGCGTGATGATATTCTGAATTTCGCTGAGTGTGCAGGTTTTTTGTCGCATAGGTGACATTCCTTTCATACCGCTTCAGGCAAACACTCCAGCACATCCTCCACTTTCCCGATGATCATATCCGCGCCGCGCTGCTGGTAGACGGCGATCTCGTCGTCATGCACCAGCATCACGGCCAGTATCTCAGGATCGGTTGGTTTGCGTATAGCCGAGTAGTTGATGACCAGGTCGTGATCGTCTGCCGTGTCGCCGATATACAGGCCGCCTCGCGCGCCGACGGCAGCGATGGCAAGTTGCAAAGCGCGCGGATCGGGCTTGGGACATTGCGTCGCCGAGATCACCACGTCCCACCAGCGCGCGCCGCTATACGCTTCCATGCGTTCCAGCGCGCTATCGACCTCCGGACCGACGCGCCCGGTGATCATGCCCAGGCGGCGCATACCGGCATCGCGCAGGCGCACAGGAAAATCCGCTGCAAACAGCATCGTCTCGCGGTGGACAAAGCCGGGCGCGTCTGGCAGGTAGCGCGCCGGTTCGCCCAAGCGTTTCGGATATTCAGCCGCACCCCAATAGTATTCGTGATACAGATCGCCGATCAGCGTATAATCCAGGCGCGCGCTGGCGGGAACGATCTCGTTCACCCACTGGCTGCCGCCGTGTCCGGCCAGGTTCGCGGCGCGCGACAAAGTCGCCCATTCCCGGCTGCTGCGCGCTGCGAGCGGCGTTCCCCGCCATTCGCGCAGCCGCGCCGTCGAGAGCGAGGCCAGCAGGTAACACATATCCCAATCGTTATTGTAGCCTCCGGCCTGCTTGAAGGCGTTCACGTCCTCAAGCGTCACCAGGGATTTGCCGTCGCGCTGCCCCCAGTCGAGGCCGAAGATCGTCCCGGCGACATATTCCGCGACGGCGATATCGGTCGCGCGGAACGACTCGCTGGTCTTGATCAGCACGCCGTCAACATCGAAGAAGATGGTATCGAAGGGAACGGGAAAGCGCAGGTCTGGCCGCCGCCAGAGCGGAGAGTGCATAGGAGATCCCTTTCACAAACAATGAAACAGATAGCCTGACGCCCACAAGGGACATTATCCCATCATGTTGCAATAAAATGGAGCGGCGTTCTTTGCGGCCATCAGGCGAATATAGGCGTCAATTCTGGTTCTTGAAAACATTGCGAGCAGGCGGAAAAAATTGTTCCACCTGTACAGGCAATTCCGGTACGATCTGTGTTGGCAGCGTTGCTTTCTCACGGAAAGCGCCCAGTGAGTGGTAATCGTCGCCTTCTAGCACGAGAACTTCAATGGTGCGTGTTCCAGGATCGACGATCCAGTATTCTTTGACTCCTGTTTTGGCGTAAATACGATATTTTCTGTTCCGATCACTGATGGAGCTGCCGGGCGATGCTACTTCGACCACAAGGTCCGGGGCGCCGACAATCTTTGTTTCCTGGAGTTTTTCTTGCCCGGCATTTAAAACCACCAGCACGTCAGGCCGGAAGATGTTGGGACGTGATAAGGCAACATCAACGGGTGAACTCAACACCGTTCCCAATCCCGCCAGTTCGATGTAGGTAAAAAGATAATAGAAAATGCGTCCCACAATTTTCTGGTGATCGATACTTGGAGCAGGTGACATATACAGCACCCCTTCAACGATTTCATAGCGGTTTCCATCGTCTGGAAGGGCAGCATAATCATCATAGGTCCACCTTCCTTGCTGGGGACCATGAATCCAGTTCGCGGGGGATGTTACTGGCAATTTATCGGCGGGTGTCATGATTGCTCTCCCTTGTAGAGAATGTCGGAATGGATACCCTCTGTTCAGCCTCAGTTAATCACAGTTTTCCGCGGTTGTCAAACAGTACAGGCCGATGGATGAGGGCTTGTGAAAACTGCCTGACCCCCACAAGGAGGGCCACTACATATTGCACACCTCGATGGGCAATATGTAGTGGCCTCCCTTGTGGGGGTCAGGCAGCCCCGGCCGTAGCTCTATTCCCCCGCCACCAAAATCCGCAGGAACCGCCGCGCGATCAGCGCCGCGGCCATATAGACCGCCATTGCCACGAGCGTCGAGACATCGATGCTGTAGCCGCTATAGGGGAATGCCTGGACGAAGTTGTTGAAGGGAAACATCAGCGGGGAAGCGGCATAGAACACCCATTGAGAGAAGATGCTGTGAGTGAGCGCGAAGAAGATGAGCAGGAAGCGGGCCGCGAGCAGCAGCCAGACCACGAGGAGGGCCAACGCCAGCAGCTGGCGGATTCTGTTGACGATGGCTGCGAGCAAACGACCAAGCCAGTGTGTGGCGCGCTCCCCTCGTGTTTGCCGGGGCAGCGCGGTAAACGGGGGCAGCGGGCCCGTCGCGCTGGGCAGAACCTGTGCTATCAACGGATCGGTGATGTCGTTATAGCTGGCAACATCATTATAAACAGGATACTCATATCCAGGCTGCTGGTTGTTCATCATCTCTGCTCGCTTTCACAGAAACTTCGCGATTTCATGATCGCTAGCCATGTATCATTATAGATCATTGTATACCGATTTTATACCCCTATAGCAATTTCGACTACCACGTTCATTGTATCCTCACCCAAAATAACGATGCGATCCCAACCTTCGTGAGGCGCGTCGAGCAGCGTCTGTTGCAGCAAGCGGGCGTGGTAGGGAAGCACCTGTGGTTCGACGCTGCGCTCGCGCTGTTGATTGCGCTCGATGGTAATGGTTTCTGGCACGTTAAAGATCAACAGAGAGGCGAAGAAGCTGTGGCTGCGGGCCAGGTCAAGCAGTTTCCGGCGGGATTCCGCGTGCAGCGCCGTGCTGTCGGCCACTGTGAAGCGGCCATTCCACAGCCGTTTATTGATGATGTAGTAAAAGAGGTCGAAGGTGTCGCGGTTGACGCGCTGGTTCGTCACATCGTCGCAGACCAGCTCGCGGCAATGATCCGAGGAAACGATGGTGGTAGGGCTGAAACGCTGCGCCGCGAACGTGCTTTTGCCCGCGCCGGCTGGCCCGCACAGCGCCAGCAGCGTCCTGAACGGCAGTCGGGTGATACCCGGCGTCTTGCCGGTGGATGCGTCCGTTGTTGCGATGATTGCGCTCCTCTGGTATAATGCACGTGCAACCGTGTACACCTGTTTCACGAAGGTGGGCCGGGGTGCATTCTGGCATTATATTACAACATCACGCAATACTGTACGGGCGCTCTAATGAAGTTTGATAAATGAAGTCGGTGATCGTGCGGCAATGGGGGAATGAGATGATGTCGATCCTGGCGCAATTCATGGCGCCACCACATCAACATTGCTGCCACATCGATAGAGATAGAAGAGAGATGATGACGTGTCTGTTGAAATGAAGCTAACAAGTACAGAGATTCGCGCGCGTTTCCTGGACTTCTTCGCGAGCAAGGGCCATTTCAAAATGCCCAGCTCTTCGCTCATCCCGCGTAATGATCCGACCGTGCTGCTGACGACGGCGGGGATGCAGCAAATGATCCCGTTTTTCCTGGGGCGCGAGACGCCTCCGGCCATCCGACTCACTTCGGCGCAGAAGTGTTTTCGCACCACCGATATCGATAAAGTCGGCAACGAGCGCACGCTGACCTTCTTTGAAATGCTGGGCAACTTCTCCGTGGGCGATTACTTCAAGCGCGAGGCCGTCGCTTTTGCCTGGGAGTTTCTGACGCAGGTGATGCAGTTGCCCGCCGATCGTCTCTATCCGACGGTGCATCCAGAGGACGACGAAGCGCCGGGCTATTGGAGCGAGGTCGCTGGTTTTCCCGATAAAGCCATTGTGCGGCTGGAAGATAACTGGTGGGGACCGCCCGGCGCGTCCGGCCCCTGCGGACCCGACTCCGAGATCTACTATGATCGCGGCATTGAGCATGGCTGTGGCAGAGCCGACTGCAAACCCGGCTGTGAGTGCGAGCGTTTTTTGGAAATCTGGAACCTGGTTTTCATGCAGTATTACCAGGACCTGGACGGCACTCGCACGCCTTTACCGCGGAAAAACATCGACACCGGTCTGGGCCTGGAACGCCTTTCGATGGTCATACAGGGCAAAGAATCCGTCTTTGATACCGACATGTTCCGCGCCATCATCGACCGCTTCGCCGAACTTGCCGGCACGAGCTATGGGCGGGATGCGCAGAAAGATGCCTCCCTGCGCGTCATCGCCGATCATGGGCGCGCGCTCGTCTTCCTGGCTGCCGATGGCGTGCTGCCCAGCAACGAAGGGCGCGGCTACATCTTTCGCCGCCTGCTGCGCCGCGCCGTGCGGCATGGCAAGCTGCTGGGACTCGATAAACCGTTCCTCTCCGAAGCCGCCGATACCGTGATCAACCTGATGAAAGATCACTACGTTGAACTCGGTCTGCAGCGCGACCGCATTGTCGAACTGCTGAGCCTCGAAGAGCGCAAATTCGGTCAGACTTTGAATACCGGCCTCGCACTGCTCACCGCCCTGATCGACGATTTGCAGCAAAAGGGACATCATGCCATTCCCGGCGAAGACGCCTTCAAGCTCTATGACACGCATGGTTTTCCGCTTGAACTGACGCAGGAAGTGGCGGCGGAACATGGCCTGAGCATCGATGTTTCCGGCTTTGAGCAGGCCATGCAGCGCCAGCAGGAACGCAGCCGCGCCTCGGCGGCCTTCACGCAGGGACAGGATGAGTCGGCGTTGACTGCGCTGCTCAAGCGCGTTGGTCCGACCGAGTTTACGGGTTATGATGGCATCACGGGCAGCGGCAAAGTTGTGGGCTTAGTGGTGGACGGCGAGGGAGTGGAGAGCGTCAGCGCGCCGCAGCAGGCGTTGGTAATTCTCGACGCGACGCCCTTCTATGCCGAAAGCGGCGGCCAGATCGGCGACCGCGGCGATATCACCGGCCCGGTGGGCGTGTTCCACGTGCAGGACACGCAGCGCCCGCTCAAGGGCCTGATCGTCCATTATGGCTTCATCGGCGAGGGCTATATGCGCGTGGGCGACCCGGTGCAGGCTGACGTCACCGGGGAGCGCCGCGAGGATACTATTCGCAACCACAGCGCCACGCACTTGCTGCATAAAGCCCTGCGCGACCTCATCGGCACGCAAGTTGAGCAGCGCGGCTCGCTGGTCGAGCCGGAGCGACTGCGCTTCGATTTCAGCAGTCCGCGCGCGTTAAGCGCCGCTGATGTCGAGCATATCGATCGCCAGGTCAACGAGTGGATACGTGCGGATTATCCCGTGACAACCGCGCTCATGCCGCTAGAGGAAGCTCTGACGACCGGCGCGATGGCGCTGTTCGGCGAGAAGTACGATCAACTGGTGCGCGTCGTCTCAATGGGCAGCAGCAAAGAGTTGTGCGGCGGCACGCACTGCGCGGCGACGGGGCAGATCGGCCTCTACATCACCGTGCAGGAGACGAGCATCGCCTCCGGTATTCGCCGCGTAGAGGCGCTGACGGGGCGCGCGGCGGAGACGTATCTGCGCCAGCGCAGCGCGGCGGTTGACGCCCTGGCGGACAAGTTGCAGACGCAGCCGGACATGCTGGAGAAGCGCGTTGATCAACTTACGCAAGAACTGGCGGCGGCGCGCCGCCAGGTGGGGCAGTTCCAGCGTGATACGGCCCTGCGGCAGGCGGAAGAGATCGTGAAGCGGGCGCAGGATGTTGCCGGGGTCGCTGTGATCGCTACTGCCGCGGACGCGCCGGATGACAGGGTGTTGCGCGAGATGGGCGATATGGTGCGCTCGAAGCTGGAGCATCCCGGCGTGGTCGTGCTGGCCGCCGCGTTTGACGAGCGCGTCAGCATTCAGGTCAGTGTTGATCAGGCGTTGACGAAGCGCGGTCTGCACGCGGGGAAAATTGCCTCCGCCGTGGGCGAGCGTTTGGGCGGCAAAGGCGGCGGGCGGCCCGAGTCGGCGCAGGGCGGCGGCAAGCAGAAAGCGGAGCTTGGCGCGGCCCTTGATCTGGTGGCGAAGCTGGTCAAGGAGAACCTGCGCTAGCTTGTTTTGCCAGGAGCGCCGCTTGTGATGTATGGTATGCATATATATCGACACGCAGCGATATACTGCGCCTATCAAGCAGTCCATCTCAATTTGGGGCTGGTATGATACGTTGGCACGGCACAGAGGTAGGTTGACGGTTCATGATGAATCTCTTGCAGAGGTTTCGCAGTCTCTTTCGGGGCAGATACGAAAACAATGGCTATTCCCATAGCGAGGAGCCAGGGGATGAAGAGCATCTTTCTGGGCGCGGGGATCAACGCCAGCTTTTCACCGCGCTCGATATCGGCACGGCCTTCGCGAAAGCCATAATTATAGAGGTGCATGAAGACGAAGCAATTGTGCTGGGTGCGGGCAGGCATCCGCAGAATATCCCGCATATGGCCGACGGCATTATCACGGATATCTCCGGCGTGACGGCCAATTGCAACGAAGCCCTGATCGAGGCTGAGAGGAGCGCGGGCGGCGTTGTCGCGCCGGCGACGATCATCGGCATTGCCGGTGAGCTGGTCAAAGGGAGTTCAGTGACCATCAACAAGCAGCGCTCGCAGCCGGAGAAGCAGATCAGCACAGATGAATTGGCGAGCCTGATCACTGGCGCGCAGCAAAAATTGTTGAGAATGGCAAAAGAGAGCATCGCTTCGGAGACAGGCTACACCAATATCGAAGTGCGCCTGACCAATGCTGCCGTGATCTCGGTGCGCGTTGATGGGCAACTCGTGTCGAATCCTGTTGGTTTTAGGGGGCGTAACATCTCGCTGACCCTTTTTAGCGCCTTTGCACCACTTATGCAGTTAGGCGCGTTAGAAACGGTGGCGCAGGGACTTGATTTGACGCTGCTCTCGGTTGTGGTTGAGCCATATGCCCTGGCACGCTGCTTGAGTATGAATGCTGGAGCCGATAGCGGGGCCATTTTTATTGATGTGGGCGGCGGCACAACCGATATCGCGCTCATGCGCCAGGGTGGGATCGAGGAAACGCGCATGTTTGCCCTCGGTGGGCGAACCTTCACCCGGCGGCTGGCGATCAGTAAAGGGATGTCGCCGAAAGACGCGGAGAATCTCAAAATAGTCTATAGTAATGGAGCTTTAAAAGGCAGCGGGCGGGACGAGATTCGCGCGATCCTGGCTCCTGAATGCCAGACATGGATGGATAGCGTTGAACTGCTCATCGAAGAATTATCGAAGGGCGAGTTGTTGCCGCCCGCGATTTATACCGTCGGCGGCGGCTCGGTGCTGCCGGACTTACGCCAGAAGCTGGAGAGTTTTCCCTGGGCTGAGCGGCTGCCGTTCGCGCGTCCGCCGCTGATCCAGGCAGTACAGCCGGAGATGGTGACGAGCATTGTTGATCCTAAGGGCTTGTTAAAAGATACCCAGGATATCACGCCCATGGCGCTCGCGTTCCAGGCCATTGAACTGCAACACGATGATAGCATTCTGGAACGTACCCTGTACCAGGTTATTCGCAATATGCACGTGTGACATGTAGGGGCGTAATGGATTGCGCCCATTGATTGGGGGGTAGCATATGGCTGACGAACAGAAGATGATCTATCTCAGTCACGACGAAGATCTGACGATGGTGCGTGAGCGCCTGCAGCGGACTCAGTCCAGGCGCATTGTCCTGGTCGTGCCGGCGCAGACGCAATTACGCAGCCACATGAGTTGGAAGCTTATCCATGGCTGGGCCAGAGAACTGGGGAAAGACGTCTTTGTGGTCAGTGGAGATCGGGCGATTCGCACGGTGGTCAAGGCCGCAGGCTTTCAGGTAGCGGATTCGTTGGAAGCCGCTCCGCCGAGCAAGGGGCGCTTTGGCAGCCGCGGCGGGCGCACCAATACTGGCGCGAGCAGCGACTCTTCACGCCCGCGCACACCGCCCGCGCGCGGGCCGGAGCCAGCTACGGGCGCGGGACGATCATCCGCGCCGCCCAGACAATCGGCTACCTTCACCCCAAAACCAGAGAACTACGCTGATGAGCGTTTCCAGGTTGATGATCTGGGGCCGGGCGAGGCGCTATCGTCACGCCCGCCCATATTTGAAGCGCCCGCGCCGCAGTTTGGGCCGGATTACAATTTCTCCGTCGGGTCGGCTAGCCCGGTTCAGCCGGTTGCTCCTCCTAGTGAGGATGATGACGACGAACTGTTACCCTCCGGCTCTTTTCCCCCTCAAGACTATGAGCGGGCGCGCAGTTTTTTTCAGGCGGCTCAGGAAGACGCTCCCGCGTCTCCCGCGCCGGGCGCAATGCCTGCTCAGCCCGCTGATGCTTCCCTTTCTCACCTGGAAGACGATGAGGCAGGTTCGCTCCCGGAACAGCGGGCCTCTGTTTCCCCTAGTAGTTGGCATCAGGGAGGCGCGGATGTTACCGATCTGCCGACCGATGTATTTGTTGAACCTCAAGTCGAGGATTTAGGCGACAAGGATGATTTCCTGGCTCCGCCTGCTCCGCCCTATGCCGCGTGGGCAAACAGTACCCCCGATCAGGACGCGACGGAGCAGGGTATGGCCGGATCGCCGCGCGTGCAAGGGATCCGACCGCGCGCCAGTCGCGGCGGGCCAAGACCGCCCGCGTCACCGTTTGATGTGCCGGAGGAGCCGCGGCCAGCTATCGCTGACATGCCGACGACGGAACTGCCGGGTTCGGCCAGGCCGCGCTCGACCGGGAAAATGCCCGCTGCCGGCGCGAGCCGCGCGCCGGAGCCTCTCGCGCTGCCGCAGCCGGGTCAGGCCGCGCCGCGTTCGCCATCACGCGCGCGCTACGGCGCAGCGACGGATCGCACCAGAACGCCGTCGAAGGTTCCAGCGCGGCGGCAAGCTGCCGCCGGTCAGCGTCCCGGCAGGCGCAGCGGCTTGTGGCCCATCTTCGCCGTAATTGCCATCATTTTGGTGATCGTTGCTTTGCTGGGGTATTTTGTCCCCTCCGCGGCTGTTACAGTGACCCTGCCTGCGCTGGCGTATCACGAGCAAATGGGCTATACGGCGAGCGCCGGTATTCCTCTGAACATTATTACCCACACCCTGCCCGCGGAGACGCTCACCTTTCCAATAACCGTGCAGGGTACGGGCCAGGCCACCGGCAGCAAGCCTGTTGGCACGGTAGCGGCTACCGGCGCTGTGACGTTTACCAACAAAGGCTCGTCCTCGATTGAAATCCCCACAGGAACGACTGTTACTACGCCAACTGGCGTAGCCTTTGTTACCACTGCCGATGCCCTGGTACTGGGTAATGATACGAACGTTGATCCCGTGCAGGCGTCCCAGCCCGGCGCGACCGGCAATGTCTCTGCTGGCTCGATCATAGTGATCCCGCAGTCCACCTTCACGCAATTGCAGCAGGCTAATCCCGGCGTGTCTATTTCGTTGGCCGTGACGAATGCTAATGCGACAACCGGCGGGCGCATACGCGACGAGACGACGATTACCGCCGGTGATGTCAGCGCCGCGGCGGGGAAACTGACTCGCCAGGTCAATGCCCAGGTAGCAACATACGTGAGTAAGCATACGTCTTCCGGTGATGTGGCCGGCACGCCGGTACTGTCGCAGACGCCTGTGCCTGCTCCTGCGGTGGGCAGTGTGGTAAGCAGCGGAGCCTTTACCGTGATCCTGCATGTGCAGGCGAGTGTCCTGGTGGCGCGCTCTGCCGAGATACAATCTGCCGCCAGCCAGCAGATCAACGCGACGTTGAAGCGAGATAAGCCTGGCTACGAGCTTGTCCCGCAGCAGCCGGTGCAGATTACCTTCACGAAACACTCCTCGTCAAGCAGCAGCAAAGCGCTTTCTCTGAACTTTGAGGCGTCGGGGCAGATTGTGCGGCAGATTTCCGTCGCTCAGATTCGCAGCCTCGTGAGCGGCAAGTCTCCAGGCGCAGCGCGGGCGGCTCTGATGAGCCAGCACAGCGGTATACCGGCCATTCAGAATGCCTCGATCGCGGTGTATCCGAGCTTCTTTGGCTGGGTTCCCTTCTGGCAGCAGCGCATCACCGTGAATTTCAAGACAGCGCTAACTGTACCAACGCCCAAACGAAAGTGAAATAATAGCCCGAATAGTGCAATTGGGAGAGGATGTGTAACCACATCTTCTCTTTTTTCGTCAAAGTACTAGAGATGTCGTCAACAAACCTGGATGGGTGAGCAGAGGCAAATGTCACGATTGATCGCGCTGGATGTGGGAGAGGCCAGAGTTGGCGTTGCGGTAAGCGATGCCGGAGGAGTGCTGGCCTCTCCTTATACAACGCTGCATGTCACGCGCGACCGTTCGCAGCTCTGGGCATCCATCAGACGGGCAATCGACGAAACAGAGGCGGCAGCTCTGGTCGTCGGGTTGCCTGTGAGCCTGGATGGGCAGATACACGGGCAGGGAGAGCGCATACTGGCTTTTGTGGAACAGTTGAAGCAGCACGTTAGTATCCCAATAACCTGTTGGGATGAACGCCTCTCGACTGTTGAAGCGCGGCGTTTGCTGAGCGAACGGGACCTGGATGGTTATGTGGATGAGCGGGGAAAACGTCGCAGGCGCGGGAGGATGCCGCAAGCGCGCTCCCGGCGGCGCAAGGGCCAGGAAATAGACGCGCTGGCCGCCGCCGTCATCTTACAAGATTATCTGGATCATCTGCGCCAAAGCAGTTTATCAGAGGATAGAAACGTATGAAAAGACGAAGCCCTCGCGCTGGAATCATAGCCGTACTGATCATTGGCTTGCTGGTTTTTGGCCTTTCTTATTTTACCTACAACACCGCTGTGGCTATTTTCCAGCCGGTGGATTCCGTTGGACAAGGACATGTGATTCCCGTTCGTGTTACGCAGGGTGAAACAGCCGCGCAAATTGCCGATGATCTTCAACAGAAGGGATTGATTCGCAACGCGCTGGCGTTTCGCATCTGGGCGCGCATCAAGGGATTGGATACGAAGTTGCAGGCAGGAGGATATACGCATCTGAATACCAGTATGACTATCAGCGACATCGTTGATGAATTGCTGAACGGCCAGCCGGATGTGTTGTACGTGACCATACCGGAAGGCTATCGCATAGAACAGATTGCGCAGGCGTTTGCCAGCGTCGGGCTGGCGAAGTTCAGCGCGCAGCAGTTCCTGACGTATGCGGAACATCCGAACCAGTTCCCGGATGCGTCCAAATATCCCATCCTGAAAATGATCCCGCCGGGCGACAGTATGGAAGGCTTGTTGTTTCCAGCAACGTACCAGGTTCCTGTTGATGGCGACGCGCGTAATGTCATGAATCAAATGCTGACGGCTTTTGATACCTACGTGGCCCAGGCCAATCTGGTGGAAAAGGCGCGAGAAAACGGCTTGAACGAGTACCAGATGGTGATCCTGGCGTCGCTGGTGCAGCGCGAAATTGCCAACGTCAAGGATGCGCCGGGCGTGGCGGGCGTCTACTATAACCGTTTCGAGAACAAGATACCCAACGACACTGCCGGCTATCTTGGGTCCGATCCTTCGGTGGAATACGCGCGTGACACGGCCAATCCGCCGCAGCAATACTGGCAAAACCTCCAGGATAGCGGAAAAAATGTTGATCCTGGCAGTCCCTGGAATACCTATACCCATCAAGGTCTGCCTCCGACGCCGATCTGCAGTCCGGGCGTGGCGGTGATGCAAGCGGCGGCCTCGCCGACCAGATCGAACTACTTCTACTTCCTGAGTACGAGTAAAGGGAATATTGTCTATGCGACCACCTATCAACAGTTCCAACAGTTGGTGCAGCAATATCTACATTAAGAGAGTGCGTAACCTAAAGAGAGCGTGTAGCAGATGATTCTAAATATATGGGAAGCCATTATCCTGGCGTTGTTACAGGGCGTTACGGAATTGTTCCCCATTAGCAGCCTGGGGCATACGGTGATAGTGCCGGGGCTGCTGCCCTGGATTTTTGGTAAAGGCGGCGCCAACCTGGTCAACGATCCCAATTTCTTGCCGTTGATCGTGGCTTTGCACCTGGGGACAAGCATTGCCCTCTTCATCTATTTCTGGCGCGATTGGTTCCAGGTCATTCGCTCGCTGTTCAAGGCGATTCAAGATGCTGAGGTGAAACAAGGAACAGACGAGTGGGTGAGCTTTCTCATCATTATCGGCTGCATTCCGGCGGGATTGCTGGGGGCATTCCTGGACAAGCCGCTCAAGGCCCTCTTTGCCTCGCCCTATATCGCCGCCGCGTTTCTGCTGGTGAATGGCTCGCTGCTTTTCCTCGGTGAGCAAATGCTCAATCGCTGGTCGGCGCAGGGCGGGAAAATGGATGCGAAGCAGCGCGAAGCGCAATTTCGCCCGCTGAGTTCGCTCACTTGGAAAGAAGCCATCGTCGTCGGTTTCGCGCAGTCGCTGGCGCTGATACCGGGGATTTCGCGCTCTGGAGCAAGCATGGTGGCCGGTCTGGGTATTCGTCTCAATCACGAAGACGCGGCCCGCTATTCGTTTTTGCTGGGCGCGCCCTTGATCGGGGCCGCGGCGCTGCTCGAAGTGCCGTCTCTCTTCAGCCTGTCCATATCCTCGCTCCTGTATGTCTTGCTTGGCGTGGTGTTATCAGGCGTGGCGGCCTTTTTGGCGACGAAATTCTTGATGCGTTACTTCCAGACCGGGCGCTTGTATCCCTTCGCCTGGTATTGTTGGGGGGCTGGAATAGTTGCCCTCGTTCTGTTGATGGCTGTTTTTCACTATCAGTTGTGAATTACCCAAAATGGCTATTCAGTCCCTCTATGTTCAGGACAAAAGTCTTTACACGTCTGGTATACTGGGAAGGGCTTTGGGAAGGCCAAAGCAATTATTCTGTTTGAGGAGAGGTAGGTATATATCCCGATGAAGAATCCAATCGTTTACTATGTCGTTATGGCAGCAGGCGTGATCGGAGTGGTTCTTGGCGTCTACTGGCGCTTCATCAAAGATGATCATCCTTTTCGCGGTGAGGTGGTTCTTGCCGTCGGCATTGTTCTGCTCGTGGTTGGCATTGTCGGCTTCTTCGTGATGAAGCCAAGATCCGCCGTCTGATCATTGCGTTGCAATCGTAGCGCGAGTTTTCAGCAGAGAGGAAGAGCTAAGACGCGGAAAACCCTGATCCTGGCTCTTTCATTTTGACCCTTACAGATCATATTCACAAAAGAAGAAAGGAAGGCAAAGTCATGAAAAATCCAGCAGTATTTTTTGGCGCAATTGTGGTAGCCGTGATTTCACTCATCCTGGCGATCTATTATGCTGTTCCAGGTGTAAATCACGTGCTTGTCTCTGATCCCGCTACGGCAACGCAGTTTCAGTTGAAACACGTGGTTTTGTTCGGGGCGATCCTGATCGTTTGCGTCATCGCCGCTTTGGTGACGCGCCCGAAAACCAGCGCCCGCTAGACTATCCGGCGCGTGTTGCCAGACCCCCACAAGGGGGGTCTCTACATATTCCCCGGTGGCAATGTGCGATATGTAGCGTGTCGCCAGACCCCCACAAGGGGGTCTCTACATATTCCCCGGTGGCAATGTGCGATATGTAGCGTGTCGCCAGACCCCCACAAGGGGGGTCTCTACATATTCCCCGGTGGCAACATTGGACATGTAGGGACCCCCTTGTGGGGGTCTGGGAGATGCGCGTGAGCGACCCTTATCTTGACGCCTATTGAGCGCGCTACATCTGGCCCCTACGCCCCCAGCGTCTCCCCAACGATTTGCGCGTAGCCATGGAGGAACTCATCAGCGCTCATGGCGCGTTTCCCCTCGATCTGCAACTGCCTGACGAGCAGCGTACCGCTCCCTGTGACCACTGCCAGGGCTTTGCGTCCTTGCTCTTGCTGCGCATACACCGCGCCGGGGCGCGCCGTCTCGTCGGGCCGCTCATCGCTGGCCTGGGCGGAGATGATCTTGAGCAGCTTACCGCGCCAGTGTGTATACGCGCCGGGCCAGGGCGTATAGGCGCGTACTTTGCGGGCCAGCAGCGCGGCTGGCTCCTGCCACGAGATCGCTCCGTCTTCTTTGCGCAGCATGTGCGTGTGCGATACCAGGGATGCGTCCTGCGGACGCGGCGCGATCTTTCCATTCACCCACAACGGTAATGTCTCCAGCAGCGTCTTTGCTCCCAGCTCAGCCAGCTTGATCGTGAGACTGCCCGTCGTGTCGTCTTCCTCGATGGGTATACCGCGTTGCGCGAGTATGGGGCCGGTATCGATGCCAGCGTCGAGCAGCATGATGGTGACGCCCGTTTCCGCGTCGCCTTGCAGGATAGCTTCGGAGATGGGCGAGACGCCGCGATATTTAGGCAGCAGCGAGGCGTGAATATTGAGCGTGCCGCAGCGCGGCTGATCCAGCACGGCCTGCGGCAGGATTTGTCCAAAAGCGGCCACGATGTAAAGATCGGCGTGTAAGTCCGCCAGTTTTGCGCTGTTTTCGGGCTTTTTCAGCGATCCTGGCTGCCAGATTGGAACGTGATGATCTAGCGCGGCCTGCTTGACCGGCGAAAACACGATCTCTCGTCCTCTACCCACGGGCTTATCCACGCGCGTAATCACGCTCGCGATCTCATAGCCGTCCGGCAGCGCGGCGCCCGGCGCGGCATGTTCGATCAGAGCCAGCAACGCGGGTACGGCAAAGTGCGGGGTACCCATGTAAACGATACGAAACATGACAGCTTATCCCCTCTCAACATTGATATGGATAGACTCTTCTATAATAGCACATTCAGGCTACAACAAACCTGACAATCTTATTCAATAGTGTATACTCATGGCACAATACCTTGGGGGAAGACTGTGCAACAGAGCCAGGAGCAAGTAGCCATGCCCGGATATGAGCGTAAGCAGGTAGCTTCGTCGTCTATGCCGCTGCCGGAAAACCGCTATATGTTGGCGACGGTGGGCATGAGCGCGCAGCAGCGCCGCCAGTATACTTTTGGCATTGATGCGACGTCACCGCTGCCGACTGAGACGGCTCTCGTGATGCAGCGTGGCGACGAGGTGGCTGCTGTGCAGCGTATGCTGACCGATCTCCAGACCAGTACGGTGATTCTGATAGGCGATGCGGGTACGGGCAAATCAATGCTTGCCTCGCTGCTCTATCGCCGTTTCCAACTCAGCGCCGAAGTGGGACTACCGGCCCCCAAACATTTCGCCTGGCTCCGGCTGGGTCCTCAAACCACGCTGCCTGATGTCCTCGCGGCCATCCTCAGCGCCATCGATGTCTACGTGCCTGGCATCTTCTTCCAGTCGCCTGAACAGCAGATCGCGACGCTCTTAAGGGCGTTACGTCGTCCGCGAGAACCCGCGCTGGTCGTGCTTGACCAGTGCGAAGAGCTATTCTCTCCAGAGAATCCTTCTGATGCGCAGTGGCGTGGCGCATTACCCTTATTCCAGGATATGGTACGGCAGGAACTTGGCGCCAGCCGTTTGCTGATGACCTGCTGCCGTTCCCCATTTGACCAGTCAGAAGATGGGGAGTCGCGCGTGCGTTCGTTTCTGCTCTCGCGCATCAGTTTGCCGGAAGGCGTGGCCTATTTGCAGCAAGGCGGCGTGAAGGGATCATACGAAGCCTTGTCGCTGATCTGGCAGCGCTGCAACGGCCACATCTTCGCGCTGGTATTGTTCAGCGCGCTGGCCCGGTTGAGCGGCTACTCGCTAAGCCACCTCTTAGATGCGCCTGATTATCAACCCCTGTGGAGCGGCGAGATCGTGCTGCACCTGCTGGCTGCCGTCTACCGTTTTTTGAGTCCGGCGCAATATGAACTCATGCGGGTACTCGCTTTGTTCCGCGAGCCAACGCCTGCACGCAGGCTTTGCTCGGCGGTGTTGGGGAAAGAGGCTGGGGTCAGCCTGAGCATGTTTGAGCAAGAGCTGGCCCGGCTGGCACAATTGTCGTTGCTACAGCCAATCGTCAATAATGAAGGCGTGATCTGCTATTGCTTGCCTTCGTTGTGGCGTTTCTATGTGCTGGAACATTATCTTGAGGGCAGCGAGCGCAAGCCCGGCGGCGCTTTCTCTCTGGGCGTCACCAGCCCATTTAGCCCTGTGAGCAACAGCGCCGAGGCGCAAGAAATCGCTATCGCCGCCGGACACATGCGCGTCGCCGCCTACTACCAGCGCCTGGCCCAGGAAGAATTTATGCCGCGCGGCGAGCGCACCGGGCCGCAGGACATGCAGCACGTGTTATCGGCGATACGCCACCTGTCGCTGGGATGGCACTGGCAGCAGGCATGGGATATGTTGCTCTCCGAGGGCGTCTACGAGAGCATGGTGCAGTGGGGCGCGTGGAATACGCTCATCGGCCTGTACCTGGATATCCTGCCTCCCAATGGCGTTTTGACTCGCCGTGATGAGGGCTTAATCTGCAATCATCTTGGCCTGATCTATGATCGCCTCGGCAATCACCAGCAAAGCTATGCCTATTACGAGCGGGCTTTGGCCGTCCAGCGTAAGATTGAGGACAGGTACGGCGAGGCGCTCACCCTGACCAACCAGGGAGAATTGTTGCGCGGCCTGGGGCAATTGTCGCAAGCACGCGCGAGCTTTGAGCAGGCCCGCGCCTTGAATGTCCACGTGCGCGATTCATTACTAGAGAGCGTCTTGCTGCAAAACCTGGGGCTATTACACCATGCCGTCAAAGATTACTCCCAAGCTCTGAGCTATTACCTGGAAGCGTTACGATTTGCGCAAAGCCTTGAAGAACCGTACAATAAGGGTATGATCCTGACCAATATCGGCGTCTTATGGTACGAGCAAGGATATTACGTGGAGTCACTGGCGCTTCTGCTCTATACATTGCAATTGCGCCGCTCCCTCCAATTCGTGACAGTAGACTATATCGAGCAATTTCTGGACACCCTGGAGCAGCGTCTCGGCCCGGAAGGCTTTGCCCAATTGCAACAGGCCGCGCGTGACGTCAAAAAGGATGTGCTGGCGCGCCTGCAGCTCGCATAACTGGTAATATGCTGGCTGCCACTCCACATCGGGAACCAATGATGATAGAAATAGAACGAGAAATCACGGTATGACCATATCAACCCGGCAGCCGCACGACGCGGCAACCCCCGAAGAGAGCCTCTCCGCCTCATTCGCCCCAAATTGGCAGAGCTGGCTGCTCATTCTGATGGTATTTGTGGCGGGCGCGGCTTCGCTGGCGATAGAGTTTGGGGCTTCGCGCCTGCTGGCCGCCGATTTCGGCGATTCGCTTTTCGTCTGGGCCAGCCTCATTGGCCTGATCCTACTGTACCTCACTATCGGCTACTATGTCGGCGGACTGGCAGCGGATCGCTTTCCCCGACCGGCGCTCCTGTATGCGCTGACGCTGGCCGCCGCCCTGCTGATCGCGCTCGTTCCCTTGATTGCCCGGCCCGTGCTGAACTGGTCGTTGTTTACCTTCGCGGCGCTGCCGCTCGGTGTTTTCTATGGTTCGCTGATAGCAGTGCTGGCGCTGTTTGCGTTGCCCACCATTTTGCTGGGCTGCGTCTCACCACTTGCCATTCGCCTGCGTGTCAAGCAGGTCGGAACAGCGGGGCGCACCGCCGGCTACCTCTATGCCATCTCCACGCTGGGCAGCATCGCCGGCACGTTCATACCCGTTCTATGGCTCCTGCCCACGATTGGCACGAACCTCACGTTCCTCGTGTTCGCGCTCCTGGTCGGCGTCTTATCGCTAGTCGGGCTGATTTCGTCGATTCTACATCCTTCCAGGGAAACGTCGTAAGGACGGGGACCCATTTTGTCGCGCACCGGACATTCGTTGCCGTAATTGGCGGTGCCGCAAAGAATAGGTGATTTGATGGATACGTCTGTTTCTGTTGCCAACAAACGCGCGGTGATCGCGCTGATGACCGACTTTGGCCTCGGCGATGGCTATGCCGGCGTCATGAAGGGCGTCATTGCCGGTATCGCCCCTGACGTGCAGGTGATCGATATCACGCACGAGATTGCGCCGCAGCAGATCGCTTCCGGGGCGTGGATACTTGCCGAGGCCTATCGCTACTTCCCGCGCGGGACGGTTTTCACCTGTGTGGTCGATCCAGGCGTGGGGAGCGCGCGGGGAGCCATTGCCCTTCACGCGGGCGACTGGCTTTTCGTCGGACCGGACAACGGGCTGTTCAGTTACATCTATACAGAGCAACCTGTCCATGAGGCGGTCATGCTCGCCAATGCCCAGTATCGCTTGCCGCAGGTCAGCACCACCTTCCATGGGCGTGATGTCTTCGCGCCAGCCGCGGCCTACCTGGCGCGCGGTGTCTCTCTGAGTGATTTTGGCCCAGCCATCGATCCGGCCACCCTGGTGCGGTTGACAGTGCAGCAAGCAGTCAGGCAAAACGGGACAATCACAGCTTGTATCGTTCACATCGATCACTTTGGCAACATCGTGACGAATATTCCCCTGACGCTTGTTCCCGAACTCTTTGGCGAGCAGGTGCAGGTACGTTGCATCTTCGCGGATAGCGGGGCTGTGGTTGAGCAGCATAGTCGCTTTTTCGCCGCCGGTTCCGGCGGCGTGCCGTTCCTTTACAATGATAGCGCGGGAACCATCGGCGTCGCTGTGCGCAATGGCAATGCCGCCACGGCGCTTGGCGCGCGTCTCGGCTCTCAAGTCACGCTGATCGTCGGCCCACGCGATCTGTAGGGGCAAGCCCACGCCCCTACAGATCGCGTGGGCCGACCCGCGCGTTGGTCACATTACTCGGGCGCATTCACAGAATATTCACGGCGCTACCTTGACACAGCCCTGACTGTACGGTATGCTAGCATTACCAGTAATGTAGTAAATCTGGCCGATATAAAGCTGTTGGTGTGTCGCGTAGTGAAAATGTTGCCTTAGCATGAAGGGAGTATGATTGCTTACTGGACGTGCAGGCATCGCAACGGAGAGGACAGATTGAAGCATTGCGGGAGCATCGACACGATGCATAGTAACAACTGCATATCGCGATTTTTGCAACGTAGGAACGGGCTGGTTCTTTCCCTGATTGTATGGGACAAAGAATCCAGCCTTTTTGGACTCATCAACCTTCCTGTCACGGCCACGGTGGACCGGACAGACTGAAGCCACATGCTTCATAGATTTGTCTAGTAGTATTGCGTAGCCCGATCACATAGTGCGTCTTTTCCTCTGTCAGGCAAGAACCCACATACTTGACAGGACTCAACAGAGAGGGTAGGTAATCATGGACCTGGTGAAGCGGTTAGAAGAATACCGTGATCGCGAACGAGAGCTGGCATGGGAAGGCACATTTGCTCAGTACTTCGAGATTGCTACAAAGCGGCCAGAGGTGGCACGACTCTCCCATGAACGCATTTATCATATGATTAATGACGCGGGCGTTGAAACTACTCGCCTTGGCGAGCCGCGTTACAAATTTTTCAGCGAGGAAATCTTTGGCATCGAAAAGCCGCTGCAGCAAATAGTCGATTACTTCAATTCGGCGGCGCAGCGCCTGGAGGTACGCAAGCGCATCCTGCTCTTGATGGGACCGGTCGGCGGCGGTAAATCCACCATCGTTCACCTGCTCAAGCGCGGCATGGAGGCGTACACGCGCACCGAAGAGGGCGGCGTATACGCCATCAAGGGTTGCCCGATGCACGAGGAGCCGCTGCACCTCATCCCCGTCGATCTGCGCGCCGATATCGAAACAGAGTTCGGTATCTATATCGAAGGCGACCTGTGTCCGCACTGCCGCTACATGATCGATAACCAGTATCAAGGACATATCGAGAAGGTACCCGTCAAGCGCCTGGCCTTTAGCGAGAAGTATCGCGTCGGCATCGGTACCTTCACGCCGTCAGATCCGAAATCTCAGGATATCAGTGAATTAGTCGGAGGCATCGACCTTTCCACTATTGGTGAAGTCGGCGTTGAGAGCGATCCGCGCGCCTATCGCTTTGACGGTGAGCTGAATATTGCCAACCGGGGCATTATGGAGTTCGTCGAGATGTTAAAGACGGATGAGAAATTTCTCTACGTCTTGCTCACGCTCAGCCAGGAGCAGAACATCAAGACGGGCCGTTTCAGCATGATCTATGCCGACGAAGTGGTCGTCAGCCATACCAACGAACACGAATACCAGTCGTTTGTCGGCAATAAGAAGTCTGAAGCCCTACAAGACCGTATCATCCTCGTCAAAGTGCCGTACAACCTGCGCGTCTCGGACGAGGTCAAGATTTATGAGAAGCTGCTCAAGCAGAGTTCGCTTCAGAGCGTGCATATCGCGCCGTATACCCTGCGCGTCGCCAGCATTTTCGCCGTGCTGACGCGCCTGGAGCAATCAAAAAAGGGCGGCATGAGTTTGATGAAGAAGCTCAAGCTCTATGATGGCGAAGAGATCGACGATTTCAAGCAGAAAGACGTCAAAGAACTGCAAGATGAAGCGGTACGCGAGGGCATGGACGGCATTTCGCCGCGCTATGTCATCAATCGCCTCTCTAACGCCCTGATCCGGCAGAATACGACCTGCATTAACCCGATTGATGCCCTGCGCGCCCTGCGCGATGGCCTCGACCAGCATACCAGCATTACCCGCGAGGAACGCGATCGCTACCTCAACTTCATCAGCGAGGCGCGTAAAGAGTACGACCAGATCGCCATGAAGGAAGTGCAGCGTGCCTTCGTCTATTCTTTCGAGGAATCCGCGCGCACGCTGCTGAACAACTACCTCGATAACGTCGAGGCGTTTTGCAACAAGACGAAGCTGCGCGATCCCATCACCGAGGAAGAGATAGAGCCGGACGAGCAGTTGATGCGCTCAATTGAGGAGCAGATCGGCGTGACTGAGAACGCCAAACGCTCGTTCCGCGAGGAAATTCTCATTCGCATCTCGTCCCTGGCGCGTAAGGGTCTCACCTTCGACTACACCAGCCACGAGCGTTTGAAAGAGGCCATTGAGAAGAAGCTGTTCGCCGACCTGCGCGACGTGGTCAAGATCACGACCTCGACGCGCACCCCCGACAAAGAACAGTTGCGCAAGATCAACGACGTCGTCGATCGCCTGATGAGCGAGCATGGTTATTGCCATGTTTGCGCCAACGAAATGCTGCGCTACACCGGCAGCCTGCTCAATCGATAGCAACTTTCGCGGATAACGGTGAATTTTTGGCGAGCTGGATGATGTGGCGGCGCAATTTATTGCGCCAGCTAGACGTGCCATTCGAGGTGGCACAGGCGCAATAAATTGCGCCGCCACACCAATTGCAACCAGTTCATACACTGGCAGATTCAGCGTTGACCGCGTTAGAAAGGCAGCGTGTCCTATGTCTGTTTCTCAGCATGATTGGTCACTGCACCGCAAAGGACTGATCGACCAGGAGCGCCACAAGCAACGCATCCGTGAGGCGATCAAGAAGAACCTGAGCGATATCGTCAGCGAAGAAAGCATCATCCTTTCCGACGGGAAAAAGACGGTACGCATCCCTGTGCGCTCGTTGGATGAGTATCGTTTTCGCTTCGATCCGGGACGACAATCCCATGCAGGCCAGGGCGACGGCAAGAGCAAGGTGGGCGACGTAGTGGCGCAGGAGCCGCGTTCCGGCAAAGGCAAGAAGGGCGACGCCGGCAAAGACCCCGGCTACGACTACTACGAAGCCGAAGTTTCGATGGAAGAACTGGCCGCCTTGATCTTCGAGGACCTGGAGCTGCCCAACCTGGAACAGAAACGCCAGCAGGAACTCCAGACCGACGCCGTGCGCTTCACCGATGTGCGCAAAACCGGCCCCATGACAAACCTGGACAAGAAGCGCACCATTATGGAGAATATGAAGCGCAACGCGGCCAGAGGCGAAGCCAAATTTAAGGATATTAAGAACGAAGACCTGCGCTACAAGGTGTGGGAACCCACCATCAAATACCAGTCGAATGCTGTTGTCATAGCGATGATGGACGTATCGGGCAGTATGGGCGAGTTCGAAAAATATATCGCGCGCAGCTTCTACTTCTGGATGGTGCGCTTCTTGCGCACCAAGTACAACAATGTGCAGATCATCTTCATCAGCCATCACACCGAAGCCAAAGAAGTCACCGAGGACGAATTCTTCCACAAGGGCGAAAGCGGCGGCACGCAGGTTTCATCCGCCTACGAACTGGCCCTGGATATCATTAAAGAACGTTATAACCCGGACGACTGGAACATCTATCCCTTCCATTTCTCCGATGGCGACAACCTGCCGTGGGACAACGATCGCTGCGTGCAACTGGTGAATAAGCTGATCGAACTCTGTAACATCTTTGGCTACGGCGAGATCCGCGAAGGGCATTATCGCTCGCCCAGCACGCTGATGAGCGCCTATAGCAAGATCAGCGACAAGAAATTCATCTCCGTGACCATTTCCGATAAGAAGGATGTCTATCCGGCGCTCCGTAAGTTCTTCGCGCAGCGCGACCCGGTTCCCGCGCGCTAACAACGGGGTAACTATGGTAAAACTTAGGAAGGCAGTCAGCTATGGCAGATAGTATCTCGGATCTCGAACGCCTGCGGGACATGATCGATTATGCATGGGAAGAGGCCATCAATCTTGGCCTTGATCCATTCCCGACGCATTTTGAACTCGTACCTGCCACGATCATGTACGAATTTGCCTCGTATGGCCTGCCGGGGCGGTTCAGCCATTGGACGCATGGCAAGGCATATTACCGGCAGAAGATGCATTATGACCTCGGCTTGAGTAAAATCTACGAGATGGTCGTCAACACCAATCCGAGCTATGCCTTCCTCATGGAGATGAACGATCTCCTGCAAAACACCTTTGTCGCCGCGCACGTCTTCGGCCACACGGATTTCTTCAAGAACAATGCCTACTTCCAGCATACCTCGCGGCGCATGATCGACAAGGTCAGCATCCATGCCGAACGCATCGCGAAGTACGAGTTCGATCACGGCAAAGCCGAGGTCGAACATTTCCTGGATGCCATTCTCTCCATTCAGGAACACGTTGATTATAATCTCTTCCTGCAATCGGATGAATCCGCAAACGAGGAAGAACAGGAGAAACACAAGCTCACCGCGCCTTCCAGCGAATACGATGACCTCTGGGGTCTCGATAAGAAGGCGAGGCGCGCCGAGGAAGATCGCGACCTGCGTCCCGGCAAGCCGCCTAAATTCCCAGAAAGACCAGAAAAAGATATCCTCCAATTCCTTGTGCGCCACGCGCCGCATCTACAGCTCTGGCAGCGTGACATCATCGAAATCGTGCGCCTGGAGCAATTGTACTTTGTGCCGCAAATGCAAACTAAGGTAATGAATGAGGGCTGGGCATCGTTAGCACACTCGCGCATCATGCGCCGCATGGCTGAGCGCGGCCTCATCTCCGATTCGGATGTTCTCGAATTTGCCCAGTTGCATTCAGGTGTTCTCTCGCCATCGAGCACATCGCTCAACCCCTATTACCTCGGCTACAAGATGTACGAGGATATCGAGCGGCGCTGGGATAATCCCACCAAAGAGGAGCAGGAACGGCTGGGACGCAAGCAGAACATGGGCAAACAGAAAATCTTCGAGGTGCGCGAAATGGAGAACGATGTCTCCTTCTTGCGCAACTACCTGACCAAAGACCTGATCAAAGACCTCGACCTGTACGTTTTTAGGAAAGAGGGCGACGAGTGGGTCATCGTTGAGAAAGATTGGGAGAAGGTGCGCGACAACATTGTCGCCAGCATGACCAACTTCGGTTTCCCGTATCTCGTCATCGACGATGGCGATTACCACGGCAATCGCGAACTCTACATCAAGCACATGTTCGAGGGGCAGGAACTCGACCTGGTCTACGCCGAGAAGACGCTC
>Ga0207416_1000754_pt1 | contig 49942 bp, 40 predicted proteins | sample PaiPotPPM11metaG_FD_184107 | JGI IMG/M metagenome (GOLD analysis project Ga0207416, IMG submission 184107) | Iron sulfur acid spring bacterial and archeal communities from Banff, Canada, to study Microbial Dark Matter (Phase II) - Paint Pots PPM... ... | reverse complement strand
ATTGCCCAGGCCGTGATCGCCGAAGCCGAGCCGCACCGCCGCAGGTTCCCCAACTTCGCCTGCGGAAGGTCCTCGCGATCACCAGCCCTGCGATGGCCTTTACGGGGCGCACTCCCGCCAGCGGCCGGTCAGGGGGAGAGCGAGACCCCGCCGGCGGCGCGGCCTTGGGCATGTCAGCTTTCTGCACTGCCCATCCAAAAATACCGGGGCAGGCTTCTTCGTCTCTCTATAGTCGCGCGAGCACTTGGCTCGCGTCTTTTTCTGTCATGCTGAACGTGCGACGGATGACAGAAAAACGCGGTAAAGGCGCAAGTCAACGAGCCGGCCGATCACGCTTAAATGTTCGACCGGCCTTGAGCGCCGTCGACCGGCAGACAGACGCCGGTGATCCAGCTCGCCAGCGGCGACGCCAGCATCACCACGGCATAAGCCACTTCCTCAGGCCTGCCGAGCCGTCCGGCCGGAAAATCGTGGGAGACGAAATCCTTCTCGAACGCGGGATTGGCCTGAAACGCCTTCTCCCAAGTCCCTCCGGGATAGAGAATCGAACCGGGTGCCACCGAGTTGACGCGCACCTGACGCGGCGCCAGCTCGCGCGCCAGCATCTTGGTGAACGAGATCATTGCGGCCTTGGAGGAGTTGTACGTAAGCGGGCCGCCGGCTTCGCGGCCGTAGATCGAACTGATGTTGATGATGGCGCCGCCGCCTCGCTTCTCCATCTCACTGGCGCATAGCCGCGACAGCCGCACCGCCGAAAAGAAGTTCACCTCGAACGCTTGCTGCCATGCCTCCTCGGAAACTTGATTCAGCGTTCCGACCCTGGCGCCGCCTGCATTGTTGACGAGAATGTCCACGCCCCCGAATTGCTTGACCGTGGCTTGGGTCCACGATTGCAAAGCGGAGGGGTCGCACACGTCCGCGGGCTGAGCCAGCACCTCTGCACCCCCAGCCTTGAATTGCGCCGCCGCCTGCTCGAGCGCCTCTGCACCGCGCGCACAGATACTGAGCCGCACACCTTCCGCCGCTAACGCCCGCGCCATCGCGCGGCCTAGTCCGCGGCTGGCCCCCGTCAACATTGCAACCTTGCCCCTCAATTGAAGATCCATCTGAAGCTCCTTTTTTTCGTCAATGAGTATGTCTCGGGCAGCAAACAGGGTAACCCCCAGCCCAATCAGCTACGGCAAATTGGTGGGGAATGGAGATGGCGCGGGCGATGCAAAGTTCTGTGGTTTCAGATTTTTGCGCGGCCACGCACGCGTGAATTCGACCTCATTCGATGGCGCACTGGTATAGCCATCGGTTGTGCGCGAAACAATTTCGTAACGGTAGCTGTTGCCCGCCTGCGTCTCGCCATCGATGTAGCTGTACGTGCGCTGCGGCGAAAACCGCTCCTGGTCAGTCACCGGAAGCTCGACCAGTGGCTGAAATGGTTTATTTCTCTCGCCTCGCAGAAGGACGAAGCCGCCCAAGTCGCGCATCGAATGGCCACTCACGTAATGCATGGGGCGGCTCCATGTGAGATTTATTCCGGCCGGATCCGCTGATGCGCGAAGGTCGGAAATCGCCGCCGGGTGGACCATCTGCGGAGGTACCGGCGTGCTCTTTACGCCACATCCGGGCAGCACGGTTAGGCTTATCAATCCGAGGAGCGAAGGGCCGAAGATGAGAATTGAGAGCCGCCGATGTATGCCCGTAATCACCTTTCCTGCGATGCGCACCTCGCAGGCTCGTTTCCGGACGGCTTGCTCGGGGCTTCGGTTCACCAGGGCTTCGGTCCGATTCGCTGAGACCCCGCTCTCCGCCGCAACCTGGTTCCGCCTGGTATTTAAAGTAGCCATTCAGACTGCCAACCCTTTCCTAAGGCCTCCCTACTTCAGGCGAGGAGTTCAAGCACTGCACGATGTGGGCACCGTCCCACTTTGTAAAATCAGGGACCCGCCAGACGCAAGCTACTGCTGCGAAATTAGCTGGCACACACTACTGGCGGCAGAGCGGTGCTCAAAGAACTCTCCGGTGCGCTAGCTCAGCCAGCCGCCGGCGTACGGTTTCCGGCGCGGGGCCGCCCACTACTTTGCGCGCACGCAGTGAATGCTCGGGCGTGAGCATCTTCAGCGTATCCGCTTGAAACGCGGGTGAAAGATTCTGCAGTTCGGCCATCGTCACTGCTGAGAGCGTACGGCCAGCCGCGCTCAGTTCTCGTACCAGCGCTCCGACTGTCTCATGTGCCTGGCGAAACGGCACCCCCCGCCGCACGAGATACTCCGCAAGATCAGTTGCCAGGGCAAACCCGCCCGCTGCCGCCCCCATCGCCTCCGTATTGAAAGTTATCCGCGGCCATAGCTGCGCCATCAGGCTGAGCATCGGCTTGAGTGTATCCAGCGTGTCAAACACGCTCTCCTTGTCTTCCTGCAAATCGGAGTTGTAGCCAAGCGGCAGCGCCTTCAACACGGTCAGCAAGGCAACGAGATTGCCTGTCACCCTCCCGCTTTTGCCGCGAATCAGCTCGAGCAGGTCAGGATTCTTCTTCTGCGGCATCATCGAACTGCCGGTGCAGAATTCATCGGGCAATTCCGCGAAACCGAATTCAGCCGTCGTCCATAAAATGATTTCTTCCGCCATGCGCGACAGATGAATAGCAAGAATCGCCGCGGCGGCGAGGAAATCCAGTGCAAAATCCCGATCGCTGACCGCGTCCACGCTGTTTGCGGCAATTTGTTTGAAGCCAAGTTCGCGCGCTACGGCCTTGCGGTCGATCGGCAGCGTGGTTGCCGCGATTGCGCCGGCTCCTAGCGGCATTACGTCGGTGCGCGCAAGCGCCTGCTCGAAGCGTTCGCGGTCGCGTTCGAGCATTTCGATGTGGGCCAGCAGATGATGGGCCAACGAGATCGGCTGCGCCCGCTGCAGATGTGTATAGCCGGGCATCACGGTTTCCAGATGATGCCTGGCCACCGCGCCTAGCGACCGTACCAAGGCACGGAGCAACTGGGTGACGCTGCTGATTTCATCCCGCAGGTAAAGGCGCAGGTCGAGTGCGACCTGGTCGTTGCGCGAACGTGCCGTATGCAATTTACCTCCCGCCGCGCCGATCTTCTCTATCAGGCGGCGCTCAACCGCCAGGTGTATATCCTCGTCTGCCGGATCGAACTGAAACCGCCCGCTCTCGATCTCACGCTCGATTTCTTTCAAGGCCAGCGCTATCGCATTCGTTTCGTTTGGTGTCAGCAGCCCCACGCGTCCCAGCATCCGGACGTGTGCGGCAGAGCCTTGAATATCATGACGGTAAAGTCGGCGATCGAACGGCAGGGATGCGCTGAACGCCTCCACGTCGGGCAGCCGTGAATGTATGAACCGCCCTCGCAGCAAACTCTTCTTTTTCGGTTTCCTCTTGTGACGAGCGGGAGGGCTCAGGGGTGACAGCAAAGAGTTTTCCGCCGGCTTATCTGTTTTGCCGGGTGCGTGGTTGCCGGATGCCTTCATGCGATGCGACAAGGATTACCGTGGCTGATGGGGAGAAACCTGAGCGGTTAGTGTCCATTCCCACGGCGACCCATCGATTCCGATCGCCGTTCGGCGCCAATTAGGATGGATGATTTCTGCAAGTCGTCCTTCCCGGAAATGATGGCGGACTGGTAAGCCTGCCCTCTAACGAATTTTCAGCGCGATCTGGTATTTAGCGAACCGGCGCCGTCCGACATAGACATCCACGCGCCGCGCATGTGAGCACGCCGTTGGGATGCATGACGTGGACGTCTTTTTTGTGGCCGCACTTGGGGCATTCACCACTTCGAGAGCGCGGTACTAGTTTGGGAGTTGGGCGCGGCGGCCGGAATTGGATTACTTTGCCCAAAGAACCCTCACCCCAACGGTCGTCACTTCTTTGCCTTCTCGATTTCCGCCAGCGCTCGGAGTCTTAAGCCATTGAGCCGGATAAAGCCTTCTGCATCGGCCTGGCGATAGCCACCAGCCTGCTCGAAGCTTGCCATCGCCGGATCGTACAAAGAATCCCCCGATTTACGCCCGGCGATTGAGACTGTGCCCTTGTAAAGCTTCAGCCGTGCCACCCCGGTCACGTGGCGTTGGGCCTCGTCGGCCAACGCCTGCAACGACTCGCGTTCCGGGGCGAACCAATAACCATTGTAAACCATTTCGGCGTATCGAGGCACCAGTCCGTCTCTTAAATGCATGACCTCGCGGTCGAGCGTGAGCTGCTCGACGGCGCGATGAGCATGGAGGAGCATTGTCACACCCGGAGTCTCGTAAACGCCGCGCGATTTGATGCCTACGTAGCGGTTTTCCACGAGGTCGACTCGTCCAATTCCGTGACGGCCGCCAATTTGATTGGCCCGCTCGATTATAGCCGCGGGGGTAAGCTCCTCGCCATTGATCGCGACCGGATCTCCGCGCAGATATTCGATTTCGACGTATTCTGCCTGGTCCGGAGCATCTTCCGGTGCGACCGTTAGGCGGAACATGTCGGCGTAAGGCTCGCGCCATGGGTCCTCGAGTACGCCGCCTTCGTAACTGACATGAACGAGATTGCAGTCCATCGAATACGGCTTTTCGGCAGTAACCGGCACTGGAATCCGTTTCTCAGCAGCGTAGGCGATCATATCGGCGCGACCCTTGAAAGGCCATGCCGGATGACGCCACGGCGCAACCACCGTCAGTTGCGGCGCTAGCCTGGCAAAGGTTAGTTCAAACCGCACCTGGTCGTTGCCTTTGCCGGTGGCACCATGAGCAACTGCGTCTGCTCCTTCGCGCAATGCGATTTCGACCTGCTTGCGCGCGATAGCCGGCCGCGCGATTGAGGTGCCAAGCAAATAGTACCCCTCATAGACTGCGTTCGCGCGCATCATCGGAAAGACAAACTCGCGCGCGAACTCCTCGCGCAGGTCTTCAAGGTAGAGCTTGCTTGCACCCGTGCTCAGCGCCTTAAGCTCGAGGCCGCCGGTTTCGTCGCCCTGGCCAACATCGGCGCAGTAGGCGACCACCTCGCAGCCGAAATGGTCCCTAATCCAGTGCAAAATAACGGATGTATCGAGACCACCTGAATATGCGAGCACCAATTTTTGGATGGTGGCGCTCATTATCCCCGCCCTGCCGCCGCGATTTCATCGGCGCTCAGTACGGATGGCCGCAGCAGCCACAGCATGATGGCTTTCTGTGCATGCAGCCGATTTTCGGCCTGTTCAAGGACCACCGACTGCGGCCCGTCCAGAACCTCGTCGGTGATTTCTTCGCCGCGGTGGGCCGGCAGACAATGCATCACGATCGCGTTGGTGCGCGCGTTCTGCAACAATCTGCTGTTCACCTGGAAATCCTGGAAATCACGCCTTCTCTTCACCGCCTCGCGTTCCTGGCCCATTGAGGTCCACGTATCAGTGTACACGACCTCGGCGTCTTTAACTGCCTCAACCGGATCGTTGGTGAGGAGGCAATGCGGTTCACGTTGCAGCCGCGCGACGAAGTTTTGGTCCGGTTCGTAGCCGGCGGGACAGGCCACCCGGAGCTCAAAATGGATCAGCGTGGCCGCTTCAATCCAGCTTTGCGCCAGATTGAAACCATCACCGACGAAGGCAATCCTGACCTTGCGCAGATCCCGGTACCGTTCACTCAGCGTCTGCAGGTCGCCGATCAACTGACACGGATGCAGCAGGTCGGTAAGGCCGTTGATCACGGGCACGCTGGCTTCGCGCGCCAGTTCCAGGCAGGTGGCATGCGAAAAGGTGCGGATCATGATGAGATCCACCCAGCGCGAGAGGTTGCGTGCTACGTCCTTGACCGATTCGCGCTCGCCAATTCCGATATCATCCGGCGCCAGGTAAATCGCATGGCCGCCAAGTTGCGCCATCCCGGTTTCGAAGGTGAGGCGGGTACGCAGCGATGGCTTCTGAAATATCATGGCCAGCGTGCGGCCGCGCAGGTAGGGATGCTCCATCCCGTTTTTTAGTTCGCTCTTGAGCCGGATGGCGAGCTGCAGCAGGCCGCGAAGCTCGCCGATCGAGAGCGAACCAAGATCGAGAAAATCCCGCTTCATGCTTCACTTTCCAACTTCCGCATTATGCGCCGGCGGTGCCCGCTTCCGCCCGCAATGCCCGCTCGATTATGCCGAGGCCGGTGTCGGCTTCTTCCTTCGTGAGGGTGAGTGGGGGCAGCAATCTCAGAATCGTGTCGGCGGTACCGTTCACGATTAGGCGTTCGCGGAAACAGGCGTCGACCACCGGTTTCGCTGCGTGTTTAAGTGCCACTCCGATAATCATCCCCTGCCCGCGAACTTCACGCACATCCGGACATTCCTTCGCGATCTCTCGGAGCCGGGTGATTAGATATTGTCCGACTTCGGCAGCATTGGCGATTACTCCGTCATGTTCCAGCGCATCAAAGACCGCAAGGGACGCCGCGCATGCGATAGGGTTGCCGCCGAAAGTCGAGCCGTGGGTGCCCGGCGTCATCACTGAGGCGACTTCCGCGCGCGCCACCATCGCACCGATCGGAATCCCCCCGCCCAGCGCCTTGGCCAGGGTTATAATGTCGGGCTTGATTCCCGAGTGCTGATAGCCGAAGAGCTTGCCAGTACGGCCCATCCCGGTTTGCACTTCATCCACAATCAGCAACAGCCTGGCGCGGTCGCAGACCTCGCGCAGGCGCACGAGATATTCGGGCCGCGGCATCACCACGCCGCCTTCACCCTGGATAGGCTCGACGATGATAGCGGCGGTCTTCGCATCGATAGCCCGCTCGATCGCGGCGACATCAGCATACGGCACCAGCTTAAAGCCGGGCACCAGCGGCTGAAAACCTTCGTGATACTTTTCCTGACCGGTTGCACTCAAGGTGCCGAAGGTGCGTCCGTGGAACGAACCCAGCGTTGAAATTATCTCGAATCGTCCGCCGTTTGCATGGCCCCACCGGCGCGCCAGTTTGAGGGCCGCTTCGTTCGCCTCAGCGCCTGAATTACCAAAAAATACGCGGCCATCGCCGAAAGCCTTCGCAATACGTGCGGCCAAACGTGCCATCGGCTCAGTGTGGAACACGTTGGAAGCATGCGTAAGCTTTTCCGCCTGCTGCTTGATTGCACCGACTACTCGCGGATAGCCATGGCCGAGACTGGTGACCGCCAGGCCACAGAAGAAATCCAGGTAGCGGTTGCCGTCCGCGTCATACAGATAGGCGCCATGGCCACGCACGAACGCCAACGGCATGCAGCCGTAGTTGTTGATCAGATTGGCGTGGGCGAGTTCGACGATTTCCGCATTATTCATGGTGCTCAGACCCTTTCTTCGTCTTTATAAGCTCCGCCTGGTGCCGGCGCGATGCACACTTTCGATCAACGAGTACCATGATTGCAACCGGAGCCGTGAACTGAGGGAACTGGTTCGGGTCGCGGGCAAGAGCGAGCATCGATCTTTTATTCCGTTGCCTGTTCCTTTCTCACTTCAGTGCCAATGCCGGTGTGAGTGAAAATCTCGAGCAACACCGAATGCGATAGCCGCCCGTCGATAATGTGGGTGCTCTGAACCCCGGCGCTCAGCGCGTCGATGCAGCATTCGACCTTCGGAATCATGCCCTCGCCGATCGTGCCTGACGCGATCATCTGGCGTGCGCGGGCGGTGCCCAGGACGGAAATGAGCCCGGCCTTTTCGTCCTGCACGCCGTCGACATCGGTCAGCAGGATGAGCTTTTCCGCGCGCAGTGCCCCGGCGATTTTGCCGGCGGCTACGTCCGCGTTGATATTGTAGGTCTGACCTTCTCGCCCTGCTCCAATCGGCGCAATGATCGGAATAAACCCGCCGTCTCTGAGCGTGGTTAACACCCCGGTGTTGATGGTATCGATTTCGCCCACCAGCCCGATATCGACTTGCTCCAGTTTGCCGTCCTCGCCTTTCGCAACCATTCGCATTTGGCGCGATACCATCAGTTCGCTGTCCTTGCCGGAGAGGCCAACGGCGCGGCCGCCGTGACGGGAAATCAGCGCCGCAATCTCTTTGTTGAGCCGCTGCAACACCATCTCGGCAGCTTCCATGGTGGGCTCGTCAGTCACGCGCATGCCGCGTACAAAACGTGACTTGAGGCCGAGTTTGCTGATCAGCTCAGTGATTTGAGGTCCGCCCCCATGCACCACTACCGGCTTGATTCCCACCGAATCGAGCAACACGATGTCCTGGCAGAAGGCGGAGCGCAATTCCGGCGTGAGCATCGCATGCCCGCCGTATTTGACTACGAACGTTTTGCCATGAAAGCGCTTAATGTACGGCAGCGCCTCAACCAGGACCTGAGTCCGCGCAATCAAATCGTCCAACGCTTCTCCGCTTCGACCCCCGATATGATTGTCCAAAGATGCGCGCAAGCAAGCCCTGGTGCAAGAAACCGGGAGAGGGAGGAAGGCATAGAGTCTATCCTCGCGCTCCGATAGCAGCCCCTGCCTCGCTTTTCGAAAGGCTGGGCACTCCGCCTACTGCTATTTGGCGCAATAATCGTTTGAGTGTTTGACTCGGGCTGCTCGGATTGGCCGTAGCCTGCCCGACTTTTTGACCCCGGGAGGGATTTACACGAGCTAGCCCTGTTCCGTCGCTACTAATGTTGCGCGGCTAACGCCAAGCAGAAAATTCCGAGGGAACCGCGTCGGCTATCCGCGGAGAAACCTGATGGCAGGGCGGCGGTGGTGGGAAATCACTGAACTATGTGGCGAGGGTTTACCTGCCCTGGACCACAACCGATGAGCGGGAAGGTGCCCGAGGGTGATTGCCGGAATCTGAGCAGCGAGCCGAAGCCAGGAAGCACGAACCTGCGATGCATCGATGCGCGGTGACCCCTACCGCTTTCATCAGCGGCGAGGAATGCACCGGCGCAAGGATTTAGCCCACGCGTCCACCGCGACCTAGCCTGACAAGTAAGCCAGCATCCGCGCGCCACCCGGTAGAGGTGACACTGTCACCCGTGTGGGTATAGTCGCTAATCGTACGGCACAAACGTAGAAATCCCAATCGCCAATAACAGATCCAACAATATTATTTCGTCCGGATTGATCGCCCGGATGATCGTGAGTTAGGGCTACCGATCTCGCATAGATCACTTTTAGTGTTACCTTTAAGGTAACACTGGCGAACCTGATCCGGATTACCTCCATGGTTATTAAGTCGAGATTCCTGATAGAGGCTCAAAAAGGCCCTGGAGGACGAAAAGGAGTGCAAGAGGCGTTTTGGCGCGGAGATGGCGAAGAAAATACGGCTGCGCCTGGCTGCCCTTGAGGCAGCCGAGTCCCTGGCCGATTTCTGGCCGCCGTCGTCCCGGCCGAAGCGTTGCCACGAGTTAGCGGGGAATTTAGCAGGCAAGCTTTCAATCGATTTAAAACATCCCTGTCGACTGCTCTTCGAACCCGTTGATTCTTCAAGTGAGGTTGAAAGAAACGACGAAAAACATCGGTGGCAGGCAATTCAGCCAATCAGGATAAGAGGAATTGAGGATACACATGGGTAGCGGCCTTCGGCTGGCTTACGAACCGTCAGCGGTCCCTCACCCAGGCGAGACCGTTGGCGAATATCTGGAGCATAATGGCTGGTCGCAGCGCGACTTGGCGCGCCGCACCGGTCTAACCCCAAAAACGATCAGTGAGATATGCGCCGGAAAAGCACCAATTACTCCCGCCACCTCATTGGCCTTCGAGAAGGTATTCCGGAGGCCGGCCCACTTCTGGCTGAACCTGCAGCGAAAGTTCGACGAGGTAGAGGCCAGACGTAGAAGCGCGAATAAATCCCACGAGTGGTGGAGTTGGGCGGAACGTTTTCCGTTAGAGGAAATGCAACGCTACGGTTGGCTTGAGATAGCGGATGGAGTTTCCAGGATAGACGCTCTTTTGAGCTTCTTGGGGGTTTCTTCGCCCAATAGCTGGGACTCAGTTTGGCAGGCGAGCAAAGTCGCCTATCGGCAGACACGGAAGTTTCGGACTATTATAGTGTCGAAGCGGTCTCAGCATGGGTGCGTGCCGCCGAATTAATGGCGGCAGAGCTAGACGTGATGCAATTCGATGAGAAGCGACTGCGTTCCTGCCTGGGCTCCCTGAGAGAGCAAACGAGAAAGAAGCCAGACGACGTTATTCCTTCGGTACAGTCGATTTGCGCGAGTGCGGGCATCGCGATGGTCTGGGTGCCCCAATTGTCACACACCGGCATCAGCGGCTGCGCTCGCTGGCTTACGGAGAAGAAGGCGCTTATCGCTCTTACTCTACGGTACGGCACGGACGATCAGGTATGGTTTACGTTCTTCCACGAGGTTGCGCACATCCTTCTTCACAGAAAACGGCACGAATTTATTCTCGATAATGCTGTCGAGGATCTCGGAGATCGGGTCGTCGATCCAGAAATGCAAAGTGAAGAAGAAGAGGCAAACAGGTTCGCCGCGGACACGTTAATTCCGCCGGACGCATTATCGGTCTTCGTCAAGCAAAATGAATTCACCAATGAGAGCATCAAGCAGTTCGCCGACAACTTGTCGATTGGACCTGGGATACTGGTTGGTCGTCTTCAGCGTGAGGGACTGTTAAAGCATTTTCAGGGAAACAAACTAAAGCAGAGATTCGATTGGCGGATTGCACACTAGCGAGAGCGGAAAAGTCCAAAAACATTTGACTAGCCAGAGACACCAGTACCGGAAACGGCCATCACGGCGCTTCTCGACCGCTACAATACGGCATGTCGTCAGGGGCGGTTTTTGAAGATCGTGCATCGTTGGCCCCGTCCCTACGATTCCCCAAGTTGGCTGGCAACGCGAGTGGTTAAGTCACCGAGTACATCTTCGATTTGTTCCAGCGCGGCGCGGAGGTCTTCGGCTATTTCGGCGGCCAAGATGTGTGGGTCGGGCAGGCTGGCGGAGTCTTCCAGGCTTTCGTCGCGCAGCCAGAAGAGGTCGAGGCTGGCTTTGTCGCGGGCGATAATTTCCTCATAGGTGAATGGGCGCCAGCGGCCTTCTGTGTTGTTCTCGGACCAGGTTGGTTTCCGGTCGTGGCGATTCGCGGGATTGAAACAGGCGACGAAGTCGTCCAAATCGGCGCGCGAGAGGCGATTCTGTTTTAGCGTGAAATGCATGTTGGTGCGGAAATCATAGAACCAGACGGTTTTGGTCCACGGCGTTTCGCTGGCCGGGCGGCGGTCAAAGAACAGGACATTGGCCTTGACGCCTTGGGCGTAAAAGATTCCGGTTGGCAGCCGCAGCACCGTATGCAGATCGCATTCGCTGATTAGCTTGCGGCGGACGGTCTCGCCAGCGCCCCCTTCGAACAGCACGTTGTCCGGAACAACGATTGCGGCGCGGCCATTGATCGCGAGCAGGCTCTTCACGTGTTGGAGAAAATTGAGCTGCTTGTTGCTGGTGGTGGTCCAGAAGTCGGGGCGGGTGTAGGTGACCGACTGTTTGTCGGTCTCGCCCTCCTCGTTCACGACTGTGATGCTGGACTTCTTACCGAACGGCGGATTGGTAATTACGACCTCGAAATGGTCGGTTGGCTCGTTGCGTAGAGCATCGTCGGTCTTGATCGGCGGTGCGTGCTCGTCGTCTTCGGGACCGATTCCGTGCAGCAGCATGTTCATCGCGCACAGCCGAGTGACGCCGTCTACCAGCTCTACTCCGCGCAAGGCGTCATAGCGCAGATGGCGTTTTTGATCGAGGTCGAGTTGGTAATGCGTTGCGATGTAGTGGTAGGCGGAGAGTAAGAAGCCGCCGGTCCCGCAGGCAGGGTCGCAGATCACTTCGCCCGGATGAGGGGCTATGCAATCGACGATCGCATCGATCAGCACACGCGGCGTGAAATACTGGCCCGCGCCGCTCTTGGTATCTTCCGCGTTCTTTTCGAGCAGGCCTTCGTAGGCGTCGCCCTTGACGTCGGACGACATCGAGGTCCAGGTTTCCTTGCCGATCAGCTCGACGATCAACTGGCGCAGTTTGGCCGGATCCTGAATTTTGTTCTGCGCCTTGCGGAAGATGATGCCGAGCATGCCGCCGCGCTTGCCGAGTTCAATCAGAGTTTGGCGGTAATGCTCTTCGAGCCGCGCACCTTCCATTGTTGGCGCCGCCAGATCGGACCATCGATACCCGGCCGGAATCGGATTTTCGGCTCCGGTCAGCTCCGACCGCTCATCAGCCATTTTGAGGAAGAGGAGCGTGACGAGTTGTTCGAGATAGTCCTGGTAGGAGAGGCCATCGTCGCGGAGAACGTTGCAGAAGTTCCAGAGCTTTTGGACGATTTGGCTACTGCCGTTCCCGTTGCTCATTTGGCGGCCTCCGCGTCGAGAACAGTAGACTTCCGGCTCTTCGGGGGTCGCATATAAGCAGCACGCTCGGCGCGGATGCGTTCGAGGAGAACGGAAGCGGGTTCATCGTTGGGGTCCCGACCAGTCAGTCTTCCCTCGAATGCGCATTTGAGGATCGATTGCCGGAGGCGGCCCGCGCGCTTTTCGCACTTGGTGACAGTGTCAATTGCCTCTGCACATACCGACTCACGGCGTTGCAGTTCAGATATCGCGCGTGCTTGCTCTGCCAGTGGAGCAAGCGGAACTGAGACACGTGCCACCTTAGAGATGCTGAGCGTATGGAGCCCTGATGTGGAGCTGGCCGCCCTCGCGATTGATGAATGACCGGTGGGTGAAAGGAGCCAGTTTAGACTCCATTGCGACAATGCATTATTGCCGAATCGGACTTTAATGAGATGGTTTTGATGGACGCACGGATCGATACTTCCGTCCCAGATGGCAACCCGACCTATCTGATCCGGGCTGCCGTTCCCTTCAACAACTAGCAGGTCGCCAGCCTCCAATCTGACTCGGGTAAGTTCCGATGGCTCGACTCCGATGTCCAAAATCTCCCCTAGGCGGAGCTGGTTTGCATAGACGTTTGCGACTCGCAGATACGGAAGCCGAGTTGGCATCTTCTCTCTTGCTTGGTTCTTTGTCAGCCCGCCGGATACCTTGCCAAGCTGATCGAGACTAGCCCAGCACCAGCCTTCCGGGAGTTGGGGCAGGTTGCTTATGTCAGGAGGTACGGGCTCGTCGTACTTCGATTTCCAGCGGTCGTCCTTTGGCGGCTTGCCGGTTGCGTTCATGCGGGCCAGTTCGGATTCTTCCCATCGGCGGCGCCGCTCGACGAGAATGCGATCGAGCAGCACTGACGCGGGCTCGAAGTCGCGGCCTTCCTTGCGCGCGAGTTCCGCCTCGGTCAGAACGAGACGACCCTCAACGGCTGCTTTGAGTACGGATGCTCGATAGCGCTTCAGATTGGCGCGCGCCCGCTCCAGTGCCGTCACGCTCGCGCCCAGATGGGAGAACATCTTGTCTAGCGTGTCCGCGATGCGAATCTGTTCAGGCAAGGGCGCGACGCGTATTTCGATGGCGTCGAGTGAATTGAGGTAGATGCCCTTCTGGGCTGTCCCGCGAGCGTGCGCGCGGAGAGAATTCTGGAGACGTTCGCTCTGAAGCTGGTATGCGAGAAATCTGGGATCCAGCAAACGCGGCTTCAGAACAGCCACGCTTCGTTGTAGGGTGAATGGCTGAAAGCCGTGGGGAACCACTGCTGTGCGGCCGATCGTGCCGACTATGGTGAGCAGGACGTTCCCCGGTCGTACTTCGGTTCGGCGATCCTCTAGTGCGAAAGCATCTGCATCTATCAACCGGCCAGCGAGTTCAATGTGGTCGCCAATGTTCTTGGCGCTAATCATCGGCAGCCCAGACGATCTCGCGGGGGGCGGGTTGTGCGAGCCGTCAACAATATTGAAGCACACGTCCGCTAGGCTAGTGGTGATCCACCCCTCAGGGAGCAGGCGAGACTGCGTCATGCGGCAAGGGCCTCGTTCAACTCATCGAGGAGCGGACGCAGCTCCTTGCCGAACAACTGCATTGCCTTGCCTAATCCGCCTTGCTGGGAGAACGGATTGTAGTCGAAGGCGTCGAGGGTAATCTCGACGCTTGTGGCGACGTGGTCGCGAATCATCTCCAGCCACCTCATCTGCTCGGGCGTGAATTTGCGCTCGCGGTTTTGTTGCTGCGCTATCCAGTTGGAAAATCGCGCTTTCACCTTATCCGGATAAGGTACTAACTCGTCCTCCTGCTGCAGTGCGAAGCGAACCAGCGACACGATGTCGGTCAACTGGCGGGCTGCCGATGCGCCGCGAACTTTGTCCCGTTCCAGCATCGCGTATGCGTTCCACAGCCGCTCGGCGGTCCATGAGCGCGGCGGCATCTGGATGGCCTCGGCGAGTTTGCGAATGTCGTCGTATTTGAGGCGCTCCCGGTAAGGCCGTGAATAGAAGAATTGCAGCGCCGTGATCTCGTCCTTGTTGTCGGCGATGAACTTCTCGAACGACTGCACCAGCGTCTGCGCTTTTTCCTTCGCCTCGCTGGACTGGCCGGCTTCGAGCAGTGAGTCTTTGCTGATCTGATCGATAGTCTGCTCGCCCAGCCTCTTCAGTTCGAGCAGTACCTGCCGCAATGCGGGTTTGGTCGCGAGCGGTTCGGCGGCGCGCGTGAGTATCGCGGCGGTTGCTTTCTTCAGTTGTTGCTCGGTCGGCTGGGCGTCGGCGGGCAGGGTGAATTGTTGGCGGGCCTCGGCTTCCTGCAGGTCTGCATCAAGGGCTGCGACAATCGCCTTGGTAATTTCGGCGAGCGGCATCCCTCCGGACGCTGCTTCGATTCGCTGATTCTCCTTCGGCCCGCATTCGAGATTAAGCCGCGCCAGGCGATTTGCCAGCGACGAATAGTAATCGGGATCGGTTCCGCCGAGCGCGATATGCTCCAGCAGCGCCTTGAACGGCACCGTCTTCGCGCGCTCCATCGGCTGGGTGTCCGACAGCACAGCTTCGGTCGCGCCGACGCAGTCGACAATTATGAAATGGGTTTTGGCCGCCGCATCTGGTGTCACGGCCTGAAGCTCAGTCGGATCAATGACGCGGACGCCGCGCCCCTTCATCTGCTCGAACAACAGGCGGCTCTTGACCGTCCGCATGAACATTACGATTTCGACCGGCTTGATATCGGTGCCAGTCGCGATCATGTCAACGGTGACCGCTATTCGCGGATTGAAGCTGTTGCGGAAATCCTGAATGAGGTCCTTGGGGTCGCGCCCAGTGGTCAAGTAAGTAATCTTCTGACAGAAGTCGTCACTCCTGCCGAACTCCTGGCGGAAAATACGGACGATATCCTCGGCGTGGCTATCATCCTTGGCGAAAATCAGTGTCTTCGGAATTTCGCGGCGGCCGGGGAAAATCTCGCTGAAGAGGCGTTGCTTGAAGGTGCGTGCAACCAGCCGGATCTGGTCCTCGGCTACCACCGCGCGGTCGAGTTCTTGGGCGGTATATTCAATATCCTCGTCGGGTTGTTCCCACCGCATTTGGCGGGTGCGGCGCTCGCGCTTGCCGACGAGAATCTCAGGTCCGGCCTCTATCTTCGAGCCCTCTTCGGTGATTTTGGTGCGGATCCGATAAACGTCGAAGGGCACGTTCACCTTGTCGGCTACGGCTTGCTCGTGGCCGTATTCCATCACGAGATTCTGGTCGAAGAAGCCGAGGGTCTGCTTCGATGGGGTCGCGGTCAGGCCGATGAGATGAGCGTCGAAATATTCGAGCACCTGCCGCCACAGCGTGTAGATGCTGCGATGGCATTCGTCGATGAAGATGATGTCGAAAAACTCAGGCGGGATTGCCCGGTCGTAGGTGACCGGCAGCGGCTCACGCAGGACGGCGAGGTCCCTGATGAATTGCGACTCTTCCTCGATTGAGGGATCAAGGTCGGGCTCGCCTTTGAGCATCGAGTACAGGCGCTGGATAGTGGTGATAACGACCTTGGTTGCGGAGCCGACGGTATTGCCCTTTAAATGCTGGACCTTGTACAGCTCGGTGAATTTGCGGTTGTCGTCGGGGGTGCGATAGCTCTCGAATTCCTTCTCCGCCTGGTTGCCGAGATTCCGACGATCGACCAGGAACAGCACCCGGCGGGCGCCGCCGAATTTGATCAGGCGGTAGATCGATGTGATCGCCAGCATCGTCTTGCCGCTGCCGGTGGCCATCTGGATGAGCGCGCGCGGGTGATCGTCGCGAAGCGACATTTCGAGATTCTCAAGCGCACGCCGCTTGTTCTCCCAGAGATTCGCAATCGCCACCGGCGGCATAGCGCGGAGACGAGCACGCAACGATGACGGGAGGGCGGCGCGTGCTTCGGTCAGAGTCGGCAGAATGACAGGTTGGAAAGCCTGCCCCACTTCGGAGGGGTTTCCCCAGCCGCGCACCCATTCAGTCAGATTCGGCGATTGCAGCCATTCGGCGATGGTCTCTGGGCGGTGAAAGCTGAAAACACGCCGGCCACGCGCCTGGGGGTCGAGCAGGTTGACGAAACTCGTCTCTATCCCGGTGCTGACGTACAAAAACGGTAGCGGGCGGATGGATGCGGGAAGACCCGGAGGCAGGCCTTCCGAATACTTGTCGACCTGCGGCTTGACTCCGCTGAGGGTGAAGCCGGCTGGTTTCGCCTCAAGCGCGCCGATCGCCTGCTTATCCAGATAGAGTATGTAGTCGGCAAAACCATAGCCGTCGGCCATCTTGAATTCACGGATCGCTATACCGCGACCGGCGGAGAGATTGATTTCGTCGCGGTTCTGGATGAGCCAGCCAGCCTGGAGCAACTGCTGGTCGATCGCGTCGCGGGCCTTCTGCTCCGGTGTCTTAGCTCCTCCTGCCAACCCTTTTGCCGTCCTGATGGTTCCGTAGAATAGCACATCGCGGCAGATTGGGCAGTCACCGCGCCGTTACATCAAGCAGCAGCCATACGGACCAACGAGGGAGAGGCGATAGTCAGAAACGGGCGCGTTTTTGCTCGCGAATGTGGTTTCGACACTCTAAAGAGGTGGGGCGGCTGAGCAGGATATTGCGCGCCAACGGCGCGAGGGATACGCGCCCAGGGCGTTGCCCCATAAGCGCTAACTTAACTTAGGTAATTGACCCGCTTGCGCTGGTTATCGCTCCCCAAGCAATGGCAATGAAAGGTAGCGTGTTCTGGCGCTCGGCGCCAGGCTCTGTCATCCTGCCATCGAGGTGGCGCTTCGGGTGTGGAATACCGCGCGCGCCTCTCTGAATGTCATCCTGAGCCGGCGGCGCGAAGGCGCGGTCGTGTCGAAGGATCTCGCGGCGCCAAGCTTTCGGCGGCGTGATTCGTCTGAAAATACCGGTGCGGGCAAAGACACTTTACATCTACATACTGGCAAGCCGTACTGTACATAGGCGTGACCAACGATCTCGCCCGAAGGATATACGAGCATCGGCACGGGTGGGTGCCCGGCTTCACCAGCAAGTATAAAATCCACTAATTGCTCCATGTTGAGGAATTCGCTGACGCCGGCCAGGCGATCGCCCGCGAACAGCAGCTGAAGGGGTGGACCCGAAAGCGAAAACTGGCGCTGGTCGAATCAGTAAATCCAACAATGAAGGATCTCAGCGTCCACTGGCTTGACTGATCTGATTAGAGCGTCGGAAACTCAGTTCACGGAGCAGCGGTCTTCAGCTTCGAGACACATCACGGCCACGAATAACGTGGCCGCGAGATCCTTCGACACGGCCTCGCGTTCGCTCAGCCGGCTCAGGATGACGGAAGAGGGGGCGCGGCATATTGCCCGTCGATCTCTTACAGCCCTACTTGATGGCAGCAGAGCACGCGACGAGAATCGCGTGCCCGGCCGCCGTTAAAAGAGCGGTTTTTTTTCACAAAAGACCGACGACCACAAGCGTCCCAACAGTCTGTCAAGTTAGCGCTCATAGGGCCCTGGGCTGATATGCACCGGCGCCTGCAGCGCCGGCCACGCGCTACAGAATGTAGCGCGAGAGGTCTTCGTTTTTGACTATCGGGTCGAGGCGTTGATGTACGTATTCGGCGTCGATCCGTTGTTCTCGGCCGGACATCTCAGGGGCGCCGAATGAGAGTTCTTCCAGCAGCCGTTCGAGCACCGTATGGAGCCGGCGTGCGCCGATGTTCTCGGAGCGGGCATTTACCTGGGCGGCGATTTCAGCCAGCGCCGAAATCGCGTCGCTGGTAAATTCCAGTTGCACATTTTCGGTTGCCAACAATGCGACGTACTGTTTGGTGAGAGCATTTTCCGGTTCGGTCAGGATGCGAACGAAGTCATCTTTGTTCAGCGCCTTCAACTCGACCCGAATCGGGAAGCGGCCCTGAAATTCAGGGATTAGGTCTGAGGGCTTCGAGCTATGAAATGCACCTGAGGCCACGAACAGAATATGATCGGTGCGGACCGTCCCGTACTTGGTATTTATGGTTGAGCCCTCGACGATCGGCAGCAGGTCGCGTTGCACACCTTCACGGGAGACGTCCGGGCCGTGCATCGCTTCGCGCCCGGCAATCTTGTCGATTTCGTCAATAAAAACGATTCCGGACTGTTCGGCGCGATGAACCGCTTCGCGTGCTACATTCTCCATATCTACCAGACGGCTCGCTTCCTCCTGCGTCAGGAGCTCGATTGCTTCCGGCACTTTGACCTTGCGATTGCGGGTCTTCTTCGGCATGAGCTGACCGAACAGCTCCTTCATGTTCATCCCCAGGTCCTCCATTCCCTGGGGTGTGAATACCTCGACCATTGGCATCGCCTGGGCAGTAACCTCGATATCCACCTCGCGATCGTTCAAATATCCGCGGCGCAGCAGATCGCGCAGCTTCTCGCGTGTCTCGCTATGTGAATTCGAATCGCCGACGCGCACTTCGCCAGTATTATCGTTGGCGGCGACGCGGCGGGTCTTGCCGGGCGGGGTCGGGTAGAGAATATCGAGCAATCGCTCCTCGGCGCTTTCACGCGCCTTGAGCGCCACGCGTTCGCGTTCCTCCTCGCGGACGATTTTAACCGCGGTCTCGACCAGGTCGCGGATCATCGATTCGACGTCGCGGCCGACGTAGCCGACCTCGGTGTAGCGCGAGGCCTCGACTTTGACGAACGGGGCCTGAGCTAATCTGGCCAGCCGGCGGGCAATTTCGGTCTTACCGATCCCGGTAGGGCCAATCATCAGGATATTCTTGGGCGCAATCTCGTCGCGCAACTCGGGCGCGACGTTTTGCCGCCGCCAGCGGTTACGCAAAGCTATAGCAACGGCACGTTTGGCTTCGTGCTGCCCCACGATATAGCGGTCCAGTTCCGAGACGATCTCGCGCGGCGTCATTACCTGCGGGGCTGCCATAGGTTGATTTGGTTTCTCCTGGGTCGGCTCGACACCCGATTAATTCAATTGTGGTCCAGCCACCGCGCGCCTACAACTCCTCGAAAACGAACTGGTCATTGGTGTAGACGCAAATTTCGGCGGCGATTCTCATCGCGCCTTCCGCAATTGCGCGGGCATCCAGCCCAGTGCCATAGCGGATCAACGCGCGGGCGGCCGCCAGCGCAAAATTGCCGCCAGCGCCGATTGCAATGATGCCGTCGTCGGGTTCGAGCACGTCACCCACGCCGGAGATCAGCAACGAGTTCTCAACGTCCGCAACCACCAGCATCGCCTCGAGCCGCCGCAGTACCCGGTCGGTACGCCAGTCGCGCGCCATCTCGACCGCGGCGCGACGCAGATTTCCATTGAACTCCTGAAGTTTGCTTTCGCATCGGTCGAAGAGCGTGAGGGCGTCAGCGGTGGAGCCAGCAAAGCCGGCCAGTACAACATCATTATGCAGGCGGCGAACCTTGCGGGCTCCCCGCTTCATAATGGTCTGCCCCATAGTTACCTGGCCGTCACCCGCCATCACGACTTTGCCGCCGTGGCGCACGCACAAAATCGTGGTCGAACGAATCTTACCGAACAGCGCGAAATCAGGCTCTGGGATGGGCACGGCGATAAACCTCTTTCAAATGGCGCACGCTGACATGCGTATAACGCTGAGTAGTAGTCAAGCTCGAATGACCTAACATTTCCTGAATTGAGCGCAGGTCGGCCCCCGCGTTCAGCATGTGAGTAGCAAAGCTATGGCGAAGTCCATGCGGAGTGATTGGCGTCCTGATGCCTGCCTGTACCAAGCGCCGGGCAACGATATTCTGCACGGCGCGAGTCGTCAGCCGGGAACCTCGGAGACTCGTGATAACCGGGCTGTCGGCTAATCGTGGCCCCGTTGCCGCCCGCCATGCGCGGAGTGCATCGAGCGCCGGTTCGCCGATCGGGACCAAACGATCCTTGTTGCCTTTACCGGAGCGAATCATCACCAGCCCCAGCTCTTCGTCGATATCGCGCCAGTCGAGACCGGTCAATTCACTCACGCGTAAACCCGCCGAATACAGTACTTCCAGGATGGCGCGGTCACGCAGGCGAGCGCGCGAATTCATGCTGTCGTCCGCTTCGACCAGCGCTACAGTGTCGCGTTCGCCCAGCACCTGCGGCAATCGCTTTTCAACTTTGGGCGAGCGCATCGCATATACCGGATTGGGCTTGCCGGCGGCCAGCTCGCGCCAGCGGAAGTAAGCCTTGATTGCGAACAGTCTGCGCTGAACCGTCGCCCGGCTGCTCCCGCCGCGCAATAGTTCTGCGAGATAATTCCGCACATGGTCGGCTCGTATACGATCAGGATCGATCACGCCGGTGTGTTCATCAACCGCCGTAGTCCCTTCAAGCAGGTACTCACAGAACTTTTTCAGGTCGCGTTGGTAGCTCGCGACCGTGTTGCGCGAGGCCCGGACAGCTTTCCCGAGGGCAGAAGTGAACTGTTCGATTTCAGCAATCATCCGCGGCCATCGTGTTGTTCTTCTGATATATTACCAAATTGCACTTTCATTCGGTCCAGACAGATTTAGTCAGATCGGCGCTTTCTCACAGCAAACAAGCCAGCGCCGAGCGGGATAAGAAAGCTGTAGAAAGACAACCTGTTGGATGCAAATTGATGAACTGTTTTCATTGCGGACGGCAAATCGAGCTTACCCAGCGAGCCGGTTTTCGCGAGGTGTGCCCGGGCTGCGACCGTTCAATTCACGTTTGTCTTAATTGCGATTTTTATGACCCGACGTTCAATAATCAGTGCCGTGAGCCACAGGCCGAGCGCGTGGTTGACAAGGATCGGGCAAATTTTTGTGAATACTTTCACCCACGCAAGGCAAGTGAACCACGGCGTCGGCCGCCGGCGACTGACGCACGGGCCAAACTTGAGGGCTTGTTCAAAAAGAAGCTATAAGGAGGAATCGACCTTCCATGCCGGACGTTGAGGCCATCGAACAGCAACTGCCATTGGTAACCCATTCTCCAACACGCCGCTAATCGCGGTTCTATATTGGGATGTTCCGTTAACTACCGCCTGTTTGGGGGACGAACACCGCAGCAGCCGGGAGTTCCTTGCTTCCCACCCCGATAGCAAATTCAAAGCGGCTTCAGGCGGGCTAAAGACCTGCTCGCAGCATAGCTAGGGCATTTCCCCTGCACTCCACGCGCTTCCTGGGACTCATTCGCTAGTAGGATGACCGCATCACGGTGTGAGGACCGCCGGAAGCGATCTGGAATAATTCAAACCCAAAAATCGCTACCGGGTGGAGCACAGCAGCTATAGGGTTATCTCCGAATCCCGCTCGACAGGAGACTATCTTTGACTGGCAGGCGGCGCCCGACGGCTATTTCACCCGCTCGTACATACCACGATCGCGCCGCTTGACCGCACCACCTTCTATCCAGCGAGTGATTGCGGCGAAAATTTCGGAGGAACGTTTGTCCCGTAAGCCTCGCACCCCGCGAATATCACTTGCCTTGAATTGCTTGGGAAGCTTACTCAATACGTCGCCCCAATTGATCCGGGATCGGGCGCCGCGCCGGCCAGCTCCCATGCCGCCATCAGCAACTGCCATACCGGGCTGGCCGGTCAACGCTGCCAATTTTGACTCTTCCTGCCGGAGGCGCCTGAGTTCAGCATCCTTGGTGCGAATGTCGGTTCTCAATTTTGCCAGGAGTTCGCGGGCTTGTGCCTGAACTTGGGTAAAGGCTGAGGTCCCGCCAGCTGTCATACGTGGCATTCAAAGTCCTCCTTAAGTCTACCTATAGCGGCTTTCCTATAAGACGGCCCACTAAAATCAACATTACAACAGTTTCTTGCCCGAATAGCTAGCACGCCTGAAAGCCATAATCTCCAGTAAGTACTACTTTGCGGAAGAGAAATAATCAAGTCAGCAGAACATCAAGTGTGAAATGCAACCGGCGAGCGATTTAGGCTGCGTGAGTCTTGTTTCAGCCCTTTAACCGTATGTCAGACCGCAACCTAGTCTCCTAGTTTGAATCCTCTAACAAGCCTAATGCACCGGCAGTTAATTTCGCCGCTAAAGTGGCCTGCGCAGAACGGTTGTCATGCGCCCCGCAAGCATCGTTGCTCCCGCTTCGCACTGATCGTTTCGTGTAGGCACGTTGCAGGCTTGTTTGCTCGTACCACTTCGTTTCCCCTGGTGTACTGGGCTCAGGTTGACAAAAGGAGAGCACTCTCTGTTTGTCATTCGAAACGAGCCGAGGAATCCGCGCGAAGCGGAAGCAGCTACGATGGCGCGTGACGGAGACAATCTATTTGACCAGAGTAGGTGTGCGTAAGAGGCTGATAAAACTGCGAGTCGCCTTTGACGGTCATGCGCCCAAATGGTGCGGAACCCGTTTGCTCTGCGGCCAGCGCATCGTGCTAAAGTCTATCGCACATTGATTATACAGCGTGATGGGTCAGTCTGAATTGGGGCTAGTGACAAGGGCATTGGCTGCCGGGCAGACACCTAATCGCCGGGGTATGCAGACGCTGGCGGAGGCCGTTCTGCTCAGCGCAGGCTGTGGGAAAGGGCTTCACAGCCCGCGACCTCCTCTGTAGTCTCGCTTGCAGCGGGAGAGAACCAGGTGGGAACCAGCATAGCAAACGGGGTGTTGAGACCGATTTGCGGCCTATGTCATTGTAACCTCACGACACCCATCTATAGGTGCGCTTGCGAGGGCAATTGGCGAACGCAGAACTGATAAGAGGTACGCATCAGATGGATTTAGGGCTTAGGGGTAAGACAGCATTGGTGCTTGGTGGTAGTAAAGGGCTCGGCCGCGGCGTTGCTGATGCGCTCGCAGCAGAAGGTGTTGCGGTAGCGCTGCTTGCCCGTGGCAAAGAGCCGCTCGACCAGGCGGTCGCGGAAATTAACGGCCGCGGTGGCCGCGCGATTGCCGTACCGGCGGATCTTGCCGACTGGTCCGGCGTTGAGCGCGCTGCCAACACCGCTCGGCAACAACTCGGACCAATAGATATTCTTTTGAACAATTCTGGCGGCCCGCCGCCGACGCGTGTTATCGGTATCGCACCCGAAGTATGGGAGGCGCAGTTCCGTTCAATGGTACTAGTCTTCTTTCGGCTGACCGACTTGTTGCTACCGGATATGAGACAACGCAAATGGGGCCGAATCATCAACGTTGCCTCTGAATCGGTGGTTCAACCGATCCCGCAGATCGCAATTTCGAATACGTTGCGGGCCTCGGTGGTGGGCTGGGCCAAGACCCTCGCCGGCGAAGTGGCGCGCGATGGCATTACGGTTAATACAATGCTGCCGGGAGCCTTCGACACCGACCGGGTGCGCCAGATTCAACGTGCCACCTCGGCACGGGAAGGCGTGAGCCTGGAGGAATTCGCCCAACGCGCAGCCCGCAATATTCCGGTCGGCCGCATGGGCACGCCGGCTGAATTTGGCGCGATGGCGGCATTTTTGGCCAGCCCGCTCGCCGGCTATATAACCGGCACCATGATCAGGCTCGATGGAGGTTCGGTCCGCGGCATCTGAACAATGGCCGTGAGAGGAGGAAAATGAGTAGTCGTCAGGAGGCCCGGCCGGGCAACTGGATCACCTCTCGCGGTGCCGCGCGGGTCGGTACGGCCTTGCCTTTTTTTGCCCGCTCCCGCTCTATTCGCTTCTCAGTGGAGGTTTACTATCCCATCAGGCCTTTGGTCGTGCCGCCGTCGATCGAGATGTTGGCGCCATGGATAAAGCCGCCTCGGTCTGAAGCAAGGAACAACACCAGGTCAGCTACTTCGTCCGGCTTGCCGATCCGGCCTAAAGGTGTCATCCGGCGAAATGCCTCATCGTCCGCTTGACCGGCCGCAGACGGTGAGAGAGCGCCGCGCATCTTGAGCAGCCGTTCGGTGAGAATCGGACCAGGATTGATTCCCGCCGCTCGCACGCCATACTTTGCCGCGGCGTCGGCGAGAGCTTTAGTGAAGTGATTTAAGGCGGCATTGGCGGCACCGCCGATCATATAGTTCCCAGTGGGGTTTAGACCTCCCGCGCCGATGACATTGATGATGACGCCGCTGCCTTGACGCTGCATCTGCGGCAGCACCTCGCGCGCCATTCTCACGTAGCCGAAGAATTTAAGCGTCCAGTCGTCGACCCACGCCTCATCGGAGAGCAGCAGAAAATCGCCCGGCCGGGCGCTGCCCGCGTTGTTGACCAGGATATCGACGCGCCCGAAACGTTCGACGCATCGCGCCACCACCTGTTTGATCGCAGCCGCCTGCATCAGGTCTGCGGCAATTGCATCGATCCGTTCGCGCGCCGCGTGGCCAGCCGCCGCTACGGTTTCGTCCAGGCCCTGTTGACCACGCGCGCATATCAGCACCGATGCACCCTCATGCAGAAATGCGAGGGCCGTGGCGCGGCCGATTCCCTTGCTGCCGCCGGTGACGATTGCAACCTTGCGTTCGAGTCCAAGTTCCATTTCGCATGTCCTCGAAAAGAGCGGTTAATACACTCAAGCGCCGAAATGCAAACAGCCTCCTCGCGAGTTGGCTGCTATCGCCCGCGGCGTCGATCTGGCACGATCAACACTACTCGGGGCATCGATGAAAGAACTGGTGGATTCCCTTTTGCGGCGTGGAATTGAACGCGCCTATAATGCCGGCAAACTCAAGACTAAAGAGGTCGCTATCGCGCTCGACGCGCCGCGCGGCCCCAGTCATGGCGATATCGCGAACAACGCCCCTCTGATCCTCGCCAAGGCCGAAGGCAAACCGCCGGTCGTTATAGGCGAAATTATTCGCGAGTACATGGAGGCGCCGTCCGAAGTAACGGTGACCGTCGCGCGTCCAGGCTTCATAAATTTCAGGATGGCGCCGGCGTATTGGTATGCTGAATTGAGGCGGGCGGCAGCGGCAGGAGCTGTTTTCGTTTCTCCGCAAATCGGCGGGGGCCGCAAAGTCCAGGTAGAGTTTCTGTCGGCTAATCCGACTGGACCGTTGACCGTCGGACATGGCCGCAACGCGGTGCTCGGTGACACTATCGCCCGGCTTCGCCAGGCCAGTGGCTTTCGCGTGACGCGCGAGTACTACTTCAATGATGGCGGGCGGCAAATGAAGCTGCTCGGCGAATCCGTACGCGTGCGCTACCTGGAGGAACTCGGGCGTTGCGCTGAAATGCCCAAGGACGGTTACGAGGGCGAGTATATTCGCGAAATCGCGCGCGCGCTCCGCGCGATGCACGGCGACAAGCTCGCCGATGAAGCCGCCGTTACCGAAGTCTTTCGCGTGGCGGCCGTGAATGCGATTTTTGCCGATATCCGCCATACCTGCGATCGGCTGGGCATCAGCTTCGACCTATATACTAATGAGCTTGACTTGATTCGGGATGGGCGCGTCCAGGCTGCGCTGGATGGGCTGCGCTCGCGCGGGCTGGTGGCGGAACGTGACGGCGCCCTGTGGCTCAAGGGTGAAGCGCTAAATCTGCCTAACAAAAAGGACCAGGTTCTGGTTCGCTCGACTGGCGAGCCGACCTACCGCACTCCTGATATTGCCTATCATATCGACAAGCTCGGGCGCGGCTTTGACGAGGTGGTCGATGTATTCGGCGCCGACCACATCGCCGAGCACGAAGGAGTCATCGCCGCGGTGAAGGCACTGGGTTACGACACCCGGCCAATCCGCGCAATCATTTATCAGTTCGTAACGCTGACCCGCGGCGGCGAGAAGGTCAGGATGTCAACCCGAAAGGCGACCTACGTCACGCTCGACGAACTCATCGATGAAGTTGGTCCCGACGTAGTACGTTTTTTCTTCCTGTTCCGCAAGCACGATAGCCATCTGGATTTCGACCTAGACTTGGCCAAGCGGCAGGCACCGGAGAACCCGGTATTCTATGTACAGTATGCGCATGCGCGTCTGGCGAGCGTGTTTCGCGAAGCAGAAAAAGCCGGGCTGGTGGCTGAGGGCGACGATGCAGCGGCCGACCTCGTACTGCTCTCCGAAGAGGAGCTGGCGCTTGCAAAAAAGGCGGTCGGTATCACGGCAATAGTGGCAGAAGCCACTATTGCGCTGGAGCCGCATCGGATTCCTTTTTATTTGCTGGAATTGGCCGGCGATTTCCATCGCTACTACAACAAGCCGACAAACCGTATAATCGATGTAGAGCATCGCGACTTGAGTTCGGCGCGGCTGTTCCTTGCGCGCGTGCTGAAATATGCGATTGCAGGCGGGTTGCAATTATTGGGAGTAACCGCCCCGGAGCGAATGTAAGGGTCACAGCTTACCATCCGGCCCTGGCGTTAGCCTCGGGCGGGCGGGTCCTGCCAACCGGCGAGACAGAAAAGAAAGCCATCGAGAGGCTCGAATGCGGTTCGAAGTGAAAGGCGGCGGCATTGCCGCAATTCTGTTTGCGATGACATTGTTGTCCGGCGCCGTCTTCGTACTGGGATTGTTAGCCGGTTATGACGTCGGGCGCCAAGCACAAATTGATGCGGCTCAGCTTGCGACGAGCTATCCTTTGCAATCCCCGCCGTCATCCGGTGCTGCCTCAAATCAATCCCCCGCGGAGTCGGGCAATCCAGCGATGAGATCGGCCGCATCAAGCGCCGCCTCACCGGCAGTAGGAGGAGGCACGCCGATGACAGCCGCTTCCGCGGCTAACCGCACTTTAACCAGAGACTCCATTAGCCCGGCGCCTAAACCATCTCCGCTCAACGCAACTCCGGCGCGAAAGCGTTTAGCTTCGACCTCGCCTCCTTCAGCCGCGGAGCCACCCTCGACTGCAACAAACGAAGATGTCGGCACCGCCGAATCTGAAAACCCGGAGGCCGACGCATCATCTCAGTCTTCAAATAACCCCGACCTGCAAGCCAGGCGCAAAGTTGCGGCGACAGCCCCGTCGGGTCACCACAAGCCTTACAACATCCAAATCGAGGCGGCGATGGATATAAGCGGCGCTGACAGAATGATGGCCCGATTGCAGAAACTCGGCTATACATCGCACCTGGTGCCGACCGTAATCGCTGGGCAGCGCTGGTATAAGGTGGAAGTCGGTCCGTACGCGACGGCTGAAGAAGCCTCAAACGCCGAAGCGGAATTGCGGCAAAGGTACGACACAACTTATGGCGGAGTCGCGCGTGATAATTCCGCTAATCAAACTAGTGCAAATGGCGATTCGGAAGAATAGTTCAGCACCATAGTCCACCACCATAGTCCACCACAACAGTCGATACCGCCGCGAAGCAGCAGGGGCGATCGGCATTACCTACTGCGTAGCGTAGGCGCTTGAATGCAACTACGGCATCCCTGTTCAGATCCCTTCCTTAGTTGCTCCGGCGCTTTGCTGTTCTGTTAGCGTAATGTCCGCTGTTGTAAGCTTTGCCGTTTCAGGTTCGGCGCAGTGGAGATTAATGCTGATCGATAAACACGCGCTCTTTGGCGAGCCATATCGCCGAATTGGCGAAGTCGATGAAGTTAGCCTCATCTTCGACCGCAATCTGCATCGCTCGCCTGCCTTCGGTGGTGCTCCCCATGATTGCCAGATCCGCGCGCTCGAACCATGCTTCCGCGTGCCCGGTATAAGGCGCGATGCGGGTTCCACGGCTAGAGCGCAACTCTTGCTCCAAATCGTCCTCGAAACGATGAACCTGCAGGTAACGCCGCATCCGCATCGCTCCTGCCACGCCCCGAATAGTGGGACCGTGGCTCGTGCGCCAATAAAGCTGGGCCTGCTCTAAGCTCAGACTCGGGGGATGGCGCAGGCAAAAAAACAGCTTCACCAACGAACTGTGTTCCCTCGCGACGAGTTCCTCGGGAATTGGGTTTACCTGCGGGTATTCGTATGCGAGCCAAAGCGGGGAATTGGGTAGGTCAATGAACTTTGTTTCATCTTCCAGCAACTCTCGCGCTGCGGCGTGACCCGCGGCACTTCTGAAACTCGAGGCGAGGGTCTCGCGGCTCGTCCACCACAATTCCGCGACGCCATCATAGGGCGGCTCCATTTTGCCGCGCGCACCCGCCAACTGCTGGTTTACCGGATCGTCAAGAGTGTGAACCTGAACATAGCGCAGAATATTAAGCGTCGTCGCATACCTGGCTACGAGCGGACCATGAATAGTGCGCCAATAGTCCTGGAATTCCGCGGTTGACGCGCCCGGCTTGCGCCGAAGAAGAAAAGTTAAACGAATCATGTCGTGGCCCCTTCGCTTGTAACCCAAGATTGAAATTGGCGAATGTTAGTCCGACTTATAGCGAGGGTCGCTGCAAAAGTCTGTAAAATCGCTGTACACGGTGAGCGTCCTGTAATTTGCCGATGCGAGAAATCGCATAAACTTATCCGGCGCGGCAAGCGTATAGCGTGTCTTCGATTCCGCTTCTGCAATAAGGCCGGGAACTTCATCGCTGTCGGCAACCCACACTTCTGGCTCGTCATCCCAAATAGCGGTAACCACAAAATCGTTCTTAGAGACTGCTGACATACGTCACCCAAGCCATACCCGGACTCACAACGAGTCCAAGAACAAATCGCGCATCTCGAGGGCAACCCCCGTTAGGCCGGAGCGCGCCCATGTTTCTATTAGGATTACTCATCTATCAGCGCAGTAACCATCGGGTATCAATATCACCCGCTTGTGCCAGCCCCCCACATGGCGCGCCCTCGACGATTCTGTCAGACGTCGAATGGTTCGGCATAAACGATTTCGGCAACTTGAACCGCGAGCGGTCCTGCGCGAATTTTCGTCGAACGGTCTTGACGGGTTGAAGCCGAACGGCTGGGCGCGAAAAACGCCACGGCAAATCGCCACTTTTGCGGACGAGTGTGGCCTGGCTTGATGCGCTGTCAGGGTTCGCCACGCCAAACCATCGACGTCTGACACAGACCAACCAATCGAACAATTAGGGAGGCACAACCACCAATCATCGATATCAAACGTCTTGACTCAGGTGGGAAAGAGTGGGATTTTGTGGTGAGCATGGGAGAGGCACGGTGTTCAACGGTCGGTTCGACCACGCGATCGATGAAAAAGGACGCGTGAGCATCCCTGCCCGCTTTCGTGAGGTCTTGCAACGTGAGGGTCACGAACGTTTGTACATCACTAATTTCATGCTCGACCGTGAGCGCTTGCTTGAGCTCTTTCCGCCCAACGAATGGGAGAAAGAAGTGGCCAAATTCAGCGGTAGCCGCGCCACGGACCGTGAAGCGCAGTTGTTCGAAACCTTCTATATTGGGGGCGCACACGAGGTTCCGGTCGACCGCCAGGGCCGTATCCTGGTCCCTCCGAGGCTCAGAGAATTTGCTCGCCTCGGGCGCGACGTTACCTTTTCCGCCAAGCACAACAGGTTTGAACTGTGGGACAAGTCGACCCTTGAACGAATACTAAGTATGGCTGAGGAAAATCTACAGAAACCGGAATTCCTTGCGAAAATCAATATTTGATCCGGTTATGCACGAATTAGGCGGGATGCACCTCGACGGGGAAGCAGGCTTCAGCGCGGCGAGCCAACATGTGGCGGTGATGGCTGATGAGGTGGTGCGGCTCGTCCGCGCTTGCAAGCCAATTCTGATCGTTGACGCAACCGTCGGCACCGGGGGCCATGCCGAACGGATGCTGGAAGAAACGGGCGCCAATCTGTTGGGTCTCGATCGCGATGACGCCGCTCTGCGAGTCGCTGCGGAGCGTCTTGGCCGTTTTGGTGCGCGCGTGACTTTGCGCCAAGCTGATTTCTGCGATCTTGACCTGATTCTCGATCAAGCAGGCACCCCCACGGCCAGCGCAATCATAGCGGACCTTGGGATGAGCAGCTTCGCGCTCGATGATCCGGAGCGCGGCTTCAGTTTTGGATCCGAAGGCCCGCTCGATATGCGGATGGACCGCGGTCAGAAGCTGCGTGCCTACGATATCGTCAACGAGGAGTCCGAAGAAGAACTCGTACGCATCCTGCGTGACCTGGGTGAAGAACGCGCCGCGCGTCAGGTTGCGCGTGCGATTGTTATTGCCCGGCGCCGGCATCCGCTCCAAACCACGGGTGAACTGGCGATAATCGTCGCCAGTGCGGCCGGCGGACGGCGCGTTGGCGCGATCAACCCTGCAACCCGCACTTTCCAGGCATTGCGGATTGCGGTTAATCGGGAATTGGAGAGTTTGGCAGCGCTGCTTGAGAAGGCGCCACTTCGGCTGACGGCCGGTGGGCGGATGGTGATCCTCGCATATCATTCGCTGGAGGATCGGCCAGTTAAGCAACGTTTCCGCGAACTCACCAAAACCGAAGAATTCATCGCCGTATCGCGCAAGGCGATGCGGCCCGAAGCCGAAGAACTAGCAAATAATCGGCGAGCGCGCAGCGCTCGGCTTCGATGCATTGAGAGGGTATCCCGTTGACGCAAAACCTCCAATCGCCGCGACTCTGTCCGCATCCGCGGCTGAGGAAGCGATATTGAAGCGCCGTCCTAAATCCAGCGCGAAGCCGGCAAGATTGCTGCCGGCGCTGCTTGCCGCAGCAGTCGTGCTATTCGGATTCGCGATGCTGACGGTGCGCCTGGAGGCGATCCAGGAAGGTTATCGACTGTCGGCTCTTAGAACTGAAGTGGAAAAGCTGCAGCAAGAGAATCAGCGGCTGCGTCTGGAGGCGGCCGAATTGAGTTCATATCAACGGCTGCGTTCGCTCGCACCCAAGTATGGCCTGCGACCACCGGCGCCTGGGCAAGTAGTGATGATGCGGTAAAGGATCGAAACAAGGCACGAGTCTTCTTCCCAATAGGCTGTGACGACGCAGTGAACGACGCGCTCAAACAGCGCCGCGCGCGCATTGGTGTGTTGACTTTAGCGCTTGGGAGTCTTTTCGCGCTCACCGCGCTGCGGCTCGCGGTCATCGTGCTGATCGACGGACCACGGCTGGTCTCGCTGGGACGCAGCGAGCATAGCGCGGAAATGAAGTTGGCGGCGGTACGAGGGCCGATCGTTGATCGTAACGGTAAACCGCTAGCCTTGTCAGCCGAGACCCGTTCGCTATATGCCCGCCCGCATACTTTGCTCGCAGCCGCGTCGCCTGCTGACTGGGCGCGTCTGGCTGCGATGTTGGGCGTAAGTGCCAGTGGACTCCACGGGCGGCTCGTCAATGGAGCCCCATTCGTGTGGCTTGCGCGTCATCTGCCACCATCGCGTGCCCGCGAAATTGAGCAATTTGGCCTCAAGGGCATAGGTTCGGTGAGCGAGTACAAGCGTTTCTACCCGGAGAGTAACCTGGCCGCGGCGGTGATTGGGGTGGCGGGAATGGATGGCCAGGGACTCTCCGGCGTGGAGCTGCAGTACGACAAGCTCGCCCGCGGCGAGCCGGTTGAATTGCACTTTTATCAGGACGCCCTCGGCCGTCCGATTCTGGATTCACCACTGCAGTTGAAAGATCCGAAGGTGGGCGCACGGCTCGAATTGACGATTGATTCGTCGATTCAAGCTCAGGCCGAGAACTATCTCGCTGAGCAGGTGGCGCAGAGCGGTGCGCGCCGAGGCACCGCTGTGATTGTCGATCCATTTACCGGGGAGGTGCTCGCGCTCGCCAACGTTGGCGCTGGACGCTCGGGAGCGGGAGACCGCCTGCACGATACTGCCGTGCAAGACGCCTTCGAGCCGGGCTCGACGATGAAAGGCCTGCTCGGCGCCATCGCGCTGGAAGACGGCGTAATCGATCGTTCGAGAAAGATCTATTGCGAGCAGGGCGAATGGCATGTCGCCGGAAGGCCGATCCATGACGACGGCCGCTATGGCTGGCTCACACTCAGCGGGATTCTCGAGGTTTCGTCGAATATTGGCGCCGCCAAACTTGCGCTGGCGTTGGGAAGACGGCGGTTCTATGAGGGGATCGCCGCCTTCGGCCTCGGCAGCAAAACCGGCATCGACCTGCCTGGAGAGGCCAGCGGCATGGTGCGGCCGTGGTCGAGCTCGCGTGAAATCGAGCTGGCTAATCAGGGCTTCGGCCAGGGCGTGGCAGTTACTGCGATTCAACTCGCAACCGCTTACGCCGCAATCGCGAACGGCGGGGTGGTGATGCGGCCCTATGTGGTTAAGGCCGCCTACGATGCGGACGGCCGCGAAGTGCTCATCCACACTCCTCAGGTATTGCATCGCGCCATAACCCCGGTGGTTGCGCACACTATGAACCAGGTGCTGCGGGGCGTTGTAAATGGCCGCGATGGCACCGCTCATCTGGCCCGCGTCGCAGATTTCACTGTGGCTGGTAAAACCGGGACTGCGCAGATGGTCAATCCTGCAACCCGGACATATTATCGCGATCGGCTGGTAGCCTCGTTTATCGGATTCGTACCGGCTGAGGATCCGAAGCTTGTGATCCTTGTGGTTCTCTACGATGTGCCGCGCGGCCATTTTGGCGGACTGGTGGCGGCGCCCGTGTTCAGCGAAATAGCCTCCGATGCGCTGGAACGAATGGCAGTTGCGCCCGCCCACCCGTCGGTCGAGGCAAACCTGTTCCCCATCGGCAACGCCTTGGGATTTTTCTCTTCTCCGAAAAACCAGGATAGCGATTCCCACCTGTCTGCCATTAACGACCAAGCACCGTCCGGCTTAACACAACACTATTCGGCGGAATCAGCGGCTAGCGAATCGCGCGAAAACGGTCTGAGCATCCCGGATTTCCGCGGTCTCAGTCTGAGGTCGGCACTCGCGCTTGCCCGCACTTATCAGCTTGCCCTCGAAGTGAAGGGCGAAGGGTACGTAGTGAGTCAGGAGCCCATGCCCGGGGTTCCGGAACTGACGGACAGGCTGTCGAATACCGACGAATCGAAAGCAGGCGTACAAATCGTATTGGGCGCGCCGGACCAGCGAGCACCTGACCATATGCCTCCTTTAGAAGGTTATCCGGCACGCGCAGCAGCGCCGCCCATTCCCGCCAAGGCATTCTCATTGGCGGCGAAGCCTTCCCAATATGGCCGGGCAAAACTAGTGGCCAGTTCCCTTCCGATGCGGAGGGCACATGGGGAGCGCCGCTGCTGGGCAGCCCAGGTTGGGGGGGCGCGTTGCGTTGTCCGATGAGACTTAGTGAGCTTATCAGGAAGGCGGAGGTACAACGCGTGCTCGGCGACCCTGAGGTCGGCGTAACCGGGCTCGCGTACGATTCCCGCCAGGTCAAGGCGGGCGACCTCTTCTTTTCTACGGCGCGCGACGAGGGACAACAGCGCGCCAATATTCAACAAGCGTTGAACCGCGGGGCGCGCGTCGTGGCGGTGCGGCGGTGGGCGGATGACGATGCGCGTCCTGCGGCAACTATAATCGAGTCGGCATGGCCACGGCGTTTGATGGCGCTCGCTGCTTCGCGCTTTTTCAACGCACCCAGCCGCCGATTAGAGCTGATCGGTATCACGGGCACCAGCGGCAAGACTACGACCGCGTATCTGCTCGCCTCGATTTTTGAGGCGGCCGGCCTCTCATGCGGCATTATCGGCACGATTGGAACTTTCGTGCGCGGGCGCAAACTCTACAGCGGCCTGACCACCCCTGAGTCGCTCGACTTCGAGGCTGCGCTCACGAACATGGAGCAGTCTGGAGTGCGCGCAGCCGCCGCCGAAATCTCTTCTATCGGGCTCGAAGAGCGGCGCGTTGACCAATTGAGTTTCCGCGCCTGTGTCTTCACCAATCTGGGCCGCGACCATCTCGACTATCACCTAACACTGGAAAAATACTTTGCAGCAAAGCTCAGGCTCTTTACCGAGCTGTTACCTCGAAGTGCGCATCCAGAGCCGGTCGCGATCGTCCGCGGCGACGACAGCTTCGGTGCTCGGGTGCTGGACGCGGTAACGGGGCGGAAGTTGAGTTTCGGGATCGCTCCAACGCTCGACGTTCATCCAACCAGATTCGAAACCGGCTTGGATGGGATTTCCGCTACCATTGCTGCATCGGGCCGCCGGTTTGAAATCCATTCGCCGTTGTTGGGAGAGATCAACTTGCTCAACATTTTGGGGGCCTCTGCCGTGTCGGTGGCCCTGGGCATCGAATCGGACGCGGTGGTGGAGGGTGTGCGGCGATGCTCAGGGGCCCCCGGCAGGCTGGAGGCGGTTGCCGCGCCAGCTGGCGTGCGAGTGCTGGTTGATTACGCGCACAAGCCCGACGCCCTGAGTGCCGTGCTCGACACGTTGCGCGGCCTGGGCCCGCGCCGCCTTGTTTGCGTTTTCGGATGCGGTGGCGATCGCGACCGTGGCAAACGGCCAATCATGGGAGAGATTGCCGGGCGCCTGGCGGACGTCGCGGTCCTAACTTCAGATAATCCGCGCACCGAGTCTCCGCTTGCGATCATCGCGGAGGTTGAGGCGGGTCTGGCGGCTGCCGCCATACAGAGAATCGACGAGCGGGCGGCAACGACGTCCTCTGGATACGTGGTAGAACCAGACCGCCGCGGCGCCATTGCCCTTGCGCTCCGAATCTCCAGCCCGGGCGATATCGTGGTGATTGCGGGTAAGGGTCACGAGGACTACCAGCTCGTCGGTTCACAACGGCTGGACTTCGACGATCGCGTGGTAGCGCGCGAACTGGTCAATGACCAGGCAGCAACGACAAGGTGCGGCGCAAAACAAGAGCAGTAACTGTCTAGGGTCTGGTCAACCTTTGCATGACACTGCTTTGAAGGTTCTGCTTGCAGTACCCGACCTCTTCAACACTGGGCTGAAGATGGGAGGGCGGACGCTCGCCATCTATCGAACCAGCGCTGAAAGGACTTCCGTCAGAGACGAAAGCGGCCCTAACGTCCTTCGCAATCAAGTTGCTCGCTGGTCTGTGGCTCATCTGTATCTTGATGGCCTTGCGTCGCATTGACGAAGCGGCGAACCTAGGGACGCCATGCTCTACTTGTGGTTGTACTCGATGCATGGGCGTCATCCTGGTCTGAACGTTCTGCGGTACGAGACGTTCCGTTCGGTACTGGCCGGGCTTGCTGCACTGGTAATTTCCCTTGGTCTTGGCCCTTTGCTGATCCAGCGTTTCCGTGCTGCACGTATCGGCCAAACGATTCGTGAAGAGGTGCCACAAAGGCATCAAAAGAAAGCTGGCACGCCGACGATGGGTGGACTGCTTATCCTGGCGTCGTGCATTGTGGTCACGATGCTCCTCGCAAACCCGGCAGATCCTTATCTTTGGATCGCGCTTTTCGTCTCACTGAGCTTCGGCGCCATCGGCCTGAGTGACGACTACCTCAAACTCAAGCGGGGCAGAGGCTATGGGTTGACCGAAGCGCAGAAACTCGCCTGGCAATTCGGCTGCGCCTTTGTAGCCGCGGTGTGGCTGTTTGGGTTTGAGCACTTCTCTACTGAACTGACGGTGCCGTTTCTTAAACGGCTTCATCCCAACCTGCACTGGTGGGGATATATTCCGTTTGCGATGGTGGTGATTGTATTTTCCTCCAACGCGGTGAATCTGACCGACGGTCTCGATGGTCTTGCGATCGGGCCGGTCATGACGGTTGGCTTCTGCTATTGGATTTTCACCTACGTCGCTGGCAATTTGAAGTTCGCCCACTATCTAGACGTGCCCCACGTTGATGGCGTGGGCGAAATCGCGATCTTTTGCGCCGCCTTGATCGCTTCTTCGATGGGATTTCTGTGGTACAACGCGTATCCGGCTTCGATGATGATGGGCGACGTCGGAGCGTTGGCGCTGGGAGGAGCGCTGGGTACCGTGGCGCTGCTGGCCAAACAGGAACTGGTGCTGCCGCTGGCGGGCGGCGTGTTCGTGCTCGAGGCGATCTCAGTGATCATGCAGCGCTACTACTACAAGATGACGCACCGGCGCATTTTTCGAATGGCCCCGATTCATCACCATTTCGAATTGGCCGGATGGCCGGAAACTGTGGTAGTGACGCGTTTTTGGATAATGTCAATAGTATGCGCGCTGGTCGCACTTAGCACGCTCAAGCTCCGATGAGTAGCGTACAATGGAGCTTCGCAATACTTGCGTGATGGTGATCGGGCTAGGCGTTAGCGGTAGCGCCGCCGCGCGATTTCTCGCGTCGCATGGAGCCTCGCTGGTACTGACAGATACACGCAGTGAACTTTCAAGCCTCAATCTACCCGAAGGCAAGGTATACCTGGGCGGCGAAGAGCCGGCCTGGCTGCATGGAGTTGATCTGGTGGTGGTCAGTCCGGGCGTGCCGCCAACCTCAAAACTGGTGCGGGCGGCGCGTGCCGCAGACACTCCGATAATTGGCGAGTTGGAACTCGCCAGCCGCTTTATCAAGTGCCCGATCGTGGCAGTGACAGGCACCAACGGCAAAAGTACCGTCACCACGCTAATCGGACAGATTTGCACGAACGCCGGCATAAAGACCTTCGTCGGCGGAAATCTCGGCACCCCGCTGGTCGAAGCGATTGGACGTGATGTCCATCTCGCTGTGGTCGAGGTATCGAGTTCTCAGCTTGAGACCATCCAGCGGTTCAAACCGCAGGTCGCGATTCATTTGAATCTGAGTGACGATCATCTCGATCGCTATCGCAATTTGGACGAATATGGGCGCGCCAAGGCCCGAATCTTCGAAAATCAGGACGCTGGCGATTGGGCTATTCTGAATCGCGAAGACCAGTTCGTTTGGCAACTTCGAGAACAGGTGCGGTCGCAGGTCCTGAGTTTCGGCCTTGGAAAACCCGGACGGCTCGCGGATGCGGCAATCTGGGATGAGTCCGGCTTGCGCTTCGCGCTCGGCGCAGAGGGTGGAACGATTCACCTCGACGGGTTTCGATTGCCGGGTCGATTTAACCGCATAAACGCAATGGCGGCGGCGGGCGCGGCTCTGGTGCTCAAGCTCACACCTGAACTCATCGAGCGAACCCTTGTCGAGTTTGGCGGTCTGCCGCATCGGCTCGAACTTGTGCGCAAGAAAAGCGGCGTCACCTTTGTCGATGACTCCAAAGGTACGAATGTGAGCGCTGTCGTCCAGGCACTGGCGGCAGTTCAGGCGCCGATACTTTTGATTGCTGGCGGCGTCGACAAAGGTGGTTCATATACTGAACTGCGCGAACCGTTGCGGCAAAAGGTCAGACTGCTGCTGCTCTATGGAGCCGCGCGCAAAATGATGCAAGCTGCTTTAAGCGGCACAACTCGGCTTTTATGCGTCCGCACCTTGGACGAGGCGGTCGCAAGGGCGGCGGTCGAAGCGCTGCCGGGCGATACAGTATTACTATCGCCGGCATGCGCCAGTTTCGATCAATTCAGAGATTATGCAGAGCGCGGGCGCGTATTTCAGGAGTTGGTTCGCGCGCTTTGAGGTAAGTTGGCGCGGTCCCGATCCGTGGCTGTATGTGCCGGCGACGGTGCTGGTACTGATCGGGACTCTGATGGTTCTGAATACGACTTATTTCCTTGGCCGGGCGAAGACCGGCGATGGGTTTCATTTTTTCAAAATGCAGATGATGCACATCGCGGTGGGACTCGTGCTCGGCACCTTGTTGTCGCAATTTTCATTGGCCGGTTTGCGCCGGCTCGTGGCGCCCATGGCAGTGCTGTCGAGCGGACTGCTTTTAGCGGTATGGATTCCGGATGTGGGCCTGGTGCGCGGCGGTGCACGCCGATGGGTGCGGCTTGGGCCAGTGTTGGCCGAACCCTCGGAGCTCGTGAAGCTCGGATTGGTGTTTTTCCTGGCCGATTTTCTATCTCGCCGTGAGGCGCGGATGCGGGAGCTGAAGGCTGGCGTGCTTCCTACTATCTTAATCGTGCTGCCTTTGCTCGCAATGCTGTTGAAACAGCCGGATTTTGGCAGCGCCGTGATGGTTGTGATGCTGGTGTTTACGATGCTCTTGGCAGCGGGCGCGCGTCTTAAACATCTGGCCCGGGCCGGCGGCGTGGCGCTCGGCGGCCTGGTCATGCAGGCTATGGCCAAGCCGTACCGGATAAAACGATTCGCCGCCTTTGTAGATCCCTGGCGCGCGGCGCGCGGCGCCGGTTTTCAGTTGATTCAATCGTTTATCGCTTTGGGCGAAGGCGGCAAGTGGGGACAAGGGCTTGGTGCTGGACGGCAGAAGATGTTTTATCTGCCGCAAGCGCACACCGATTTCGTCTTCGCGGTCGTCACCGACGACTTTGGGCTCGTCGGCGGCCTGGCGGTCCTCGCCTTGTTCGCAGTGTTGATGTTTCGCGGAATGCGTATGGCACACGCCGAGCCTGATCCCTTTGCCAGTCTGCTTGGGGTTGGCATCAGCTCACTTTTCGCCCTGCAGGTTCTGATTAATATTGCAGTAGTGATCGGACTAGTTCCTACAAAGGGACTGCCGCTGCCCTTCCTCAGCTACGGTGGCAGCTCAATCGTGATGGCGCTGGCACAATTGGGAGTGTTGCTAGCGCTTTCGCGGCGTCCAGCACTCAGCACTTACTCCGAAAAAATATTTCTCAGTGGGACAACCCCCTGGCGGCATGATGCCCGCGACGCCTCACACCGCGACCTTTTCTCGCAGAGCCGGAAGAAGCGCATAGCCAGAGGAACTAATTGAGGGATGGTGTTTAAGGCCATCATCACTGGAGGTGGCACCGGCGGCCATCTCTTTCCGGCCGTTGCCGTGGGAGAGGAGATGCGGCGCGCGCGCCCTGAGACGGAAGTGCTGTTTGTCGGCGCTGCCAATGGAATAGAAGCCAAATGGTTTCCACAAAGCGGTCTGCACTATGAGCTGTTTGAGGTGCACGGCTTTACCGGCAAATCGCCGCTGACGTGCCTGCGCGCGCTGCGAGAATTTCTCCAGGCGCTGAGCCGCGCGCGCAGGTTGATCCACAGTTTTGGCGCAGACGTGGTCGTGAGCGCCGGCGGCTACGCTTCAGCACCGATGGCGGTCGCCGCCATCATAGGTGGCACGCCGCTGATACTGATGGAGCAAAACACACAGCCTGGGTTGGCCAATCGAATGCTGTGGCGGTTCGCTCGCAAAGTTTGCGTGGGTTTTGCCGACGCCGCTGACGCGTTCAACGACGCTAAAATTGAGGTGACCGGGAATCCTGTCCGGTTTTCAAAGATGCCACAGCCGGCGCGGCGGCACGCCGGACCGCTTCAAATTCTCGTTCTAGGCGGCTCCAGCGGGGCTCATCGGCTCAATCTCGGTGTGCTCAGCGCTCTCAAGATTTTGCACGAAAATCCTATGCGGGTGGCCATCATCCATCAGACTGGTGAGGCTGACGCACGGCTAGTGGAGGAGGCTTATCGCGCGCTTGGCGGCGAGGCCAAGGTAGTCCCGTTTATCGATGACATCGCAGCGGCCCTCGACTGGGCTGATCTGATAATCGCCCGCGCGGGGGCGATGACCGTGTCCGAAATCGCTTTGGCTGGCCGGCCTGCGGTGTTTATCCCTTATCCATTTCACCGCGATCATCAGCAGGAGCTCAATGCACGTGTGCTTGTCCGGGTGGGCGGCGCCTTGATTGTGGCTGACGATGAACATCTTGGCGAAAATCTTGCCCAGACGTTGCAAGCGCTGAGCGCCCGGCCGGAATGCCTGCAAGAGATGGGGCACCGCGCGCATCAGGCATCCATCGGTGACGCCGCCGGGCGTATTGTCCGTCTTTGTTTTCAAATTGCCGATAACCACACCAGCACTGGGCCGAGCGTTGCCGAGCCGGTAAGCAGAGGCCGGGCGAACACGGCCGAGGCCCTGTTGAGCCGAAGCACCGAGCAAGCCGAGGGGAAACCGCAGGGAACCGAGTCCGCGGGGAGCTTCTTAAAATAGGAGTCCGCGACATGCGGAAAGAAAAGGAACCCGCCGCATGAGCACTCCGGCGCCGCTTGGTATCCTGCACCGCCAGCGCCGGCTCCATTTCGTTGGTATCGGCGGCGCCGGGATGAGCGCAATCGCGGAGTTGTGTTCGAGACTGGGGCTCGCAGTGAGCGGCTGCGATTTGCATACGAGTTCCACCACCGTGCGGCTGCAGGGGCTCGGCATAGTAATCGAGCATGGCCATCATCCCAACCACGTTTGCAACCAGCTCGATGCGTTGGTGATTTCATCTGCAGTGAAATTTTCCAATCCGGAAGTCGCCGCCGCACGGGAGCTGAAGATTCCGGTAATCTCACGTGCGGAGATGCTGGGAGAATTGTTGCGCATGGCGCGTTTGGGGGTCGCGGTTGGCGGGACTCATGGCAAAACCACGACCACATCGTTGATCGGCTTGATTATGGAGCAGGCGGACTTCGACCCGACCGTTGCGATTGGTGGCAATTTGCGTGCGGGTGGGACCAACGTGCGATTGGGACGCGGCGATTTTATGGTGGCCGAGGCCGACGAGAGCGATGCCTCCTTTTTGCTGCTGCTCCCGACCATCGCGGTTGTCACCAACATCGACCCCGAACATCTGGATCACTACGGCACGATGGAGCGGGTGCGCGAAGCTTACCTGAACTTCATTAACCGCGTGCCGTTCTATGGAATCGCAGTGTTGGGCATCGACAGCCTCAACGTCCGCGGACTGCTGCCGGCCATACGCAAACCAACCGTGACCTTTGGTGTCTCACCCGAAGCAGAACTGCGCGCTGAAGGAATAGCAATTGATGGCCTGTCGACCAGTTTCGAAGTCATTCACAAGGGCGAGCGCGCCGGCCGAGTGACGCTGCCGCTGCCCGGCCACCATGTGGCGCTGAATGCTCTGGCGGCGATTGCGGTGGCATTCGAGCTCGGCATCGATTTCAGCGTGGCGGCGCGCGCATTGGCGGCTTTTTCTGGAATTTCGAGACGATTCGAAATCAAGGGTGCTGCCGCTGGCCGCATCGTCCTCGACGATTACGCGCACCACCCGGAAGAAGTGCGCGCTACGCTCAGAGCGGCACGCGCGGCATTCCAACGCCGGATCGTCACTGTCTTTCAGCCGCACCGCTATACTCGTCTGCGTGACCTGTTCGACGATTTCCTGGACTCGTTCGATGACACGGACGTGCTATACCTCATGGAAGTTTTCGCCGCAGGCGAGGATCCGATACCTGATGTAAGCGCCCGCCGCCTGTACGAAGGTTTGCGGGCGCGCGGCCGCTTGAACGTTCACTACCTTGCCGACGAGAGCGAGCCGGTAGTCAGGCTGATGCGCGAGACCGCCGAAGGTGATCTCTTGATCACGATGGGCGCCGGCGATGTTTATAAACTGGGCGAGGATTTGCTGACGCTGCTGACTGAGTTGCTGCAAACCAATGAATGCGCTTGAAGTTCAGTTGCGCATGCGGTTTGGCCCGGCGCTCAAGCGCAATCATCCGCTGGCGGGGTTCACGTCACTCAGAATCGGCGGAACGGCCGATCTGTTGGTGGCCGTGGATGATGAAGAGCAATTATCGACGGCGATGGCGGCAGCGTATGAGCATTCTGTTCCGGTTTTCTGTCTTGGTGCCGGAACGAATTTGCTGGTGAGTGACCGCGGCATCCGTGGTCTCGTGCTGACGTTGAGCGCTGGACTCGCAACGGCCGCAGTTAGCGGCAACAACGTCTCGGCCGGCGCAGCGATGCAATTCCGCACGCTGGTGGAACGGGTGGTTGAGCACGGCCTTGCTGGTCTTGAATTCGGTGAAGGCATTCCGGGAACAGTCGGCGGCGGTCTCGTAATGAACGCGGGCGCGTTCGGCGGGGAAATTGCCCGGGTGGTTACACTGGTGCATGGCGTTACCGAAACCGGCGAACGGCGGGCGTTGACCAACCAGGAAGTTGGGTTTGCCTATCGGCGCAGTACATTGCCGCGCGGTTTTGTAATTACGCAGGTCGAGTTTGTGCTCGAGCCTGGTGACCGTGAAGCGCTATGGGCGCAAGTGCATGCAATTCGGGCTCGTCGAGCCGCACGGCAACCGGGCAACTATCCTAACGCCGGCTCAGTCTTCAAAAACCCGCCGGGAAATTTCGCGGGGCGTTTGCTCGAAGCGGCCGGGCTTAAAGGCACGCGGATTGGCGGCGCCGCCTTCTCATGCCGGCATGCCAATTTTATCGTCAATCTCGGGGGCGCACGCGCCGAGGATGTGCGTTGCCTGATCGAATTAGCCCGGCACAAAGTTCAACAAGCTACTGGCGTGCTACTGCAACCTGAGGTTAAGCTAGTCGGGGAATGGTGAAGGGCTATTGCTGTTAGCCCGTGATGATGTTGGTGGGGCCTGCGCCTGCGAGGATGTGGTTGGTGGCGGTGGCAGGGTCGAAAAAGAAAAAAAGTAAAACCGGCAGCGGCTGGAGCTGGCGCCTGGCCGGTATTGCTTTATGCGCTTTCTTCGTGCTCGGTGTCATTACCGGACTGAGTCAATCCGGAGGCGTGCTCGCGCAACGCATCGAGGCCTTGCTTGAGCGCCTGCCGCATAGCGGTCGCTCAGAGCTGATTCCGGCTGCTTATCACAACTTTTTCTTTAGAGAAGCAACCGCTAAGAGATTTGGACGGTCATCGGCGGCATTGACAGCGCCGATGGAGGCCATCGCGCTGGTCGAACATGCCGACGGCTTCTATCAAATCGACAGCGAAGGCGATGTGGTGCGACCTGTTTCACCTGCCGCTTACGCCGATCTGCCCGTCCTGAGCGGCAACGGAGTCGAGCATGCGCACGCCTCGCAACTAGTCGAATACGCCAGCCAGTTGATTCGCGCCGAAACTATCCTCTCCGCGATTGTTTCGGAAATGCGGGTGACATCCAGCGGCGAGAGGCTCCTCTACCTGGATCGGCCGCATCTTGTCATCGCCTGCGCTCCCGCCCAGTTTCCATTGCAGCTAACTCGGACTGCCAGGGTGCTCGAAGTGTGGCGCGGGCATCGCGACCTTATAGGAATGATCGACGCAACGATACCCGGCGAGGTCATCGTGCGGCCCAGACCTGAAGCCATGGAGCGCCTGCATCTTGCTACTGCGCCACCAGGAGCCACGAAACGGCCAGGTTGAATGCGTCCTTGAGAGTCACGAGATAATTTCAGAGGTTCGGGTTAGTCATTGACTACTGAAGATTCAATTCCTCCTCCGCGATTCTTGCTCTGTCATGCTATTCAGAACGACAGAACGATCAGAGGAGATACGTGGTGGAGGTAATCTCCAGCAAATGAGGAATGTGTTCACCGGAGTAGATGTCGGCACGAGCAAGGTGTGCGCGCTGATTGCCGAGCCCGGGCCGGATGGCGCTACTGCAGTGCTTGGCTATGGTGTCGTGCCTTGCACCGGCTTGCGCCGCGGCGTCGTAGTCAATATCGAGGCAACGGTCGAAGCACTGCGCACCGCCACTGCTGAAGCGGAAAAGTCCGCCGGCGTGCGAATCGGGGCCGCGGTAGTGGGCGTCGCCGGCGCACATATCCGCGGGCTGAATAGCCATGGCATCGTGGCGGTGCGCGGTGGCGAAGTTGGTCCTCGCGACGTCGCGCGCGTAATCGACGCCGCCCGGGCAGTCGCTATCCCTTTGGATCGCCAAGTGCTGCATATTCTGCCACAGCAGTTCGCAGTCGATGACCAGGATGGCGTGCGCGATCCAATCGGGATGGCCGGAGTGCGGTTGGAAGCGCGAATCCATATTGTTACTGCCGCGCAGACTTACGGTCAGAATCTCTACAAATGCTGTGAACGCTCAGGCATTAACACCGCCGAACTTATGTTTGAACCGCTCGCCTCGGCGGATGCCGCGTTGTTTCCAGAGGAGCGGGAATTGGGGGTTGCGCTGATCGATATCGGCGGCGGGACCACGGATATCATCGTTTTCCATAATGGTGCAGTGATGCATACGGCGGTGCTGCCGGTCGGCGGTAATCATTTGACCAGCGATGTCGCCGCGGGTCTGCGCACTCCTCTGACGGAAGCGGAGCGGCTGAAACTCAATTACGGGGTGGCTACCAACCAGGTGGTCGGGCATGACGAAACGGTGCAGGTGCCGGGAGTCGGCGGCCGCGAACCGCGAGAGATCGCGCGCCGCCTGCTGGGGGAAATCATCGAGGCCCGGATGGAGGAGATTTTCGCTATGGCGCAGCGTGAACTGCTGCGCTCCGGGGTTGCTGACAGTCTCGGCTCGGGGGTTGTGCTGGCCGGCGGTACCTCATTGCTCGAAGGTACGCAGGAATTGGCCGAACGCATCTTCAACCTGCCGGTGCGCCGTGGCCTGCCCATCAATCTCAAGGGTATGCCGGAAGAACTGATGAAGCCGATGTATACCACGGCAGCGGGTCTCCTGCTTCACGCAGCAGACGAACGCGGTCATGGTAACGGACTCGCGCGATACGGCAGGTGGGGCCGCCTCCGCTCGCGCGTAACCGACTGGGTGAGGGATTTCTTTTGAGCCAACCAAACAGGATTGATGGCGATAGTGGGTGGAGTAATTCGGATGAAAGCGGCGGAGGTGAAGCCATGATCGAATTGATCGAAAACGTTGATACGGGAGCGCGGATTAAAGTAATCGGGGCGGGTGGTTGCGGCGGTAACGCCGTCAATCACATGATTGCGTCGGGTCTGCAAAACGTCGATTTTATCGCGGTCAATACCGACTCGCAGGCCTTGCAGAATAATAACGCGGCCCACCGGCTGCCGATCGGACAAATGCTCACGCGCGGACGCGGTACCGGCGGCAACCCTGAAATCGGGCGCAAGGCTGCGCTTGAAGACGAGGATCGCCTGCGGGAGGCGCTGGCCGAAGCTGAAATGGTATTCGTTACCGCCGGGATGGGCGGCGGCACCGGCACCGGTTCGGCGCCGGTTATCGCGCGTATCGCGCGCGAGAGCGGCGCACTTACGGTCGGAGTGGTCACCAAGCCCTTCCAATTCGAGGGGCGCAAGCGCATGGGCCAGGCCGACGAAGGGGTCCGCGAACTGAAGAATGCGGTTGACACATTGATTACGATTCCTAACCAACGGTTGTTGTCAATCGCCAGCCGCACGACCTCGCTGAAGGAGGCATTCCAGAAGGCTGATGACGTGCTGCTGCAGGCCGTCCGCGGTATTTCCGAACTGGTCACCGTCCACGGACTAATCAATCTGGACTTTGCCGACGTGCGTTCGATAATGGCGGAGATGGGCATGGCGATGATGGGGGCAGCCCGCGCATCCGGCGAAAATCGCGCAGTCGAGGCCGCCCAGCGCGCTATTTCCAGTCCGCTGTTGGAGGACGTTTCGATCAAAGGTGCGCGCGGCCTGCTGATCAACGTCACCGGCGGTCCTGATATGTCGCTGTACGAAGTTAACGAGGCCGCCAGTCTGATCCAGGAAGAGGCCCACGAAGACGCCAATATCATCTTCGGCGCGGTGATCGACGAACAGGTTGCCGACGAAATCCACGTAACCGTCATCGCTACCGGATTTGGCGAACGCGAGCACGAATGGCATTCCTCGCGTTATTCATCCTCGGGCACGCCGGTCACGGCTCCGGTGCAGGCCGCGCCCACTCGGCCTATAGACCTTCAACCGCAGCCGATGGCGATGCCGGTGCCGCCGGCACCGCCGCCCTCGCAAAGTCAGATGTTTCACGGCAAGCCGGTCAGGCGGCTCGGCATGATTATCGACGAGAGCAGCCTCGATATCCCAGCCTTCAAGCGGCGAAACAACCAGCAGGGCGGCCCTACCCGTCTCGGCCAGGACGGCCTTGAAAATGACGACAAGCTCGACATCCCGGCATTTCTACGCAAGCAGCCGAATTAATCAGGGAGTGGCGGCCAGGTTTTTCGCGTTAAATTTGGCAGCGGAAGTTCTGCGTCACGGGTCGACGACCGCGGCGAGCTTCGCCTCGTCCACTGCCGAAGGCCCATTACCTTATAGAGCTTCTGCGCGTTCTCCCAGAGGATCTTGTGCCGGACCGACTCTTCACAGTCGGACAGACCACCCTTGATCCTGGCATGCACTTCCTCTATTCGCGCGGTAAGGATTTTGCCGCGACCGAGCCGTCCTATCTGAGCGGCAGGCGAGATTGCCTCGGTCCCGCATTCGCCCTGTTCGACCAGCAACGGTTGACTGGCGTTGATTTCCGTTGAGTGCGTTGGTTCTGAAATTCATTCCCCGCCAAAAATCGACGACACTGCCCAACTACCGCTTTCCAAGTTCGACCGTCCGCGCGGATCAGGTTGATGAAACGTCCTCGCACGGCCCGAATGGGTCTGACTTTCGTTGTGAGACGCTGACCCGTTATCAGGCCGCTGAAGACCGGGCACGGACCATGGCTAAATGTTGTCAGCCTTTTCACTGCCTCATTTTCCTGGATGGGGTCGCCCTGCGGATCCAAAGGAGTCACGGAACCGCTGCGATCGTCGAAGCTGAAAGTCTGCTTACATCGCAAAGCAGTAGTAGAGGTGCCGCTGCTGCGCGGAATCTGCATCTTTCCTTAGCGCCCAGATCGCAAAGCTATGCCGCATTTCGGCAGGCCTAAATATTGCCGCGGCTGCGCTGGCCGGTGAGAACTCGACGTTGTTGGATTTGACCGTCGCCAACCTGTGAAACCGCACCGTCCTATCCAAGTCAGTTCGTGGTACGCCGCCTTGACTGTTGAGTTCCACTGCTTTACTCCCGGAAACGCTGTTCGTTCATCGATGAGTAAGGCATTTCTTATGCCGCGCCCGCTGCTCTGAATATGCCAGCAACTAAATGCAAGCGGACATAGGCAACCGGCTGGACATTTCAATTTGCAGCAATGGTCGCTGCCGTCTGCAACAATAGCGGGACTATTTTCTACGCGGCTGACTAATCCAGCTTGAGGCATTCGCTCATTTGGCCGGGGACGAATGGTACAGTTCTGCTGCGGTCGCCCTACTTTCGTTCAGACCGGTCAGCGACTGCGCAATTCGAAATCGCCGCTCAGCGCGTCGGAACCTGCAATATCGGTCCCCAACATCGGGCTGTAAATATTGCACTCTCTCGCTAGTACGCCCGGCCGGTTCGGCCATCCTTGATGATCCATCTCGCATCAAGCCGAGAGCGTTTAGCAGCATCAGTATCAAACCGATGCACTTGAACTTCAACTTGGTAGTCGAACTGTGGCCGGCCCAGGCGAAGAGCACGATACTCTGAGTGCCGAACTGCATTCCAAAGTCCTGACTAAGTACACGTTGAAAGTCCTGCATCCAAGACTCGGCCCAGCGCGCTTATTGTCGATGACTGTAGTTGGCCGCCGTGAACTCGTGTAACGATCTCTCTTCGCTTCAGCGACCCCGGAAAATTCATTGGAACTAGTCCGATTGATAGTTCTCGGCGAAAGGCGCTATGCGTTGACGCTGATAGTGTCTGAAGTTGGGGTAAGAATAAACAATTGAGACGTGTCGTTCTGCGGGGCAGTACAATCCAAGCCATCACCATTAATAGCATTCCGGGAGTCCAACGTGGTAGCAAACGAAAGTGCCGGTTGCTCATTGATGCGATTCTGGTACGTACTTACCGCGGACAATAGCGCTGGAGTTGCGCTGTTTCTGATGGCCGATCGCATCGGAGTCCGCGCCACAGATGCGAATTTTGCAGAGGCGAAGGGTAAATAGCCAGTAGAGTACGGGAGGTAGATTCTCGATTATTGGCTTTCGGTTGACCTTCTCTTATTGTTCAGTGTAGGAGCGTGCTCGAGCGGCTGCCAATCGCGCAGCCTGGTTGGCTGGTCACGGCATTTAGCGCGTTGGTCAATGATACCGCGATTGGCGTGCCGCCGGATAATGCTTGATCAACCAACGTAGTCATTTGCTCGTGCATGCGCTGAAACTCCGAAAGGGCATTCTCAATGTCAGAGGCGTCCATCGGTTGGCGGGTCAATCTAAGCCGCTGTTCGGCGTAACCGCGTATGACAGCCTGTAGTTTGGTCCGGGTTGGCTCTTTGAGCAGCGTCGCGCAGGTATAGAAGTCGCCTATCGCATTACTATCCTGAACGACAGCGATACGCCGCTGGCCGTGCATGCTCATCGAGGTGCCGAACGCGAAGGCTAGCAACAGGCCCAAGAGAGCCATGCTCGCGCCATCAAACTGTGGCGTGGCGCCGTTCCTAATGTGTAACGTGCGACCGAGTGTGATTCCGATACGCCACGCTCCCAACATCAATATTGCCAGGATCACGCTTTGGACCGCGGGATCCTGTACATAGCCTATTTGTTCGATGTTCATTTCCTGCACAATCCGGACTGATTTGCTATAATGAACGTCTCCCAATCAGTGCTGAATAGCAGCTAACGGTTTCAACGACAAAGTTTCTTGGCGGTTGATATCGCTATTGTCAAGCTGACATCGACACGAAACTCTTTGTTCGGCCTGAGCGAACTGACCTGCACCAAAGGTGGGGCGGACGGGGTCGATTAAGTGATGACGGTCCGGGACAGAATAACCCCGTCTCGAGCGAGAACCCCTGAGGACGAGGACTACTCACCCTCCATGGCGGTGCATTGGCGCATAACGACCGCCGGCACTGAGCGGGATAGCCGGGATTATGACGCGAGGCACCAGGACGGACGGGCAATTATGCCGGGAGTCTTGAACTGAGCGACCGGCCGGAAAGGCGCCGTCTGACACGCCAACCTTCCAGCCGTACTGGGGAAACCCCGCCGTTCGGAATGATAGGGGGGAGCGAGGAGAGTAGGCCTCATTCGAAGTCCGGTCCGCGCCTCGCTCCTACCCGGCTTTTTGCCGCATTCGATTCTTATTCACAGATCACGCGGGTGCCTTACGGCCTGACACAAGCGGTCATCACAATTTTGACGCAGGTTCCAGCCATTCGCGCGCCGCTTTTTCCAGAACCGACTGCGCTTCTTCCGGCGTATGTGGCGCGCGCAGGCTGGTTATGACGAATTCGTCCACGCCGGCATCGCGGTAGCGCTTCAGGTCGTCGGTTGTAATGGGCTTACCTGAATTGGAGACCGCCAATTCAACGTCCGAACGTTTACGCCCGTTGGCCCGCAGCTGTTCCTCGATGCGGCCAATCTTGGCTGCGGCTTCATCCGGAGTCAGATTGAACCCGATCCATCCGTTGCCGTATTCGGCGACGCGCCGCAGCGCCGGACCGCTCTCGCCGCCGAAGAACACCGGCAACGCCGCTCCGCGCGGCGGCTTTGGATTGGAGCGCACGTTTTCAAAATTGACGAATTCGCCATGGTAGCTGCTCAGGGGTTCGCTCCACAGCCGACGCATCGCCTCGATATACTCACGCGTACGCTGCGCGCGCCGCTCCCATGAAATACCGAGTGCGCGAAACTCCTCCTCCAGCCACCCGACCCCAACGCCCAGCATGAACCGGCCTTCGCTGAGGCAATCCAACGTCGCAATTACCTTGGCCAAAACTAATGGATTATGCTCTGGGACGAGGCAGATGGCGGTGCCGAGGCGGATTCTCTCAGTCACCGATGCGAGGGTGCACAACGTCAGAAAGGGATCCGCAATTGGCGCATCAGTCGGCGCCGGAAACTTGCCTACCGCCGAGTACGGGTAGTGCGACTGGTACTGATCTACGAGGACCACGTGCTCGGGTGCCCAAAGGGTAGAGAAACCCAGCCGTTCAGCATGGATGGCAAAAGCCTTCATCACGCCCATCCCCTTCACGCGTCCAAAAACAACTGCCATAAGACCGACTTTCATGATTCACGCTCCTCCCGATGCTTGTAACGAAAACGATGACAGACCGGAACGCCCGTCCTACCGCCGAAATGGATGTGATGCTCGAAGGCCCGTTCCACTGTTCCTGGAGCGGCCGGATTTGCTAACCCCAAAGCGAAAATATTTGTTGCAAATGAGAGCGGCAGATTGAAGCAAGAGGGCCTCTGATGCGTCATTTAGAGTGCGTACCAGCGCGGCTCTAAACAACACGGGAGGCCCCCAGGATGAGGTTGA